>ERZ795053.2686-NODE-2686-length-21075-cov-9.040247_pt1 | contig 21075 bp, 17 predicted proteins | sample MGYA00375137_ERZ795053 | MGnify/ENA primary metagenome ERZ795053 (study PRJEB30182, sample SAMN05720284) | activated sludge metagenome | isolation source: Anaerobic digester | place: Hong Kong | collected 2014-12-17 ...
CGGCGACGAGACGTTGCGCTCGCCCTCGGGCGCGTAGGAGGCGACCGTGCGGCGCGACGGGAAGGACTGGAAGCCGAACTCCGAGCAGAAGCGCGGCCGCACGCTCAGGTAGTCGGAGAAGGGGCGGCCCTCGTGCCAGACCGACCAGTAGTGCATGTCGCCGCGGGAATCGGCGTGCCAGTTGTCCGCGAAGTCGTCGGGGCCGGCGGACGGCGACGACGGCCACCAGGTCCTGCCCGGGTCGAGCTCGCGGACGACGCGGCCGACCGTGCCCTCGGTCAGGCGGTCGTAGTCGACGATATATCGGGCCGGATTGGCGCGCGACTCCTCGTACCAGGTTATCGCGCCGAGCGCCTCGTTGTTGCCGCACCACAGCGCCAGCGACGGATGGTGGGCGAGGCGCCTGACCTGGTGGCGAGTCTCGGCCTCGACCGACGATAGGAACTCCCTCGAGGACGGGTACAGCGCGCAGGAGAACATGCAGTCCTGCCAGACCAGCAGGCCGAGCTCGTCGCACAGCTCGTAGAACGCGTCCGACTCGTAGCGGCCGCCGCCCCATACGCGGACGCAGTTCATGTTGGCGTCCGCGGCCGAGCGGAGCAGGGACTCGTAGCGGGCGCGGGTCCAGCGCGACGGCAGGGCGTCCGCCGGTATCCAGTTGGCGCCCTTGGCGAAGACCGGGCGCCCGTTGACCACGAAGGTCATCGCCTTGCCCTGCTCGTCCTCCGCCGTGTCGACGACGAGCTCGCGGAAGCCGACCCGGCGCTCGGCTCGGTGGCCGGCGTCCGGATCGGTCGAGCCAGCCGGGCGTATATCCGCGGCGAGCTCGTACAGGCTCCGGGAACCGTAGCCGGCCGGCCACCATAGCTCGGGCGACTCGACGCGCAGGCGCTCGGTCAGCGCGGAGCGGCCGGCGGGCACTACGACTGTCTTCTCCAGCGAGGCGCCGGCCAGCGACAGGCTCAGGCTCGCCTCGGCGGCCTCGGCCGAGTCGAGATCGAGCGTTACGTCGACGGTCCAGGCTCCGCCGCGCCCGGAGCCAGCGTCCGGCGTAGCGTCGTAGCGCAGGTAATCGATCATCGGGCCGTCTGCGCCTACCAGCCTGACGCCGTCGTACAGGCCGCTCGTCATCAGGCAGGGACCCCAGTCCCAGCCGCCCATGCACTGGGCCTTGCGCACCAGGTTGCGGTGCGGCGAGCTGACCGGATAGGTCGAGGCCGGCACGGGATAGGGCAGGCGGGCCGCCCGCTCGGCCGCGGCCCGCTCGGGCGAGCGCAGGATCACCGAAAGCTCGTTCAGTCCGGGGCGCAGCAGCCCGGCGACGTCGGCCGAGAAGCGCAGGAACATGTCGTCGCTCGCGCCGACGGGCCCGCCGTTCAGGCTGATCTCGGCTATCGTATCGACGCTGTCGATCTCGAGGCGGACTCGCCGTCGTTCCAGGAGCTCGGCCGGAGCCTCGAAGCTCCGGTACAGCCGCCAATCCTCGCGGCCTATCCACTGGAGGCCGAGCTCGTTGCGGTCGTAGTACGGGTCCGGTATCTCCCCGGAAGCGACGAGGGCCGACATGACGTCGCCCGGCGCGGTCATCGGCCGTTCGCTACCGTCGGAGAGGCGCTCGAGCCTCCAGGTCCCGGCCAGATCGATTCGTACCATGGTCGCCTCCGTTCGGTATCGCTCGCCGATTTTCAAAAACATTGTTGACGGCTGATTGAACTCATGGTATAGCATGATTGGTTGGTTAGATCAACCAACTTATGCAGCGAACGCAGGGGGAGCGGTGGCGAGCGGATCGGTTCCGAGGACGGCGGCGAGGATCTTCAGGTCGGTTTGGCGCAAGCCCGGTATCAGCCGCGTGGAGCTGGCCGGCGCGCTGGGACTCGACAAGTCCACCGTCACCAACCAGGTCAACCGCCTCATCGACCTAGGCCTGATCCTCGAGACCGAGGAGGGCGAGTCGTCGGTCAAGGGCGGCCGCCGCCCGATCCAGCTGGTCATCAACAGGAAATTCGGCCGCGTCATCGGCATAGAGGTCCAGCTCGGGATGTACGTGGCGGTCGTCGTCGACCTGGCCGGCGAGATACTCGGGGAGCGTCGGGGCCGCCTCGATATAACCGAGGCGAATTTCGCCGACAGCGTGCTGCGCATCGTCTCGGAGACGACCGCCGAATTCGGCTGCGCCGACGACCTGCTCGGCGTCGGGGTAGGCGTCGGCGGCCTCGTCGACTCGAAGAAGGGGCGCATCCGCTACTCGGTGCCGATAGGCATCACTAGGCCGATCGACTTCGGCAAGGCCGTGGCGTCCAGGCTGACGGTGCCGTGCTCCGTCGAGAACGACGCGAACTGCTGCGCGTGGGGCGAGCTGGCGTTCAACCGCGGCGACGAGCCGCGCGATTTCCTGTTCGCGCTCGTCGAGTACCGGAGGCCGCTGGCCCTGAGCCTGCGAGGCGGCGTCGGCGTCGGCTTCGGCATCGTGCTCGGCGGCAAGGTGCACGCCGGCGTGCACGGCAACGCCGGCGAGTTCCGTAGCGTCTTCTGCGACGGCTCGGGCGAGCTGCAGTTCTCGCTCCGCGAGGACGAGCTGGCGCGGCTCGATACCGACGCCGACGCCCTCGGGCGTACCGCGGACGAGCTGGCCAGGAACATGGCGATGATCGTCAACACGATGGATTTCGACCGCGTCTACATCGGCGGCGATATAGAGGCGCTGAACGTCGACCTGCCCGGCGCGCTCAGGCGCAGGCTCGAGGAGAACTGGATGTACCCGGCCCCGAGGGACGTGGACATCCGCTACTCGAGCCTCGGGGGCAAGGCCGTCGCGTACGGCGCGGCCGGCATGATATTCGACCGACTGGTCACGGAGCGGCTGCTCCCGGGGCTCGGCGCCGATCCGCCGAGCAGGCATAACGGTGAAACGTCCCCGTAGGGGTCGATATAGAACGGTTCCGATGCGGGCCTTCGGCCCGTTATCAAGGAGGCTCGAATGAAGAGAATGATCGCGGCGATCCTGTTGATCGCGGTCGCGGCCGTCGGCGGCTTCGCCCAGGAGAAGGTGACGCTGACCGTCATGAACTACCAGCAGGCCGACCAGGCCGGCTACCCGGAAGACGTCAAGATCTGGCAGGACTTCCAGGCCGCCAATCCCGACATCACCCTCAATATCGAGGTGCTGTTCAACGACCCCTACCACCAGAAGCTCCAGGCCTACGCGGCCGCCGGCACCATGCCCGACGTGTTCTACGTCTGGCCGGGCGCCCGCTCCGCGGTGATCCACGAGAAGAAGCTTGCCAAGGACCTGAACCAGCTCCTCGGCTCCGCCTACCTGAAGGACTTCTCGGCGTCCGCCACCAACCCGGCCAACCAGCTCGGCGGCTACATGGCCATGCTGCCCCAGTCCTTCACCTACACCTCGGTGATGTACGTCAACACGAAGCTACTGGCCGATAACGGCTTCAAGCCGCCCAAGACCTACGCCGACCTCAAGAAGATGGTGCCTAAGCTCAAGGCCAAGGGCATCGCCGTGGCGATGCTGCCGAACAAGGACGCCTGGCCGATGCAGTCCTGCCTGTTCTCCACCGTGGTCGGCCGCATGGCCGGCGACGAGTTCCTCGACGCCGTGCTCGCCGGCAAGGCCAAGTTCACCGACAAGCCCTTCGTGGCCGCCCTCGAGGTGATCCAGAACCTGTACAAGGACGGCATCCTGTCCCGCGAGGACGTGCAGATCGGCTACGGCGAGGCCGCCGGTATGTTCGCCTCCGGCAAGGCCGCCATCTACATCGACGGCGACTGGAGGGCCGGCGCCTACATCACCGACAAGGCTTCCGGCAAGGCCCTGATCTCGCCGGCCGCCCAGGACAAGGACTTCGCGCTGATGCCGTTCCCGTCCATCCCCGGCGAGAAGAACCGAGGCGTCGTATCCGCGGTCGCCGGCACCGGCTGGGCCGTCTCCGCGTCGATCCCCGCCGGCTCCGCCAAGGAGAAGGCCGCCACCAGGCTGATCCAGTACCTGTACTCCAACGACGTCCAGGCCATCCGCTTCAACACCGGCGCCTACGTGCCGACCCGCAAGGGCGTCAAGGCCGACGTCGAGCCGCTCGTCGCCAAGGTTCCCGTGTTCTACGCCGAGAACCCGAAGACCTGCTACGTGATCGACGGCGTCCTAGACCCCGCCGTATATAACGTCATCAACGACGGGCTGATCGCCATCGGCCTCGGCACGAAGACCGCCGCCCAGGTGGCCGCCGAGACCCAGGCCGCTTACGAGAGCTGGCTGGCCTCGAAGTAACTCGCTTCAAAGGCCGCGGCGTCGCCTCCGGCGCCGCGGCCGCCTTATTCGACCTGGCGCGGCGCCCGAGATACGCCGCGCCGCCGCATGAGAGGATCCCATGCCGAATAGAAACCGACTCCATGGCGAGGAAGGCCGCGCCTACTGGTCCATGGTGTTGCCCGCCTTCTCGATTTACCTGCTGGTGATGGCGTTCCCCATCGTGCTATCCATCGTACTGTCCGTATCCAATTATTCAGGCGGGAAGATGTTCGGCGGCGAGCCCTGGGGCTTCGCCGGCCTCAAGTCGTACGCGAGGGTGTTCTCCGATCCGCTGTTCTGGAACGCCCTCAAGAATAACTTCTATATCGTGCTGCTGTCGGTATTCGGGCAGCTTCCGCTCGGCTTCATCTTCGCCTACATCATCTACCGGCGCCTGGTAAAATGGCCGGGCTTCTGGCAGGGCGTCCTGTACGTGCCGAACATCATCTCGGTCATCGTGGTCGGCCTCCTCTGGCAGACCATCTTCTCGCCGAACGGGCCTATCGCCGAGGTGATGAACAACCTGGCGAGGGCGGGCTTCCAGTCGAAGCTCGAGGCGCTGTTCGCCTCGGCCGGCGGCTTCAACGTCGACGACGGGCTCGTATCGAGGATCCTGGACATGGCCGGGCCGGCGGCGCTCGACTGGTTCTCCGATCCCGTACCCGAGCTCAAGGACCTGATCCTCTCGTACGAGGGCGCCCCTCTGTCCGAGCTCATAGGCGACCTGTGCAACCTGTTCGTGCCGCGCTGGAGCCCGGAATTCCTGTCCAAGCCGAATATCGCCATGCTGCCGGTGCTTTTCGTCATCCTGTGGATGTATACCGGCATGTACCTGATCCTCTTCCTGGCGAACATGCAGAAGATAGACGCGCAGGTGATAGAGGCGGCGCGCATCGACGGCGCCAGCGAGGGCCAGGTCATGCGCTACGTGATCCTGCCGGCCCTGTCCGGCACCATCGTCAACTCGGCCATACTGGCGATCTCCGGATCGCTTTCGAGCTTCTCGCTCATATTCGCGATGACCGGCGGCGGCCCGTCGAGGGTCACCGAGATCCTGTCCATCTATATGTACAACAACGCGTTCCTAGGTAGGCCCAACCTGCCGCTGGCCAACGCGATCTCGTTGGTCATGGTCGTCATCAGCTTCATGCTGATAGGGCTGACCAAGCTGGCCGAGAAGCGCTACGGCGGCAAGGAGGAATGATGAGCGACGAGATCAAGACCACCGCGCTCGGCCGGATAGGCGGGGCGGTAGCCAAGGCCGCGGCCTACGCGATGATGCTGCTGTTCACGGCGATGACGCTGTACCCGATCTTCTGGCTGATCATGAACTCCTTCAAGTCGACGAGGGAATTCCAGGTGAGCCAGCTGGCCTTCCCGAAGGAACCGACGCTGTCGAACTACGTCGAGGCCTGGAAGATGGGCGACTTCGCCCTCTTGTTCCCGAACTCGCTGATCTACACGATCGGCGCGACGGTCGGCATCGTGTTCGTGTCGCTGCTCGCCGGCTTCGCCTTCGCGAAGATCGCATCCCGCGCCACGAAGCCGATCTACAACGGCTTCGTGATCGGCATCCTGATCACGGCGCAGTCGCTTATGATACCGCTGTTCCTCGAGGTCAACCTGCTCGGCATCTATAACACGAGGTTCGCGGTGCTGCTCGTCTATATAGGCACCGGCCTGCCGATAGGCGTCTACCTGGCCACCGAGTACATCAAGGCCATTCCGAGCGCGCTGATAGAGTCGGCGCGCATCGACGGCGCCAGCTTCTGGCGCATCTTCGCCAAGATCATCGTGCCGATGTCGATGCCGGTGGCGGTCACGCTGTCGATCCTGAATATATCGAACATCTGGAACGAATTCGCCCTGATAAATATCCTGGTCTCGAGGACGGAGCTGAAGTCGCTGCCGCTCGGCATCTACAAGTTCTCGGGCTCGCTGTCTACCGACTACGGCAAGCAGTTCGCCGCGCTGACGATAGGCATGGTGCCTATGCTGCTGTTCTATATCGTCTTCCGCAAGCAGATTACCAGGGGCGTCGCCGCCGGAGCGGTCAAGGGCTAGAGGATGAGGAGTACCTGCATGACGAACGACCGAACGGCCCGGGGGACCGGGTTCCCCGACGATTTCCTGTGGGGCTGCGCCACGTCGAGCTATCAGATAGAGGGCGGCGCGAACGCCGGGGGGCGCGGCGAGTCGATCTGGGACGCCTTCTGCCGCGAGCCCGGGCGCGTGGCGCTCGGGCAGTCCGGGGACGTCGCCTGCGACTCGTATCGGCGCTGGCCCGAGGACGTCCGGCTCCTGGCCGGCCTCGGCGTCGGGGCCTACCGATTCTCGGTCGCCTGGCCCCGCGTCCAGCCAGGCGGCTCCGGGGCGGCCAACCGAGCCGGCCTGGACTACTACTCGGCCCTCGTCGACGCCCTCCTGGCCGAGGGGATAGAGCCGTGGGTCACGCTCTACCACTGGGACCTGCCGCTGGCCCTCGGCGAGCGCGGCGGCTGGACCGATCGCGACACGGCGTACCGCTTCGCCGACTACGCGTCGCTCGTGTACGAGAGGCTGGGCGATCGCGTAAGCCACTGGACGACGCTGAACGAGCCGTGGTGCTCGGCCTTCCTCGGCTTCGAGCAGGGCGAGCACGCGCCTGGGCTACGTGATAGGCGCGCGGCCCTCGACGCGGCGCACCACCTGCTCCTGGGCCACGGCCTCGCCGTAGCAGCCTTCCGCGGATCGGGGCTCCGGGGCGAGATAGGGCTCGTGATCAATCCCGCGACCCCGAGGCCCGCGACCCGGCGCGAGGCCGACGTCCGGGCGGCGCTCCGGGCCTCGGTCGAGCGCACCGGCCTATGGCTCGACCCCGTGTTCGGAAGGGGCTACCCCGAGGAATACCTGGCTGCCAGGGGCGCGGCGATGCCGGCGCGTCCAGGCGACCTCGAGCTGATCGCGTCGCCGATCGATTTCGTCGGCGTCAACTACTATAACGAGGACGCCGTCGTCGCCGCTCCGCCCAGCGCCGAGCGGCCCGACGGCTACGCTACGGCCCCGACGGCCAACGCGCGGACCGAGATGGGCTGGGACGTGGCGCCCCAGGGGCTCAGGCGCGTGCTCGGCTTCATTGCCGAGCGCTGGCCGGTACGCGCCCTCTACGTGACCGAGAACGGCGCCGCCTATCCGGACGCGGAGATCCGCGACGGCCGGGCGCGGGACGTCGACCGTATCGAGTACTACCGCGGCCATATATCGGCCTGCGCGGACGCGATCGGCGACGGCGCGCCGCTGCGGGGCTACTTCGCCTGGAGCCTGCTCGACAATTTCGAGTGGTCGCACGGCTACGGCAAGCGCTTCGGCCTCGTGTCGGTGGACCCTATGACGATGGAGCGGCGTCCTAAGGATAGCTACTACTTCTACCGGGACGTCATCGCCGGCTATATGGAATAGGGCTCGCCGTTCGCGTCGTCCGCCGTCGTGTGCTATACTATCGTCATCCGATAACGTTGGCGGCGAAACGGTGAGATTGAAGAGCTCTACCATAAGCCTCTGCAGGAAGATACTCTACGAGTCCCTGACGACGGACGCCATGGTCCGCTTCGTCAGGCTCGTGGAGCCCGAGTACGACCTGCACGAGCGCTCGGGCATCCCGGTCAATATCCCCATTACCAACCAGATGGCGGCGGAGCGTATCGTCACCGATATCCTGGCCGACGACCGTTTCATCGACTTCGTCGAGGTGCTCGTCAAGATCGACGCCGAGGGCCACATGGGGCGATCGTACCCGATCAAGGGCCTGGGCCAGATCGTCAAGATACTCGCCCAGGACGGCTTCGTGCTCGACCGGTCCACGGGGCAGTTCTTCGAGAACACCAACGAGCGCGCCAGCCCCGATTGGGGAAGGCTTCACGAGGGCGACGAGCGGCAGACCTCTATCCTCCGGCTCGACGTGGTGGACAACTCGGCCCTGGTGCAACGCAACCGGCCGGAATGCGTCGACGCGGCCTTCGCGGCGCTGCGCGCCATCGTCACCCGCGCCGTCGTCGGCCGCTTCGGCCGCGTCTGGTCCTGGGAAGGCGACGGCGCGCTCGCGGCCTTCATGTTCGGCCGGAAGGAGCGATCGGCCGTGCTCGCGGGCATGGAGATACTGAACGAGCTGTTCTTCTTCAATCGCGCCCGCAACCCGCTCGACTCGCCGCTAAGGGTCAGGATAGCCGCCCATTCCGGCCTCGTACGCTACAGCGACAGCCTGATGGAGCTGCTCAAGAACGACGCGGTCAAGGACGCGATACAGATGGAGGCTAGCGCGACGCCGGCCGATACCTTCAGCGCGTCGTCGAACCTGTTCCTGTCGATCGATCGCACCATCCAAGACCGCTTCGGGCCCGATAGGCAATCCCCCGTCGGGGATATCCGCCATTACGCCGTGAACCTGGAGAAGGCATGAGCGTCTACCTGTTCTCGCCTGACGCCGAGGCCGCCGGCCGCTTCGCGGACGAGCGCTCGAGCAGGAACGGCGCCGTCGTCGTCCTCGGCCTGGAAGCGATCAAGGGCCATAGGCCCGATCGCCGCGACCTGAGCTACGTCGACCTGCGCGGGCTCGACGAGGCGGCCGGGCGCAAGGCCGTGCAGGCCATCAAGCGACGATGCCCCGGCTCCGCCTGGGGCGTCGTCGATCCGGACGGGGCCGTCGCCGATCCCGCCGCCCTGTTCTTCGCGGGCGCCTCGGACTATATAGGCCCGGCCGTCATCGGCTCCGGCGTCGACGCGGCTAGGTTCAAGGCCGCGCTGGCCTTCGGCCGGCGCCGCGAGTCCGCGGCGGAAGCCGGAGCCGAGGCCGCCTCGTTCGTCGGAGGCGCTCCCGCCGACGGTGACCGGGAAGGCGGCTTCGGCGGCTGGAAGGCCGTACGGCCCGGTTCGTCGTACCCGTTCTGCTTCCTCTACGCGACCGCCTCGTCGCCGGCTAACCTGAAGACCAGCCTCGGCGAGGCCGGATACGTGGCGTTCCGCGACAGGCTCCGGCACATCATGCAGCAGGGCCTGGCCGAGGCCGACGCGCTCCTGTGGATGGAGACGGACTCGAGCGCGCTGTACCTGGCGCCGCCGTACGCCGCGAACGCCTCCGCCCTGACTGAATTCTGCCTGCGCACCCTGCTCGGCGCGCCGCTGATCGGCTACGAGCGGCTTTGCCTGCCGTTCCAGCTCGATTTCACCTTCGCCGTCCATTACGGCGTCACCGAGTTCGCGCCCCCGGGCAAGACCGGCACCATCGTCTCCGAGGCCGTCAACTATAGCTACCACCTGGGCGTCAAACGGGCGGAACCCGGCCGATTGACGATATCGGCCGACGCCGCGGGGCTAGCCGTACCCGGACGCTTCTCCGACCTGTTCGCGCCGGCCGGCTCGTTCGAGGGGAAATCCATCCTCCATTCCAGGCGCTTCTGGGCCTGAGCCCCCGGTTGGCTATCCGAGCCTCCTGGCGGTACAATCCTCGGATGCGTTCCCGTACCGAGCCTCGCCGCGTTTCCATGGCCTGGAAGCTGACCGGTTTCATCTTCGCCTTCGGCCTCCTCCTGACCTACGTAGCCTTCCTTTCGTTCGGCAGGGTGTCGACGCGCCTGGCGCTCAGGGTGAGCTCGGGAATGGCCGCCTCGGCGTTCAGGGAGAGCTTCGGAGAAGGCGATCGCGACTGCCTCTCCTCGATCGAGGGGGCGAGCGAGGCCAAGCTGTTCGACTTCGAGCGCGGGCTACCCTTCCTATCGTCGCCCGACGCCTTCAGGTCGCTGCGCGTCTACGGCCGCGAGTCGAACGGCCGCTGGTTCCGCTTCTCCTGGGCTGACGGCGAGAGAGCCGCGCGCGGCCTAGCCACGGCCGACGAGGAGGAGGCGCTCGAGTCGATACGGAGCCGCCGCGTCATCGCGGTATCCGGCTTCGACCCGCTGTCCGTACGCGCCCTTCCCGCCTACCTCGCCCTGCCGACGGGGCCCGACGGCACCGAATGGGCCATCGGCGCGGACGTCGACGCCGCCGGCATCAAGGACTATATACTCGACAACGGCCGGGAGACGCTGTCCTTCGCCGTCCTGCTCGTCGTCCTGTCGCTCGCCCTGAGCCACGCCTTCGCCAGGCGCTTCACGAAGCCGATCGTCTCGCTGGCCGGGGCGGCCAGGGCCTACGGCGACGGCGCCGGCCCCGCGGCCTTCGACATGCGCAGGCGCGACGAGATCGGCGAGCTGGCGGGGACCCTTTCGGCGATGGCGGGGGAGCTCGAGCGGCGGAAGGCCGAGACCGAGTCGCGCCTCGCGACGATGGAGGCGATGAACCGCATCGACAAGGCCGTACTGACGACCTCGTCCCGCTCGGAGCTGCTGTCGAGCGTCGCGGCCATCATCGACGGCATCCTCGGGGCGGACGTCGCGGCCATAGCGCTACGCGAGCCCGAGCGGGGAGGCTGGTCGATAGGGGCCCTTAGCCTCGCGTCGGGCGGCGTCGCGCCCACGGACATCGGGTTCTCGCCGTTCGTACCCGACGCGACCCTCGGCGCGGCCGGGCTCGAGCGCTTCACCGGGTACTCCGAATTCCCGCTGCGTAACGCGGGGCCCGTCCTCGCGTCCGTCGCGTCGGACCTTATAGACTCGACGACGGGCGTCATCGTCTCGGTTCCCCTGCGGGTCGACGGAGTATTGCTCGGCGCCCTCATCGTCGCGAGCGGCGAGGTCGAGGGGCTGTCCGACGACGAGCGCCGCACGGTGACCATGCTCGCCGACCAGGCGGCCGTGGCCCTCCGTAGCATCCTGGAGCGGGAATCCCGCGAGGATAATTTCATCGGCATCATACGCTCGCTGACCCGGGCCATCGACGCCAAGTCGAAGTGGACCTCCGGGCACTCCGAGCGCGTATCCGACGGCGCCGTCGCCCTGGCCTCGGCCCTCGGCCTACAGGCCGCGGACGTAGCGAGCCTGCGTATCGCCGCGAACCTCCACGACGTGGGCAAGATCGGCGTAGCCGAGGCCATCCTCGACAAGCCCGGACGGCTCACGCCGGAGGAGTTCGAGCAGATACGGAGCCATCCAGCCGTCGGGGCCGCCATGCTCGAGGGTATCCGCTCGTTCAAGGAGATCGTGCCGGCGGTGCTGCGCCACCACGAGCGATGGAACGGCACGGGCTACCCGGACGGCCTGGCGGGCGAGGACATTCCCTTGGCCGCCCGTATCATCGCGGTGGCCGACGTCTGGGACGCGATCCGCGACGACCGCCCCTATAGGGCCGGCATGCCCCTCGACGAGGCGATACGGTTCATGAGGGACGGGGCGGGCACCATGTTCGATCCGCGGATAGTCGACGTCTTCCTCGAGGATAAGGCCGAGCCCTAGCCTTCCGCCCGATTGCGCGCCTCCGGGTTTTTCTGATAGTTTCTACGCATGGTAACACTTGAGAAGGTCGAGGCCGGAGCGGCCGCGGCCAGGGCCATGACGCGCCTGTCGCGCGGGATCAAGGACGACGCGCTGCGGCTCCTGGCGCTTAGGCTGCGGGAACGGGCGGCCGAGATATACGAGGCGAACGAGGCCGACGTCGCCTCGGCGAGGGCCTCCGGGGCGTCGGAGGCTATCCTCTCGAGGCTCGCCTACGACGGGAAGAAGCTCGAGGAGTCGATAGCGATGATCGACGCCGTCGCGAGGCTGCCGGACCCGTCCGGCCGGACGCTCGAGTCGCGGCGGCTCGACGACGGCCTCGTCCTCAGGCGGGTATCCTGCCCTATAGGCCTCGTCGCCCTGATCTTCGAGAGCCGCCCTGACGCCCTCGTGCAGATGGCGGCGCTGGCGGTCAAGAGCGGCGACGCGATCATCGTCAAGGGCGGTCGCGAGGCCGAGCGCACGAACCGGGTACTCGCCGACGCGCTGAGCGCCGCCGGCGTCGAGGCGGGGCTGCCCGAAGGCTGGCTCGGCAGTCTCGAGACGCGCGACGAGGTCGCGGAGCTGCTGGCGCTCGACCGTCTCGTCGACCTCGTGATACCTCGGGGCTCGAACGAGTTCGTGCGCCGCATCATCGAGACGAGCAGGATCCCGGTGCTCGGCCACGCGGGCGGCGTCTGCCACGTCTACGTCCACGGCGACGCCGACCTAGCTATGGCCGCGCGATTGGTAGTCGACAGCAAGGCCCAGTACCCGGCGGCCTGCAACGCCGCCGAGGTCCTGCTCGTCGACGAGGCATCTGCGCGGTCGGCGTTGCCGGAGCTCGTCGGAGCGCTCGAGGGGGCCGGCGTCGCGCTCGAGCTGTGCCCGCAGAGCATGGCCGTCGTCGGCCCGGGACCGACGAGGACGCTCAAGGACGACGACGACTGGTCGGTCGAGTACCTGTCGCTCCGCATGGCGGTACGCGTTGTCGGCTCGCTCGATGACGCGATAGCCCATATCAACCGATACGGCTCGGGCCATACCGACGCCATCGTCTGCTCGTCCGACGAGGCGGCGGCGCGCTTCATGGCCGAGGTCGACTCGGCGTCGGTCTATCGCAACGCGAGCACCCGCTTCGCCGACGGCTACCGCTACGGGCTCGGTGCCGAGGTCGGGATCTCCACCGGCAAGCTGCACGCCAGGGGCCCGATGGGGCTCGAGGGCCTCCAGACCTATAAATGGCTGCTCGAGGGCGAGGGGCATATCGTCTCGGAGTACTCGTCCGGCGCGAGGCGCTTCGTCCACGAGGACCTCCCGGTCGGGAAAGGCGGCGTCCGTGGCTAAGGAGAACGCGTTCCTCGACGCGAGGATAGCCCACGAGGCGAGGGCGGCGCTGGCCTCGGCCAGGCGCATCGTCATCAAGATAGGCACCGCGACGATAGCCAGGCAGAGGGGGCAGGCGGGCAGGATATCCGACGGCCCCGACCCGGGAGGCTCCGGGATAGACGTCGAATTCCTGCACCGCGTCGCCGCCGAGCTGGCCGACCTGGCGCGCGAGGGCAGGCAGCCGGTGCTCGTGACCTCGGGGGCGGTGGGCATGGGCGCTCGGGCGCTCGGCCTAGGGAAGAAGCCTAAGGACACCGCCTCGAAGCAGGCCTGCGCGGCGATAGGGCAGCCGCTCCTGATGGAGGAGTACCGGCGGGCCTTCGACGTGTACGGCCTGACCGCGGCCCAGCTCCTGGTGACGCGCGGGGCCTGGGAGGACAGGGAGGCCTACCTGAACCTGCGCTCGACCGTCGAGGCGCTGCTCGAGCGCAGGGTGGTGCCGGTATTCAACGAGAACGACTCGGTCTCCACCGCCGAGATAGCCTTCGGCGACAACGACCGCCTGTCCGCGTACGTCGCGAGCAAGATCGACGCGGACCTGCTGGTCATCCTATCGGACGTGGACGCCTTGTACGACGCGGACCCGCGGTCCGACCCCGCGGCCAGGCCGATACCCTTCGTGCGCGAGATCGACCCGGCCATCATGTCCGCGGCGGGCGGCAAGGGCAGCGAGTTCTCTACCGGGGGCATGAAGACCAAGCTGATGGCGGTCGGGATAGCCCGGGACGCCGGCTGCCGCGTCGCGCTCGTCCACGGGCGCTCGCCGAGGATCATCTCGCGCGTCCTCGCCGGAGAGGCCGTCGGCACGCTGTTCGACGCGGACGCGGCGCTGCGGAACCGCCAGCGCTGGATCAAGCGCGCGAGGCCGAAGGGCGAGATAGCGGTGGACGACGGCGCCCTCGCCGCGATGCGGGAGCGGCGCTCGCTGCTGCCGCGCGGCGTGGTATCGGTCAGCGGCAGCTTCGAGCGGGGGGACGTGGTGCTGATAGGCGGCGCGGCGATGGCCGTGACGAGCCTGTCGTCGGCGGAGCTCGAAGCGGCTCGGGGCAAGCGCTCGTCGGAGCTGGGCGGCCGCGAGGGCACCGGGGGCAGCCGCGTGGTGGCGCGGCCCGACGACGTCGTGTTCCTGGACTAGCGCCCGCCTATCCGGTTGATCAGGCTGGCCTGGTAACCGGCCCCGAAGCCGTTGTCGATATTGACCACCGATACGCCTGAGGCGCAGGAATTGAGCATCGCGAGCAGGGCGGCCACGCCGCCCAGGCTGGCGCCGTAGCCGACGCTGGTCGGCACGGCTATCACGGGCGCCGAGACGAGGCCGCCGAGGACGCTGACGAGCGCGCCCTCCATGCCGGCGACCGCCACGACGACGCGGGCGCCGCGTATGAGCTCGAGGCGGCGGATCAGCCGGTGCAGGCCGGCCACTCCGACGTCGTAGACGCGCTCCACCCGCTGGCCGAACATCGAGGCTGTTATGGCCGCCTCCTCGGCGACGGGGTAGTCGGAGGTGCCGGCGGCGACGACCGCGATGTACGGCGAGCCTTCCGGCGCGGCAGGGGGCTTGCGCGCGACGATCAGCCGGGCGTCCGGATCGTACTCGAGCTCGCCCGACAGGTCCCTGACCGCGTCGTACTGCTCCGGCGAGGCTTTCGTCGCCAGGATGGGGCCGCCGGCCTGGAGCAGTCGCTCGACGATGGCCCGCAGGTGCGCGGCGCTCTTGCCGGCGCAGTAGACGACCTCGGGGAAGCCGACCCGGACCGAGCGCTGGGTGTCCAGCCTCGCGAAGCCGAGGTCGGCCTCGGGGTAGTCCTTGAGCATGGCCATCGCGCCTTCGAGGTCAAGGGCGCCCGACTTATAGTCGTCGAGTATGCCCGACAGCCGTCGTTCCTCCACCTCAGCCCAGCTCTTTCCGCACGATGGCGTACGCGTCGACGAGGGACAGGCCGTTGGCCTCGGCCAGCGCCTTCACGTCGTCGAATTCCGGTTTCGAGCGCACTACCTTGCCGCCGGACAGAGCAGACTTGACCCGCACGTTGCCCAGGCTCGTGGCGACCGTGGAGACGCTGCGCTCGAGGGCGGTCTTGCGGACCTCGTACGACCTGAGCCCGAAGCTGGTCGTCTCGGCGAGCATGGCGACGGCTACCGACTCCCTGGCCGCCGGCTTACAGAGCGCCGACAGCGTTATAGCGGAGCGGGATTTCTTCATGACGATAGGCGTGATCCAGACGTCGTCGGCGCCCGCCGCGAACAGGGCGTCCATCACGTGGCCGTGCAGCTCGGGGTTCATGTCGTCGATGTTGCACTCGAGCACGACGCCCTCGGCCTCGGCGCCGACCGCGCTCCTGACGCCGTAGCTCGACTTGGCCATCGTCCTCGGCGGGGCCTCGCGCTCTGCCCAGAAGACGCGTAGCAGGTTCGGCGTAGGCATGTCCCGGTGACCGACGCCGTAGGCCGTCCTGACGATCGAGAAGCGCTTGTCGTCGGTGAATTCGTCGACGGCGGTCGCGAGTATCGCGGCGCCGGTCGGCGTCGTCGTCTCAAAGGGCGCGGAGCCGCTCCTGACCGGAGCGCCGCGTAGCACCTCGACGACGGCAGGGGCCGGCACCGGTATCAGGCCGTGCTGGCAGCGCACGAAGCCGCCGCCGAGCTCGATCGACGACGCCATCACCACGTCGGGCTTGAGGTACTCGAGGCAGATCGCCGCGCCGACGATATCGATGATCGAGTCGACCGCGCCGACCTCGTGGAAACCGACCTCCGAGGCGGGCTTGCCGTGGACCTTGCCCTCGGCGTCGGCCAGTACCCCGAATATCGATATCGCGTTCGCCTTGACCCGCTGCCCGAGCGAGCTCGACTCGATCAGCGCCTTGATATCGGTCAGCGTGCGGTGGACGTGTTCGTCGTCATGGCGATGCTCGTATTCGTGATCATGCTCGTGGTCGTGGGCATGCTCATGATCGTGGTCATGCTCATGATGATGCTCATGCGTATGCTCGCGCTCGTGTTCGTCGCTAGTCAGCTCTACGTCGGCGCGAAGCCCGAAGATGCCGTGCTTCGAGTCGCGGGTAAGGCGCAGCGACCAGCCGTCCAGTCCCAGCTTTCCGAGCTCGGATCGGAGGTGCTCCTCCGGGACGCCGAGCCCGACGAGCGCCGAAAGGTTCATGTCTCCCGAGATCCCCGAGAAGCAGTCGTAGTAAAGGATGCTTTCTTTCATGATTCAGTCCTTTCGGTCCCGAGCGTCCTGTTCAGGCTTCCCATACTATAGCCCTCGAGCTCGAGGCTGACGAATGTAAAGCCGAGTAGCTTGAGGCGGCAGGAAACGCCGTCCATCGTCGACTCGTCGAAGAATTTCCTGCGCTCGTCCGGCGCCACCTCTATGCGGGCGCTGCCGTCATGGCTCCTGACCCTGCATTGCCTGAAGCCGAGGCCGCGCAGGTAGTCCTCGGCGGCCTCGATGCGGGCCAATAGGGGCGCGTCCAGCCTGTCGCCGTAGGGCACGCGCGATGCCAGGCACGCGAAGGCCGGCTTATCCCAGGTGCGGAGGCCTCGGCGCCTGGACAGCTCGCGTATATCGTCCTTGGTCATGCCGGCGTCGGCGAGCGGCGAGCGGACGCCGAGCTCCTCGTTCGCGACGCGCCCGGGCCGGTAGTCGGCCAGATCGTCGATATTGGAGCCCTCGAGCAGGGCCGCGATGCCCCGGCCCTCGGCTACCCGCAGCATGGCGCCCATCTTGATGCGCTTGCAGAGGTAGCAGCGATCGGGCGGATTGGCGGCGACGGCTTCGTCGATGGGGCCTTCGCGGATGATCAGGTGCTCGATGCCGACGAGGCCGGCTACCCGGCGCGCGTCCTCGAGCTCGGAGCGGGGCATGAGCGGTGAGTCGACGGTGATGGCTAGGGCCTCGGGCCCGAGCGCCTCGGCCGCCAGCGCGCAGAGGTAGCTGGAATCCACGCCGCCGGAGAAGGCCACGGCCGCGGAACCGTATCCGGCGATGGCGGACAGCGCGGCGGCTTCCTTCTTGTCGATATCCATCCTGTTCCTTTCGGCGGCGTCGCCGGGACTCGAGTATACGACGGAGCCGGAAGACGGGTCAACGACGGACGTTCGCCGACGGGCCGCACAGGGGGCAGGACGGGTCGCGGGCTACCTCGACGAGATGGAACGACGCGTCCCAGAGGCTGATCGACGCGAGCGTCCGCCGGACGCGGGGGCTGCCGATGACTATCTTCATCGCCTCGGCCGACTCGATCGAGGCGATGATCGCGGTGATCTGGTTGAGCACGCCGGCCTCGGCGGTCGTCTCGTACGACCCGGGTTCCGGCGCCTCGGGCATCAGGCAGCGCAGGCAGGGCCCGTCGGGCAGTACGTTCATCGAGACGCCGGAGTCGCCGAGCACGCCGCCGTAGACCCACGGCAGGCGCCGCCGTCGGCAGGCGTCGTTGATCAGGTAGCGCGATTCGAAGTTGTCGGTGCCGTCGAGCACGAGGTCTACGTCGCCGATGACGGCGTCGACGTTGGACGCGTCGACCCTGGCGACGAGGGGCTCCAGGACGACGGTCGAGTTGATCCGCGCGAGCCTCGCGGCGGCGGCCTCCGCCTTGAACGAGCCGGCCGCGGCGTCGTCCTCGTCGAACAGCGCCTGCCTCTGCAGGTTGCCCAGCTCGACGCGGTCCGGGTCGACGAGCCTGACGAAGCCGAATCCCGCGCGGGCCAGGGAGTTGGCTATCGCCGTGCCGAGCGCGCCGACGCCTATCACGGCCGCCCTCGCCCTCGACAGGCGGGCCTGCCCGTCCTCCCCGACGCCCTTGAACGCTATCTGCCTGCCGTACCTCGACGAGCCTTCCACCGTTCCGCCTCCCGGCCCGATAGCGGGCCCTCGCCGTATGATACCACGGCCGGCGGCGCTCAGCCGGCGGTTTCGTCGAACAGCCAGGTTGACAGGTAGCGCTCGCCCGAATCGGGCAGGATGACGACGATGGTCTTGCCCTCGCTATCGGGGCGCCGGGCCGTCTCCATGGCCGCCCAGGCCGCCGCGCCCGAGGATATGCCGACGAGTACGCCCTGTTCCGCCGCCAGCGCGCGGGCCGTCCGTCCGGCCTCGGCGTGGCCTACCCGGATCACCTCGTCGACTACTGAGGCGTCGTAGACGCCCGGTACGAAGCCGGCGCCGATGCCCTGGATCTTATGCGGCCCGGGCGCGCCGCCGGACAGCACCGGCGAGTCGGTCGGCTCCACCGCTACGGCCCGCAGCGACGGTTTCCTGGCCTTCAGGGCCGTCGCGATCCCGGTGATCGTCCCTCCGGTGCCGACGCCCGCGACGACGACGTCGACCGCGCCGTCGGCGTCGCGCCAGATCTCCTCGGCCGTCGTGCGTACGTGGGCCGCCGGATTGGCCGGATTCTCGAACTGCATCGGCATGAAGGCGTTCGGGGTCGAGGCCGCCAGCTCGCGGGCCTTGGCTATCGCGCCCTTCATGCCCTCGGCTCCCGGCGTCAGCACGAGCTCGGCGCCGTAGGCGGCGAGCAGCTTGCGGCGCTCGACGCTCATCGTCTCGGGCATGGTCAGGATGATGCGGTAGCCCTTGGCCGCCGCGACGGCGGCCAGCGCGACGCCGGTGTTGCCCGAGGTCGGCTCGACGATCACCGAGCCGGGCCGCAAACGGCCCGATCGCTCGGCGTCCTCGACCATCGCCAGCCCGATGCGGTCCTTGACGCTCGAGAACGGGTTGAACGATTCGAGCTTGCCGAGCAGGACGGCTCCCTCGGCGGCCCCGTCGACGCGTATCCTCACGAGCGGGGTATCGCCTATGAGCTCGGTTATGCTATTCGCGTACTTCATGCGTTACTCCTCCATCGGCCGCGCCGGGCGCGAGGCCCGAGGCGCGATAATCTGACTAAAATAGTCTACTAGTATATCCGGACAAGGTCAAAATCGCCCGACGCGAGCCGCGGCGAGCCGATGGAACGGGCCTCGTCAGAACGCCGGAACGACGCCTCCGCCGTACGCGGACAGTATATAGTCCCTGACCTTCGGCGACCTCAGCGCCGCCACGAGCGCTACGATGCGCGGGTCGTCGGCGTCCCCGGCGCGCACCGCCACGACGTTCGCGTAGGGCGAGCCCGGCCCCTCGATCGCTATCGCGTCCTTGACAGGGCTCAGGCCGGCGGGCAGCGCGTAGTTGCCGTTGATCACCGACGCGTCGACGTCGGCGAGCGTGCGCGGCAGCTGGGCGGCGTCGAGTTCCCTGAACCTGAGCTTCTTAGGGTTCGTCGCTATGTCCCTGAGCGTGGCCTCGAGCCCGGCGCCCGGCTTGAGCGTAATGAGGCCGCGGGCGGCGAGCAGTATCAGCGCCCGGCCCTCGTTGGTCGGGTCGTTCGGGATGGCTATCGTCGCCCCCCTCGGCAGCGCGTCGAGCGAACGGTACTTCCTCGAGTATACGCCGAGCGGCTCGATATGGACGGCGCCGGCGACCTCGAGCGACAGGCCGCGCGAGGACGCGAACGACTCGAGGTACGGCGCGTGCTGGAAGAAGTTGGCGTCGAGCTGGCCCTCGGCCAGGGCGACGTTCGGCGTCACGTAGTCGGTGAACTCGATCACCTCGAGCCTGTAGCCGGCGGCCGCCAGGTCGTCGGCTACCAGCGCGAGCAGCTCGGCGTGCGGTACCGGCGTGGCGCCCACCTTGATCACGGCCGGCGACTGGGCGAAGCCGGCCGCCGCGGCGAGCGAGAGGACGGATAGGGTAAGGGCTAGGGTCCTGCGGTTCATACGAACCTCCTTGGGATGAGTAGCGGTCGCTCTACGAGCGCCGTGAAGGGACTGTCTTATGGTTCGACGCCGACGGGGCGGGGCGGCGGAGAGCCGCGCCCCGACCGTCGGCTATCGCATGGACATGATGCGGCGGGAGATCCTGTCGCCGGCGGCTTGGACGCCCTCGACGAGTATCAGGATGACGACCACGGCGGCGGCCATCACGTCGAGCCTGAAGCGATGGTAGCCGTAGCGTACCGCGAGGTCGCCGAGACCTCCGCCGCCTATCGCGCCGGCCATCGCCGAGTAGCCTATCAGGTTGATCACCGTCAGCGCGAGGCCGGAGACGAGGGACGGCAGGGCCTCGGGCAGCAGTACGCCGAACGCTATCCGGGCCTTGGTAGCGCCGGCGGCCACGGCCGCGTCGACGACGCCGCGGTCGACGCCGGCGAGCGACGACTCGACGACGCGGGCCACGAACGGCGCGGCCGCTATCGCGAGCGGGACGACGGCGGCCGCGGTGCCGATGCTCGTGCCTACGACGAGCCTGGACAGCGGGAACAGCATGATCATCAGGATGATGAACGGGAAGGAGCGCAGCGCGTTGATCAGCCTGTCCAGGACCCGGCGCAGGGCGGGACGCTCGACCAGGCCTCCCGGCGCTATCAGGTACAGGAGCAGGCCGACCGGCGCCCCGAGCGCCGAGGCGGCCAGGGCGGCGGCCGATACCATCGCGAGGGTCTCGACGGTAGGCCCGGCGATCAGCTCGAGCAGCTCACGCACGGAAGGCCTCCGCCGGTTCGGCTACGAGGCGCCTGCCGGCCTCGCTGCTGGGCGACGAGAAGACGGTCCGGGCGGGGCCGGTCTCGACGACGCGCCCGGCGTCCATCACCGTCACCTCGTCGCAGACGCGGCGAGCGACCTCCATCTGGTGGGTCACCATCAGCACCGCCAGGGATAGCCCGTCGCGTATCGAGGCGATAAGGTCGAGCACCGAGCGCGTGGTCTCGGGGTCGAGCGCGCTGGTCGCCTCGTCGCAGAGCAGGATCTCCGGCTCGTTGGCCAGGGCCCTGGCGATCGCGACGCGCTGCTTCTCCCCTCCCGAGAAGCGCCCGACCGGCTGGTCGGCCTTATCGGCCAGGCCGACCAGGTCGAGCAGGCGGACGACGCGCTCGCGTATGTCACCGCGCCGGACGCCGGCCGCCTCGAGCGGGAACGCGACGTTGCCGGCCGCGGTCCTCGACGAGAAGAGGTTGAACG
>ERZ795053.2688-NODE-2688-length-21071-cov-9.124857_pt1 | contig 21071 bp, 15 predicted proteins | sample MGYA00375137_ERZ795053 | MGnify/ENA primary metagenome ERZ795053 (study PRJEB30182, sample SAMN05720284) | activated sludge metagenome | isolation source: Anaerobic digester | place: Hong Kong | collected 2014-12-17 ...
GACGAACACCTCCTGCGCGGAGGCGAGCAACTGCTCGCGACGTGCCTTGCGAGGCAGTCGCACACCGCGGCGGGCAGGTTCGACAACGGACATGGACACCTATGTTACTCGCCAGTAGCATTCGTTTCTCGCGCGCCCTGTCGTGCGCGCCCCTCACTGTACCTCCGGGGTACGGTGATCCGGTGTCAGTCAGAGAACGCGTCCCCGGCGCCGTCGAGGAAATCGCTGGAGTCGACCTGTTCGTGCGCGAGGCCGGAACCGGCGCCCCCGCGCTGTTCGTCCACGGACTGGGGGGCAACTCGACCAACTGGACAGACCTCATGTGGATGCTGTCGGACCGGCTGCACTGCCTGGCCCCGGACCTGCCGGGGTTCGGTCGCAGCGGTCCGGTCGCGTCCGGTGACTACAGCCCGCAGGCGCAGTCCGGTGTGCTCGCGGACCTGATCGAGCGCCGGTTCGCCGAACCGGTCCATCTGTTCGGGAACTCCATGGGTGGGGCCATCGCCGTACAACTCGCGGCGCGCCATCCGGACCTGATCCGGTCCGTGACGCTGGTATCGCCCGCCCTGCCCGACCTGATCCCCATGCGGACCAGCATCCAGTTGCCGATCATCGCTCTGCCCGGCGTCGGGGAGAAGATCGCGACGAGGATTGCGAAGCTCCCCGTGGAGCAACGGGTGCAGGCCACCTTGAACCTGGTCTACGCCGACCCGTCCTGTGTGCCGCCGCAGCGGGTGGCTGAAGCACAAGAGGACGTTCGAGTGCTCGCTCAGAAGCCGTGGGTTGGTGAGGCGTTCCAGTCGGCGCTGCGAGGCATCCTCGCCACCTACTTCGATCGAGGCCCGGAGGCGCCCTGGCGGCTCGCGGAACGGATCAAGGTCCCGGTCCTGCTCATCTACGGTCAACAGGACAAACTGGTCAACCAACGCGCCGCCAAGCGGGCGTCGCGGCACTTCCTGCACTGCCGGGTGATGGTCCTGCCGCACTCCGGCCACGTCTCACAGATGGAACACCCGGAGATGGTCGAGCGCGCGTGGCGCCATCTGATCGAGCCGTACGCGTGAGGACTCAGCCGAGGAACTGGTAGCTGGTGGCGAGCATCCCGAGGTACATGAACGGGATGGCGATGATCCCGCCCACGGTTGCCACCCGTGGCCGCCGACGGGCGCCACGAACGAGTTCGTAGGTCGCGATACACAGGCCGAGTTCGGGCAGCAGGACGTAGACGGCCACGCCGAGCACCATGCTCACCCCGAGCGGTTCCCACAAAGGGATGGTGGGGGCCATCCACTCCGCGGCGATGAACAGCGCGAGACCGCTGACGGCCACGGCTGCGAACGCGGCCGCCACGCCTCGGGAGGCCTCGACCGTGCGCCCGATCATCATCAGGGGGAGCAGGGCGATCGTCCACATGCCCGCCATGAACAGCGGCATCGTGCCGATGTAGGGGGCACCTGTGTTCGGGAACGTGATACTGCCCAGGACCGCTGAGAGGAACCAGTCCGGCAGCACCATCAGCACGCTCATCGGGGCCCGAACCGCCCAGGTGATCCACAGCGCATCGTCGTGCGTGCGCCGGGCCACGATCGGCACGGCGATGTTGTAGATGACGACCAAGCCGAGGACTTCGAGGCCGGTCTGCATCAGCGGCAGTGCCAGGACCCCGACCGCCAGCACGGCGAATGCGCCGTGCAGCGGCAGCCAGCGGGACGTCACTGCGGGTGCGTCGACCACCTGCGCCATGCGGGCAGTCTGACACGCGAGAACGGGCCCCGCATCGGCACCGCGGGACACCCTCGTGACGGGAACAATTCACCCCCATGGCACGGTTGTCGGAAGAAACCCGACAAGGAGTCGCCGTGAAGCTTGCGCCGCTGGTCGAACCGGCCGCCGAACTGACCGTGGACGAGGTCCGTCGCTACAGCCGTCACATCATCATCCCCGAGATCGGGATGGTGGGTCAGAAGCGCCTGAAGAACGCGCGCGTGCTGTGCGTGGGGGCCGGCGGACTGGGTTCCCCGGCGCTGATGTACCTGGCCGCCGCCGGGGTCGGCACGTTGGGGATCGTCGAGTTCGACGTGGTCGACGAGTCCAACCTGCAGCGGCAGATCATCCATGGTCAGAGCGACATCGGCCGGCCCAAGGCCGAGTCCGCCCGTGACGCCGTCCACGAGATCAACCCGCATGTCAACGTTGTGGTGCACAACGAGCGGCTGGACAACAGCAACGTGTTGCAGATCTTCGCCCAGTACGACCTGATCGTGGACGGCACCGACAACTTCGCGACGCGCTATATGGTCAACGACGCCTGTGTGCTGCTCGACAAGCCATACGTGTGGGGCTCGATCTTCCGGTTCGAGGGCCAGGCGTCGGTGTTCTGGGAGTCCCACGGCCCGCAGTACCGCGACCTCTATCCGGAGCCGCCCCCGCCGGGCATGGTCCCGTCCTGCGCCGAGGGTGGTGTGCTCGGCGTGTTGTGCGCATCGATCGGTTCGATCATGGGCACGGAGGCCGTCAAACTGATCACCGGCGTGGGCGATTCGCTGCTCGGCCGGCTCATGGTCTACGACGCCCTGGACATGAACTACCGGACCGTGAAGATCCGCAAGCACCCGGAGACCATCGAGGTCGTCGAACTCATCGACTACGACTACTTCTGCGGGACCGTCTCCGACGAGGCCGCCGAGGCCGCAAAGGACTCGACCATCAGCGTGAAGGACCTACAACTGATGCTCGAGCAGCGCGATCGCGGCGAGCGGGACTTCGTCCTGATCGATGTGCGCGAACCCAATGAGTGGGACATTGTCAGCATCCCCGGTGCGACGTTGATCCCCAAGGGGGAGTTCCTCTCCGGCGAAGCGCTGGCCGACCTTCCGCAGGACAGGCAGGTGGTCCTGCACTGCAAGGTCGGCGGGCGCTCCGCGGAGGTGCTCGCCCTGGTGAAGGCGGCGGGCTTCGCAGATGCCGTGCACGTGGGTGGCGGCGTCGTGGCCTGGGTCAACCAGATCGAGCCGGACAAGCCCAACTACTGATCCCCCTACAGCAGGTCGTTCTTCTGGAGGGAGTTGAAGGCGAACCATCCGGGAATGGTGGGCAGCCAGAACGTCATCAGCCGGAACAGCAGCACTGACGACACCGCGATCCCTCCGGGTATCCCTGCTGCGGTCAGACCGGCGGACAGTGCCGCTTCCACCGCGCCCAGCCCGCCGGGAGTGGGCGCGGCCTGGCCGATCGTCGCACCGGCCAGATACACCACAGCGATCGCCGCCAGCGGTGCCGAACCCCCGAACGCCCAGACGCTGGCGATGAGGCATGCGATGTAGCCGATGTTCAGCAGGATGATGCCCGCCACCCCCAGGCCGAGTTTGCGCGGCTGCTGGACAAGTGTGAGCAGACGCGGGCCCACCTGCTGGAAGATCGGCCGGATGCGGCGGGTGATCCATATCCGGGTCCACGGCAGCAGGAGAAGGAACACCGCGGCGGCCAGGCCGCCGATCAGCACGAAGACGGCCCACGACGGTGGTGAGAACTCGCTCTCCTGCCGGGTCCCGGCGATGATGCCGAATCCCAGCAGCATCAGCAGATGCACCACGAACGCCATCACCTGGGAGACGCCGACGCTGGCTGCCCCGAGAGCCGGGTGGACACCGGCCCGCTGCAGGTAGCGCAGGTTCACGGCCACCGCACCGAGCGTGGGCGGGGAGATCAGGGTCGCGAAGGACGCCGCCAGTTGTGCCTGGAACGTCCGCACAAAACGCAGGCGTTCTGGAACGAAGCCCTCCAATGCCATGGCCGCGGCGATGTAGGTCAGGCCCGAGAGCACAAGCGCGACCAGCGCCCAGCCCCAATTCGCGTCGGTCAACAGGGTCGCCAGGTTCACCTGGGCCAACTGCGTCAGCAGGATGTACCCGGCAACGGTGCCGGCGACGACGGTGAGCAGCATGCGGGGGCGCAGCCGCTCGAGTTCGACCTGCTCGGGGTTGGGGTTGGGCGACATCTCGAGCAGCAGATCCCGCAGTTGCACAAGCAGGTCCTTGCGCTTGCGGATCGCCCGTCGGGTGTCGGCGGACAGGGCGATCGGCTGCAGGACTCCGAGGGCCTTGGCCAGTCGCAGCGGTCCCAGCACGCGCTGTCCGGATGCCACGGCCCGATCCGGGTCGGTGAGCATCGACAGCGTGCACAGCAGTTCCGCCAGATCCACGCGTTGTGCGACGTCGCTGGCCGCTACGGCACCTTCCTCCGGATGCAGCAGCCACACCTTGCCGTGGTCGTCGCGCAGCAGATGGCTGGCGGTCAGTGAGCGGTGTGTGATCCCACGGTCGTGCAGGGAGCGCACCGCGCGCCAGGCGTTGTCGAGATCGGTTTCGCTGAGGTCCGAGCCGATCTGCTCGAACGTGCGGCCATCGATGCGGGGGAAGGCGAGAAGTGCGGCGTCCTCGTCGACCTGGACCGCGGCGAGCAGTTCCGGCGTGGGGGCGCCGGCAGCCTGACTCGCGTAGGCCTGCAGGGCGGTGCGCTCCAGTCTGCGGCGCATGCTCAGGCGGGAGGGGGCGCTGTCGTCACGCACCCGCAGGGTCCGCCACACGTTCGCGGCCACGCCGGCGCCCTCGAGATCGCGGTCGAGCACGAGGACGTTGAGTGTGGCCCCGGCACGGGTGGTGGCGACGTACCTGCGACCGGCGCTGAACTCCCGCTGGGCGCGCAGGACGGTGACTGGGTGGCCGACCTCCTCCAGGGCTGTGGCCACGGCCAGACCGCTCGGGCGTGTCGTCGGAGTGCCCAGGATGTACCGCATCGCCAAGCCGACCGCCCATCCCAACAAGATGGACAGGGCCAATGCGGTGGCCGTGATTCCGCCGGTGACGATGTTCGCCAGCACGATCGCTGCGACCACCACGATCGAGATCGGGCCGAACCGCGGGCGCTCGATGAGTCGTGCGATCGTCACGAAGGCCACCAGACCCGCGAGGATCGCGTTGAGTGGCGGCAGTTGCCCGGGCGTCTCCTGGCCGGTGAGGGTCAGCAGCAGGCGCGGGTTGGGGTAGCGCGTGATGATCCAGGCGATCGCGGAGGTCAGGATGACCGCCACCACCAGGCCCGCGAGCGCTTCGGCGAGCATCCGGCCGCGCCTGCGGATCATCAGGTCGAACGCCGCGGCGATGGGCAGCGCCAACACCCCGAGCAGTCCGATGACGTTGGCGGCCACCACGATGATCGACGGGATGCGGTCGGAGGCCTTCGTGAGGTCGCTTTCGAGTCCGGCGGCCGCAGCCGACGCGAAGTAGGAGATCGCCAGGATGATCGCGGCGAGCGCGAAGGCGGACAGCAGGCGCAAGAGGTCGATGGGCCGGCGCAAACGGCGGGGGATGACGTCGGCCTCGATCACCACGGTCTCGAGGTCCGATTCCCGGGCGGGGGGCGGCAGTTGGCTCGCCTTCGGGGGTGTTCGTGCGCCCCCGCCGTCGGCAGGTGCCGACTCCGGAAGCGGGGACCCCGGCGTGTCGTTGCGGGCGCCGTCGTGTTCGGCCCCGGGGGGCGGCGGCGCGAAGGCAGTGGTGGGTTCGGAGGGGGTTTCGGGCAGCAGCGGTCCACCGAGGCGCATGGTGGGCCGGTCGGCCTCACCCGCCGCCTCGGTGCCCGGGTCCGTGGACGCAGGCGATCGGGACTCGCCGTTGGTCACCCTTGCATGGTGTCAGATGTCGGCCCGTGCGGCGGGTGTGCGTCACGGCATCCGGTTGTCACAGGTGTGTGATGTGCTGGTGGCATGGCCCAGGGGATCCGTCTCGACTGGCCGCAACCGCAGACCTCGGCGTTCGTGCCGGACGCAGCCCAGCGGGCGGTCATCGACCACCGACACGGTCATTTGCGGGTGCTCGCGGGGCCGGGGACGGGCAAGACCAGTGTCATCGTGGCTGCCGTGCAGGAGCGGATCCGGCGCGGCCAACCCGTGGGCTCCATGCTGGTCCTCACCTACGGCAGGCTGGCCGCGCGCGAGCTCCGCGACCGCTTGACGTCCGGCGACGGGCCGGTGCCGGTGGCCGCTACCTTCCACGCCCTGGCCTACCGCATCGTGCAGCAGCAGGACCCGACGATCCGGCTCATGGGTGCCCCCGAACAGGAAACGGTCTTGCGCGAGATCCTGCGGACGTCATCCCACATTCCCGATGTGCTCGAGCAGGCTCGGCACAGTCGGGGCTTGACCGAGGAGATGCGGGCGTTCATCAGTGACGCGCAGTCCGAGGGCACCCCGCCGGACCGCATCGTCGCCGAGGATCCGCTGCGGATCGGTGCGGCCGGGGTCTACGGCGAGTACTTGGACATCCTCGGCCTGTCCGGCACGGTCGACTATGCGGAGTTGATCAATCGTGCGACGGACCTGCTGCGGCGGGATCCACCCCGCACCGTCCGGGCTCTGCAGACCATCTTCGTCGACGAGTACCAGGACACCGATCCGGCGCAGGTGGCGCTCCTGCAGCAACTGGCCGCGCACGGGGCCCAGGTCGTCGCCGTCGGGGATCCCGATCAGTCGATCTACGGTTTCCGGGGCGCCGACGCCCACGGCATCCTGCGCTTCGATCAGACGTTCCCCCTGCCGTCCTGCACCACGATCGCGCTGGACAGTACGCGCAGGTTCGGCGCGGACATCGCCGATGTGGCGCGCCGGGTGGTCCCGCGCAACGCGTTGGCCGGGATCCCGGTCGAGGCTGTCACCGCGCACCGGGCCCCAGAGGCCCTCGGGGACACCGATGGCGCGGTCGCCGTGCGCCTGTACGAATCCGATGCCGCGCAGGCCGATCATCTGGCCGACCTTCTGCGCCGGGTGCATGCCGGGTCCTCGGAGGTGTTCCCCGGACTGCGGCTGGACTGGTCCGAGATGGCGATCCTCGTGCGCTCCGGACGACGCGATCTGCCTGCTCTGCAGCGTGCGCTGGGGGCTGCCGGGATTCCGGTGGAGATCGCCCGGGACGACACGCCGCTGGCGATGATCCCCGCCGTGCGCCCACTGCTGGACGTGCTCAGGTGCGCCGCGGATGTTGACGGCGGCCTGACTCCGGAGCGCGCGGTCGCGCTGCTCGGCTCGCCGCTCGGCGGTCTGGACGCCCGGGGGGTCGGTCGACTGGGTCGCGTGCTGCGTCGGCGAGCAGCCGACCAGGCGGCAGCCGTGGTGTCGTCACACGAACTCATCGCGCGCAGCCTGCGGGACCCGGAACTGGTGGCGGGGATGGATGCCGACCTCGCGGAGCCGGTGGTCGCGATCGCGCAGATCCTGGACCGTGCCCAGCTGGCGGTCGCCGACCACATGCCCACTGCCCGCATCCTCGATCTGGTCTGGCGATCGACGGACTGGCCACGGCGTCTGCGACGCGAGGCGCTCGGCGGCGGGCGCCGCGCCCGGGAGGCCGACCAGGCGCTCGACGCCATCATCGAGTTGTTCGATCAGGCCGAGCAGATGGACCGCGCGTTCGAATCGGTGCGCCCGGTGACGGACTTCCTCGCACAACTCGACCAGCAGGTGATCCCCGCTGCGCCGGATCTTCAGAAGGGGTGGCAGCGCCAGGCCGTTCGGTTGGTGACCGCTCATCGTTCCAAGGGCAGTCAGTGGCCGTTGGTGGTCGTGGCGGGTGTGCAGGAAGGGCTCTGGCCGGATCTGCGTGCCCGTGGACGGCTGCTCGTCGGCGCCCCGGACATGGGCTGGCGCGATCAGCAGAGCCTGGAGGAGCGCCGGCTCTTCTTCGTCGCATGCACCAGGGCAAGCCGTGCCCTGCTGATCACGGCAGTCGACAGCAGCGCCGATGACGGACCGGCGCCGTCGCCGTTCGTCGCGCTGGCCGCCGGCGGTCGGGACGTGGTCACCGTCACCGGGCGGCCGCGACGGCCACTGACCCCGACCGGTGTGGTGGCGGGGCTGCGCCAGATTCTGGATGCCCCCGACACCTCACCCGCGATGCGGGTTGCGGTGTGGAGCAGGTTGCAGGATCTCGCGCAGGTCACCGATGGGCGGGGTACCGCGATCTTTCCGTGGGCTGATCCGCAGCGCTGGTGGGGGTACCGGGAATGGACGCACAACCCGCTGCCCTGGTTCGACCCGGAGCAGCCGCTGCCGGTGTCCGCGTCGGGTGTGGAGACTTACGTGCAGTGTCCGCGGCGCTGGTTCCTGGAGAAGCGGGTGCGTGCCTCCGGGAGCGCGACGACCAGTTTGGCGTTCGGCAATCTGCTGCACCTGTGTGCCCAAGCCATCGCGTCCGGGGATCTGCCACCCGACGCTGAGGCCGTCGGCCAGGCGCTGGACAGTGTCTGGCACGCAGTCGGATACGAGCCCGGGTGGCAGGCCGCGTATGAGCGGGACCAGGCGCTGCAAGCCACGCAACGGCTGCTGACCTGGATGGCCGGGTTGTCCGGTGACTTCGTCGGGGCCGAGATGGAGTTCGATGCGGAGGTTGGCCTGCCCTCGGGCGAGGCCCTGCGTGTGCGTGGGAAGGCCGACCGGGTGGATCGGGTCGACGACCAGATCGTCATCACCGACTTCAAGACCGGCAAGACCACACCGACCAGGGCGGAGGTCGCCGAGCACGTGCAACTCGGGCTGTACCGGTGGGTGGCGGAACTCGGCGCCCTCGGACAGCGGGGAAGCGCTGTCGCGCAACTTCTGTACGTGCGTCAAGACCCGCCGCGGACGCAGGCCGATCCCGGCGCACGGTTGATGCGTCAGGACGACGTGGACCTGTCCTGGCTCGTCGAGATCCTGGAGGGCGCGGTGGCCGGACTACGCGCGGAGGTGGCAGTCGCCCGGCCCGGTGCCGGATGTCGCACGTGTGCGGTGGCCGACTCGTGCCCGGCGGACCCGCGTGGGGCGCAGGTGAGGCCATGACCCGCGAACACCTCGCTCAGGTTCTGGGATTCGCGCCCAGTGACGAGCAGTGGGAGGCCATCTCCGCGCCGATTGCCGGGCCGTTGCTGGTGCTGGCCGGTGCTGGATCGGGCAAGACCACGGTCATGGCTGCGCGGGTGGTCTGGCTCGTGGGCTCGGGCGCCGTCGCAGCCGACCAGGTGCTCGGGCTGACCTTCACGAACAAGGCCGCGGGTGAGCTCGGCAGCCGCATCCGGGCGCTGCTCGGCGCGATCCGGGAGCCCGGTGGTGACATCGAGGCCGAACCCACGATCCAGACGTACCACGCGTTCGCGATCGATCTGCTGTCGCAGTGGGGGCTGCTGATCGGCGCCGAGCCCTCGTCCACTCTGCTCACGCCCACCGACCTCGCGGTGCGCACCTACCGAACGGTCGCGCGCAGTCAGGTCGGCTGCGAGGCGCTCGGGACCCCGGTCGTGAAGACCGTCAGTGACCGGGTGGCGGCACTTGACGAGGAGTTGTCCGAGCACCTGGTCACCACCGAGGAACTGCGGGCTCATGACCGGCGCCTGATCGAGGCCTTGGCCGACGAGCCGTCGGCGGCTGCCAGGGATGCCCGGCAGGCCGCGCAGCGGCGTTTGATCGCCTCCGAGGTCGTCGAAGAGGTACGCACCGATCGCGCCGACGACGCCGTGGTGAGTTTCGCCGATCTCATGCGCTACGCAGTCGCCGCCAGCGCTGTGCCGCACGTCCGGGAGAGTCTGCGTGAGCGGTACGCGGTCGTCCTCGTCGACGAATACCAGGACACGTCGGTGGCGCAGCGACTGATGCTGCAGAACCTCTTCGGCGAGGGCCACCCGCTCACCGCGGTCGGCGACCCGCTGCAGGCCATCTACGGGTGGCGGGGCGCCTCGGTGGCCAACATCGACGGTTTCCCGGCCCACTTCGCCACTGCGGCCGGACCGGCGGCCATCACGAGCCTGAGCACCAACCGTCGCTCGGGCACACACATCCTCGACGTGGCGAACGCCGTCGCCGCCCCCGTCCGCGCGCAGCACCCCGATGTGCGGATCCTGCGACCCGGAGGCGACGAGCCCGGTGAGGTGGTGGCTGCTCTGCACGACACGTGGCACGACGAGATCGGATGGTTGATCGACCGGGTGCGTGATCGGTTGGCCATCGGTACGCGCGCCGATGAGATCGCCGTCCTGTGCCGCACGAACGACTACGTCCAGCAGGTGTCTCAGGCCCTGCGTGACGCCGGGATCCCGGCTGCCGCAGCCTCCCTCGGATCGGTCCTGCACATCCCCGAAGTCGTCGAGGTGCTCAGTGTCCTGCGGGTGCTCGAGATGGCCGACAACCCCGCCCTGGTCCGCTTGCTGACCGGTCCACAGGTGCGTATCGGCCCGAACGATCTCGCGGCACTTGGTCGTCGGGCGCAGGAACTCGTCCAGGGCCAGGATCCGGCCGGCGAGGATTTCCACGCGCAACTCAGGGGTGCCGTGACCGACGTCGACCCGGTCGATGTCGTCAGTCTGCTGGAGGCCGTCTACGACCCCGGTCCGCAGATCAGTGACCAGGCACGGGTCCGGCTGCGCGAGTTCACGCAGTCCCTCGACGCGATGCGCCCGGCGCTGGTCGCCGGGGTGGAGGAGGCCGCACACCGGATCGTGGAGATGACCGGGCTTGGTGTGGAGGTCAGGCTGGGATCGGCGGCCACGAGCCGCATCGACGGGCTGTCGGCGCTGTTCGATGTGATCGACGGCTACCGGGCGGCTCACGACGACCCGTCCGTGGCCGCCTTCTTGCGCTGGTTGGACTTCGCGGTCAGCCTGGATGAGACTCCGGACAGCGATTTCCCGGCCCGCGGCGAGGCCGTCCGGGTGATGACGGTGCACCGGGCCAAGGGCCTGGAATGGGATTGTGTCTTCGTGCCCGCCCTGAGCCAGCGGGTCTTCCCGTCCTCGCAGGGGAGGTCGGTGTGGACCAAGCACTACGGGGTGTTGCCGTACCCGCTGCGCGGAGACCGGGACCGGTTGCCGGTGCTTCCCGGGTGGTCGCCGGCCGGAGCTTCGTTCGCGACAGGCTTCAAGAAGGCCGACGACGCCCTGCGGCAGAACTGCCGCCAGGCCGACGCCTGGGAGGAGAATCGTCTGGCCTACGTGGCGCTCACCCGTGCCCGTAGTGCGCTCTACGTCTCGGGTCACCATTGGGACGCCGACGCGAAGCTGCGGGGGCCCAGCGAGTATTTGACGGCGATCAGTGAGGTGCCGGGTGTCGTGTGCCGGCCGTGGCTCGTCGAGCCGTCCCAGACGCCGTCAGTGCGCCCACCCGGTGACGTCGAATGGCCCATCCTCGACGAGGTCTACGCACATGTGGTGGCTCCGCAGGCTGATGGCACGGCCCTGACTCTGGCCGAGTCGGATCTGCTCGATCGGCTTGATCGGGACATCGCAGCGGTCACCGAACGGGAGTATCAGCAGTCCCTGCCGGTGCGGGCCGTCGCCCTGCCGACCGTTCTCAGCGCCTCCTTGCTCATGCGGGCCAGCGCGGATCCGCAAGGGTTGGCGCGCGATCTGGCACGGCCGATGCCGCGCATCACCGGGGAGGCAGCGGCCCGTGGGACGGCGTTCCACGAGTGGGTGGCCGCCTCGCACGAGCAGTTGGCCCTCATCCCCGACTGGGACCTGGCACCCGACGCCGACCGGACCTCGGATGCCGAGCTCGCAGACCTCATCGAGGGGTACCGCCGGACGCCTTACGCCCATCTGGTCCCTGCTGCGGTGGAGACCGAGATCTCGGTCCACGTGGCGGGGCTGGTGGTACGAGGGGTGATCGACGCGGTCTTCCAGCATCCAGACGGCACGTGGGAAGTGGTGGACTGGAAGACCAACCGCGAGCACAGTGCTGACCCGCTGCAGTTGTCGCTCTACCGGCTCGGCTGGGCCCAGCAGGTCGGTGTGGATCCCGAGGAGGTGCTCGTGGCGTTCGTCTATGTGCGTGACGCGGACGTCGTGCGACCACCGGTGCTGTCCGCCGACGAGCTGGCCGCCGCTCTCACAGCGAGAACGCCGCGGTGACTGCGCAGTGATCCGACACCGGCAGCGGATGTACCGCTGTGGAGTGTGGACGGATGCCGTCGGACAAGATGTGGTCGAACTGGATCCGTGGCTTGAACACCGGGTAGGTCGGTCCCATCTGCGCCCCGTGCCAGCCGGTGATCCGGCCCGGTAGCCGACCGGGGATGTTGAAGTCGCCGGTCAGGATCAAAGGCCGCGGCAGGTGCGCAAGCCAGTCCCGGACCTGCCGCAGTTGCCGGATGTTGAACACCGGGACGAACGACAGGTGCACGGTCGCGACAGTGATCGGGGTGGGCAGATCGAGCACGGCGGCCACCACCGCCCGCGGCTCATCCGGAACCCGCAGCATCCGCGGTCGGGGATTGCCCGGCACCAGCAGGGGCATCGTCATGCGCGAGGCGGGCATGACCAGGTGGTGCCACTGCCGCACCGGGTGCCGGCTGACCAACCCCACGCCGTACAGCGGTTGCGGGTACTCCCGCCGGGCGGCCGCGTCGATCTCGGACGGGGTGCTGGGGCGGAAGTCGGCATGGGGTCCCGGTGTCCCCACCACAGTCGGGACGAAGCGCCAGTCGGCGGCGCCGAGCGCTTCTGCGGCCAGAGCGGTCTGGTCGGCCATCCCGCTGCGCGGCTGGGCCGCATCGACTTCCTGCAGTCCGAGGACGTCGACGTCGAGTTGTTCAACGCTGTCCCGGAAGGCAGCGGTGTCCCGCTCCTGTGCCCCGCCGAGCACGCGCATTCCGTGCAGGATGTTGTAACTGCCCACGCGCAGGCTCGCCATGCGGCTACCGGGCCTGTTCGCCGGCTTCCTCGGTGGGCACCTTGCGTGCCCCGACCTTGCTGCGCATCCACTCGCGCGCGGGCTCCTCGACCAGTCGCCACATCAGGTAGGCCAGGCCGACGGTCGACACGATCAAGAAGATCGTGCTGAGCAGGTACAGCGGCCCGCCGTCGATCCCGATGACCTGCATGCCGGCGCGCCACAGGCCGTACCAGACGATGTGGATCAGGTACAGCGAGTACGAGATGAAGCCGCCCAGCACCAACGTGTGGGTGCTCAGGAACCGCGACGGTGCGCCGTTGCTCAAGGCGAGCGCGCCGATCCACAGGACCAGCAACGGGATGATCACGACGTAGCCGCGGGGGGCCTCGTCGGGCAGGCCTTCCCACTGCAGTCCGGGGATGTTGCCCATGATGACCGCGATCCCGAGGATGAGCAGTGGGACCATCCACGCCAGCACCTGCGACACCCGTTTGGCCTCCGGGTTGTCCTGCCAGCGCCGGACAGCCAGGTACGTGAAACTGCCGGCCGTGAACTCGGTGGCGATGCGGATCGTGCTGGCCCAGCCTTGGACGAGGAACGGGTCGTCGTCACGCACGATGCCGATGTACAGCAGGGGTGTCAGGCACAGGAAGGCGATGCCGGCCAGGGCCAGGGGGGACAGGCGGTCCTTCGCACGCCATAGGACCAGGACCAGCAGCGGGAAGAACAGGTACGCCAGCCATTCCATGGACAGCGACCAGGCAGGGAAGTTCCAGCCGCGCGAGGGGTCGGGGCCCCACTCCTGGATCATCAGTACCTGCTTGAGATACGACGGCACGGTCATCCAGTCCCGCCGCCCCTCACCGGTGACGATCCCCTGTGCGAGGGCGGCCAGGCCCGCGACGTTGAGCATCACGAAGTAGACCGGGTAGACGCGGGCCAGTCGCAGCCACCAGAAGTTCAGGCTGCCCGACCACGTGGCCTTCGGGCCCAGGCGGGTGAGGTAGGTGTGGGTCAGGATGAAGCCGGACAGGGCGAAGAAGAGGTCGACGCCGACCGAGCCGAGGCGCAGGAACTCATGCAGGATCGGCACCAGCACGCCGCTGGCGGCCAGGGCGGGCTGGAAGTGGTACAGCATGACCCACGCAGCGGCGACGAAGCGCACGCCCGTGAGTTGTTTGATGAAATCGCCCATGCCCGCCAATCCTGACACAGGCGTTACGGTTGCCTGGTGTGGCCCACCGCTGAACCCGATGTTTTCGTTCGCGATGAGACTCTGCGGACCGATCCGCAACAGGTGCGTGAGTTGTGGGAGGCGCCCGATCGCCGGGTGGTGGCCGTCTACAAGGGGCACGTCGATGTGCGCGCCGACGTGGACTGCGATCCAGAGGACCTCATCCTGCTGGGCACGATCGACGGTGTGGGCTGGTTCGCGGCACGCACACGCACGGACGCCACCGTGGACCTTCGCGCCGTGGCCGACTCGCTGGATCCGGTCGAGCGGGCCGCAGCCCTGACCGCGGTCGCGCTCGACAACTGGCACGCGACTCACGAGTGCTGTCCGCGCTGCGGCGGCCCGACCCACATGGTGCGGGCAGGGTGGGTCCGCCGGTGCCGTGAGGACGGTTCGGAACACTTCCCGCGTACCGATCCCGCCGTCATCACTTTGGTGGTCGATGACGATGACCGGGCGCTGCTGGGCCGTCGCAGCGTCTGGCCGCCGGGCTGGTACTCGACGCTGGCCGGGTTCGTCGAGCCGGGGGAGACGTTCGAACAGGCCGTGGTGCGCGAGGTGTTCGAAGAGGCCGGTGTGCGGGTGCCGGTGGATCAGGTCCAGTACCGGGCGACCCAGCCCTGGCCCTTCCCGAGTTCGATCATGATCGCGTTCACGGCCAGGACATGGGCCCAGCCATCCCGTCCCGACGGTGAGGAGATCGCCGAGACCGCCTGGTTGAGCCGGCCGGAGTTCGCCGCGGCGGCCCAGCGTGGCGACCTGCGGATCCCGCCCCGGATCTCCGTGGCCCACCACCTGATCGCGGACTGGTTCGGCGAACCGATTCCGCAGACGTGGAGTCGGTGATCCATCCACACCGCGGCTGCGGCTGTCGTACCGGGATGTGAGGATCGACAGGTGCAGCCCGACGAGATCCTCGCCCCACTCGACCACGACCAGCGTGCGGTCGCGCAGGCGGTCACCGGTCCGGTCGTCGTCCTCGCCGGGGCCGGTACCGGCAAGACGCGGGCATTGACCCACCGCGTCGCCTACGGGGTGGCCACCGGGACGATGGATCCCCGGCGCGTGCTGGTGGTGACGTTCACGACCCGTGCGGCTGGAGAGTTCGGCCGGCGGCTGCACAGTATGGGCGTGGACGACGTGCGGGTGCGGACCGTTCACTCGGAGGCCCTGCGGCAACTGCAGTGGATGTGGCCCCGGGCCGTGGGCGGCCAGATGCCACGGATCCAGTCGTCGAAGATCCCCCTGGTCGCCACGGCGCTCACGAATCGCGGCATCCGGCTCGACGACGCGGGGCGGCGCGATGTCACCGGCGAGATCGAGCGCGCGAAGGCGGTCGGACTGGCTCCCGAGCAGGTCGATGCGGATGGTGTCATCGGCGAACAACTCGCCGATGTCTACCAGGAGTACGAGGATGTCAAGGCTGCTGCCGGAGTGGTGGACTTCGAGGACATCCTGCTGCTCAATGCCGGGCTCATCCGGGAGAACCCGACCATCGCCGAACAGGTCCGTCAGTGGTGCCGGTGGATCACGGTCGACGAGTACCAGGATGTATCGCCGCTGCAACAACAGGTGATCGAGGGGTGGCTGGGCGAGCGTGACGACCTGTGCGTCGTGGGTGATCCGTCTCAGACCATCTACAGTTTCGCCGGGGCGCGAAGCGACTTCCTGCTGAGGTTCACCGACCGCTGGCCGACGGCCAGCTCACTGCAGTTGACCCACTCCTATCGGTGCGCCCGCAGCATCATCGACCTGGCCAACAGCGTCCTGGCACAGGGCGAAGCGCGTGGCCGCCTGCGCCTGGCTTCCGAGCGGGATGTCGCCGGCGAGGTCCGCACGACCGTGTACGACACCGAGTACGACGAGGCAGTTGGGGTGGCTGAACGCATCGGGACCCTGCTGAAGTCGGTGCCCGCATCCGAGATCGCGGTCCTGGTACGCATCAACTCGATGACGGCTCGCTTCGAGCGGGAACTGCAGGCCGCGGGCATCCCCTACACGGTGCGGGGGACGGCCCGGTTCATGCAGCGACCCGAGGTCAAACGGGCGGTGTCATTGCTCCGTGTGGCGTCCAAGCAGCCCGGACAGGGCACTGTCGCCGAACAGGCTGCGGCTGCCTTGGAGCCCGTGGGGTACACCCCCCGCCCCCCGCTCGGGCAGGCCCAACGCGAGGAGTGGGAGTCCTTGGCGGCCCTGGTTGCGCTGGCGGCGAATCACACTTCCGTCGCCGAACTCGTGACAGACCTCGACGAGCGTGCCGCCAACGACGATGCCCCGGTGGCGGACGCGGTCACGCTGGCCTCGCTGCACTCGGCCAAGGGTCTGGAGTGGAACGCCGTGTTCATGCCCGGGCTCTACGAGGGTGGCCTGCCCTTGCGGTACCAGGGCGAGTTCGTCGACCTCGAGGAGGAACGCCGGCTGTTCTACGTGGGTGTCACGCGGGCCCGGGATCTCGTCGAGATCTCCTACGCGCGGACCGGTTCCCGGCGGGAGACCCGCGAGCCCTCCCGGTTCCTACCGGCGGGCCAGCAGCGCAAGGCCAAGGCCGCGAAGCCCGCTGCCGCCAAGACGCGGGGATGTCACGTGTGCGGAAAGCGACTCAGCACTCCCACCGAGCGGGCTCTGGGAACCTGCCGGGGGTGTCCGACGGATGTCTCCATGGCGCTGGTCGATGAGTTGCGCGCATGGCGCACAGCGGTTGTCGAACACCGGCGGCGGGAGTCGGGGAAGTCGCTGCCGGCCTTCCTGGTCGCCACCGATGCCGTGCTGATCGCGATCGCGCGTGAGCAGCCCCGGGATCTGGCGGCGCTAGGTCGCATCAAGGGCATTCAGCGGGCACTGGTCGCCGAACGGGGTGCCGAGCTGCTGGCGATCGTCGCGGGAAAGCCCGTTGCCGGATCCGGCGGCAGCGCGTAGGGTGACGGCTAGCACCGTCTGAGGGAAGGAGTCGCACGATGATCATCACGTTCACTGTCGTGGCGGCCTTCCCTGCTGCCGATTGTGCGGTGCGTCCCGGGTAGTCCAGGTCGACAGACCTCAGGCCGCGGCGCAACACCGCGGCCTTTTTCGTGTGTCCCAAACGGAGGTGAGAAATGACTGGTGAGATCCCCTGTGTGGCCGGAACGGCTGACATGTGGTTCTCCGACGTGCCCGCGGACGTGGATCGTGCGCGTGGGTTGTGCCTGGGTTGTCCGGTGCGCCGGGAGTGCCTCGTGGGGGCCCTGGAGCGCGGTGAGACCTGCGGGGTGTGGGGGGGCGAGTTGTTCCTGGCCGGCCTCCCGGTACCCGCACCGAAGCGCAACGGGCGTCCCCCGAAGAACGCAGCCGTGCTCGAGGCGCAGCTGCACCAGCAGATGACCATGCGCATCGACGCGGTCCTGCAGTCGGCCTGACGGTGGGCGGATTGCGCAGTCGACCAGTAGGTGGTCCGCTGCGCAATCCGCTCCGCTCAGGCCGGATCCGGCACAAACCCGGGCACCCACTGCTCGACCTCCGCCCGGGTGGCCACCTCTGCGTCCAGTTGGCACAGCACGCCTATGCAGCCGAGCCACACCCGGTGGATCAGCAGGTAGTTCGGGGGCAGGTTCAACTTGAAGCCGATCGTGAACTCCTCGCTGCGCGGGTCGCGCAGGCGCATGAACTGCCCACGCAGCCAGTCGCGGGTGTAGTGGAACGTCTCGTGGCGCGCAGGCTCCACCAGTGGGGTCAGGTAGTCCAGCAGGGCCTGGGCGTCCAGCGCGATGTGCGGCTTGACGAAGCCCTCCTCCCGAAGCCCGTCCAGCACGCCATCGGCGTCATTGTGCATCGCGATGCGCAGGAGGTGCCCCATGGCGGTGGGAAGACCGTCGGGCAGGTGGGCGACCGCTCCGAAGTCGAGCACCGCGAGTTTGCCGTCCGGGGTGTACCGGTAGTTCCCGGGGTGGGGGTCGGCGTGCAGCAGTCCCGCGCGGGCGGGCCCGGAGAGGATGAAGCGCTGGTACAGCGTGGCGCAGCGATCCCTCTGCGGTTGCGTGCCGTCGGCGATGATGTGTGACAGACCCACGCCGTCGACCCACTCGCTGACCAGGACCAGGGGAGCCGCGGCGAGGATGTGCGGCACCACGAAATCAGGGTCACCCTCGAATGCTGCGGCGAAGGCCCGCTGCGACTGTGACTCCTTCAGGTAGTCCAGTTCTTCCGCCACCCGCTCCCGCAGTTCGTCGACCAGTGGCTTGATATCCATCCCTGGCACCATGCCGCCGAACATGCGGGCCATCCGGGCAACCTGATTCAGGTCGCTCATCAGGGCCTTCCCCGCCCCCGGGTACTGGATCTTGACGGCCACCGGGCGCCCGTCGCGGTAGACGGCCCTATGGACCTGGCCGATGGACGCAGCGGCAGCGGGGTCGTCATCGAACTCGGTGAACCGATCGCGCCAGTCCGGGCCGAGTTGGTCGGCGAGCACGGAATGGACCGTCTCGGCCGGCATCGGGGGTGCCGCGTCCTGCAGCCGGGTGAGCGTGGCGCGATAGGGTCCGGCAACCTCCTCCGGCAGCGCCGCCTCGAACACGCTCAGCGCCTGCCCGAACTTCATCGCGCCGCCTTTGAGTTCTCCGAGAACACGGAACATCTGCTCGGCGGTGCGCATCTGGATCTCGTTGGTGACCACCTCGGCGGGTTTGCCTCCGATGCGTTTGCCGAGACCGAGCGCCGTGCGTCCCGCGTACCCGATCGGCAGGCTGGCCATCCGAGCGGTGCGTGCCACCGCGCGCTTGGGGATCGCCTGCCTGTCCTCACCCATGGCTCGATTCTGCCCCGGATGGCAGATGCCCACCACCGCCCGCCTACCACACTGTGCTTGTGGACGGTGTCAACGATCCACAGGCGATCGTTGGCAGCATCGGGGCATGAAACCGAAGGTGATCGGCAACCCGGTCGTGGCATGGCGTGACGACACGAGCCTGCAGGTGGGCTGGGGAACGCACAGCCTGGTCGTCGAGGACGCGACGCCGGGGCTGGTGAAGTGGATCGGGATGATCAACGGTGGCCGCGAACGCGACTCTCTGCTGGTGGCGGCGGGCCGCTGCGGCGTCCCCGCGGAACAGGCTGCCCGCGTGCTGGCCGGGTTGGGTGCCGCGGGCCTACTGGCACCCCCGGATCAGCCGGTGCGGGTGGCACTGGCGCCGTGCGGGCTGCTGGAGGATCCGCTGCGGGTGGCGCTGCGAGCCGCGGGCGTAGAGGTCGTCGAGGGCGCTGACGTGCTGGTGTATCCACAGGGGCAGGTCCCATCCCTGCTGGCAGCGCCGACCGGGATCCGGAGGCTGGTGCCGCTGTGGTTCGCGGGGCGGGCGGTTCATGTGGGTCCGGTGCTCGATGACGAATGCGGTCCCTGTCCGCGGTGTGTCGATCTCACGTGGCTGGACGCGGACCCGGCGTGGCCCCGGATCGTCTCGCAAGCCGTGGGCGTCGCGGTGTGGCAGGAACCGTCACAACTCACCCTGGCAGCTGGAGTCATCGCCCACATCGCCGACGCTCAGCAGACGATCGGTCTGGAGATGATCTTCGATCCCGATCGCCCTGGGCCGTCCTGGCGGGTCTGGCAGGCGCATCCGCGCTGCGTCTGCTGCGCGGTGGGGGATCCGGTACCGGTCATGAGCCGGACATGACGAACGGCGGACCCGGGCATCCGCCGGATCCGCCGTTCGTCGCGAAGTCAGCTGCTCTTGCCGAGGATCCGGGTCACCGTGGTGCCACACTCCGGGCACTTGCCCTTGGCGATGCGGCGCCCGTTGGTCTCGTGCACCTCGCCGTTCAGCGGACGCTTGGTCTTGCACTTGACGCAGTAGCCTTCGCCTTCGTACGTCTCAGCCATGTTCCACTCCCTCTCGCCCCGGGTCTGCGTGGGGCTGTGCGGTTCTGTTGGCCGAAATGCTACGTGCTTATGGTGCGTTCATGACACTCGCCCCACCGGTTTCGGACCTGACCGCCCAGCACGATCACCTGTATGTGCGGTGGCACGAGCCCGGGATCGCCGAGGTGGTGCTGGCCAATCCGGCGCAGCGCAACGCGATGTCGGGGCCGATGACGGCCGCGTGGTCGACCGTCATGACGGCTCTGAGTGAGGTCACCGAGCTGCGGGCCGTGCTCGTACGGGGGGAGGGACCGGCGTTCTGTGCCGGCGGAGATCTGGGGTGGCTCGCCGACGGTGGATCGGAGTCGGTGGACACGTTGAGCCGCCGCATGGACCGGTTCTACGGCCACTGGTTGAGCATCACCGAGTTGAGTGTGCCCACTGTGGCGTTCATCGAGGGCCCGGCGATCGGGGCAGGAGCGGCCATCGCGCTGGCCTGTGACATCCGGTGGGTGGGGGAGCGGGCACGGTTCTCAGTGCCGTTCACGCGACTGGGCCTTCACGCGGGGATGGGTACGACCTTCCTGCTCACCCAGGCCGTCGGCGCGGCGATGGCGCGCGACCTGCTGCTGAGCAGTCGCAGCCTCGATGCCGACGGCATGCTGGCGGCGGGGGTGGCCACGCGCCAGGTGACCGCAGAGCAGGTGCTCGGCGAGGTCGCCGCGATCGCCGCCAACGCGCCGTTGGCGATGCGGCTGACGAAGCGGGGGCTGTCTCCTGCCCCGCCGGCATCCCTGGCAGAGGCGTTGCGCTGGGAGGGCGTGGTCCAGCCGGTCACGATGACTACGCAGGACGTGCAGGAGGGGCTGCGGGCTGCCCGGGAGCGCCGGGACCCTGTGTTCGAAGGCCGTTGAGGTCGGTGGCCGAGAAGGCGGGACGTTCCGGTTAGACATCGGCATGTTGGTTAGTCGAAGCCCGGTTGGTTAGTCGTACACGGCCGTCTGGGACAAACCAACTGCACTGCGACTAACGCAGTGCACTGGGACTAACGCAGTGCACTGGGACTAACGCAACTGCGCTGGGAGGGCGTGGTCCAGTCGGTCACGACGACGCCGAAGGACGTGCAGGAGGGGCTGCGGGCTGCCCGGGAGCGCCGGGGACCTGTGTTCGAAGGCCGTTGAGGTCGGTGGCCGGGGGCTGGGGCGTTCCGGTTAGACATCGGCATGTTGGTTAGTCGTAGCCCGGTTGGTTAGTCGTACACGGCCGTCTGGGACTAACCAACTGCACTGCGACTAACGGACTGCACTGCGACTAAC
>ERZ795053.2689-NODE-2689-length-21065-cov-16.496097_pt1 | contig 21065 bp, 20 predicted proteins | sample MGYA00375137_ERZ795053 | MGnify/ENA primary metagenome ERZ795053 (study PRJEB30182, sample SAMN05720284) | activated sludge metagenome | isolation source: Anaerobic digester | place: Hong Kong | collected 2014-12-17 ...
GGTCGAAGTGAAAGACATGATTGGCGCGAGTGAGGTTCAGGCCGGTCCCGCCGGCTTTGATCGACAGGATGAACACCGGTGGTCCCGCCGCTTCGTTCTGGAACCGATCCACCCTGCGGTCGCGCTGCGTCTTGGACAACCCGCCGTGCAGGAACAACACTTCCCGCGCCCACTGTTCTTGCAGGTATTTTTGCAAGAGATGGCCCATTTCGGCGAACTGGGTGAAGATCAGGGTCCGCTCGTCAACCGCCTGGATTTCCTCCAGCATGTCGGTCAGGCGGGCGAGTTTGCCGGAACGCCCTGGGATCGGCGAATGGTCGGCCAGGAACTGGGCGGGATGGTTGCACACCTGCTTGAGCCGCAACAGCGTACTGAGAATCAGGCCCCGCCGGCCCATACTGTCCTCCATCCCTTCCAGGACGGCCTCGGCCTGCTGCACCACGGCGGCGTACAACGTGGCCTGCTCTTGGGTCAGGGTGCAGTACACCTTCATCTCCCGCTTGTCGGGCAAATCCTGGATGATGGCGCGATCGGTCTTGAGCCGGCGCAGGATGAAGGGACCGGTCAAGCGCTGTAACCGGTTCATGGCGTTTTCGTCACGCTGCACCTGAATAGGCATGAAGAATTCCCTTTTAAAGCGGGCGGCGTGGCCGAGGAAGCCGGGATTGAGGAATTCCTGAATCGACCACAGATCGCCGATGTTGTTTTCCACCGGGGTGCCGGTGAGCGCGATGCGCCGCTCGGCGCGCAAAGCCCGCGCGGCCTTGGCCTGCTTGGTTTCCGCATTCTTGATGTTCTGGGCTTCGTCAAGGATCACCGCTGACCATTCGACGGTTTGCAGCGCGGGTAAATCCCGATGCAGCAGTCCGTAGCTGGACAGCACCATCGCCTGCTGTTGCGCCTGCCAGACAAAGGTTTCGCCTTTATCGCGTCCTGCGCCATGATGGACCCTGACGGGTAGTTGGGGTGTGAAACGGGCGGCCTCCTTGCGCCAGTTTCCGACCACGGAGGTCGGACAGATCAGCAGCGCGGGTCGTGATTCGCCGGCCTCGCGCAGCCGTTGGAGCCACGCCAGGGTTTGCACGGTCTTGCCGAGTCCCATGTCGTCGGCCAAACACGCGCCCAGGCCCCAGCGGGTCAGAAAGTCCAGCCAAGCGTAGCCCCGGGTCTGATAGGGCCGGAGTGTGGCGGTCAACCCCGGTGGGGGCGGTAAGGGGGTGATCTGGTCACCTTGCGCTAGGCCAGCCAGTAACTCCCCTAAGGGACCATCAGCGTGGACGGTACTGACGTCCAATCCGGCCACGGTCTCCACGCCGAGCGCCAGACGCAACAGCTCACGGCCGGTCAGCGCAACGCCGCTCTTTTGTTGCAAGGCCAGGGCCGCCTGGATTTCCGCAGCGGAGAGCTGCACCCATTGGCCGCGCACCCGAATCAGCGGGGCCTTGAGTTGCGTCAGGGCCTGCAGTTCCTCGGGCGTCAGACCGGTCTCGCCGAGCACGATGTCCCAGCGCACGTCCAACACCCGATCGAGGGTCATGCCGGCTTTGGAAGTGAAGCGGGTTTTGGCTTGCGCGTGCGCCGTCAGGCGGGCCTGGCGCCGACCGGCCCACCGGGCCGGTAGAAATACGCCGAAGCCGTTCTGTTCCAGCACCGGCGCGTCCTCGCCGAGAAAACGAAAGGCCGCGGCGGTATCCAGCCGGCATCCGACCGGCGCGGGCTGGCGCAAACTGGCTTCAATCGCCGGGCACAGCGCCGCGGCTTGTCCCAGGGACGCCAGCAGTCCTTCGCGCGCCTGCGGTCCCAGGGTCTTTAGTCCGGCGGCGGTGTCTGGCGCGGGTTGCCACACGCCGGCGGCGGAAACCAGTAGGCTGGGATCGTCCCGCGCTTGAAGTAGATAATGAACCTGCCATTTCGCCTCAGCGTCGGGGATGAACAACGGATCAGGGTCTTCCTCATCCAAGGCGGGTTCTTCTAGCCGAAAGCACAGGCGATAGGGGGCGTTGACCAGCCGCAGTAGCGGTCGCTGCCAATCGCGGATTTGCTTCGCCAGTTGCCGCCACTCGGCGGGATCGCCTTTCAACCGGCCGTCCGGTCGCCGTAGGGCTTGCAGCCATTGACCGTGTGCGTGCGCTGGACGGGTTTTGTCCGGCGGGACCGCCGCCTGCCGCACCAAATGATCGACCATCCCGGCCAGAAAGGCTCGCAGTACATCGCGGGGCGCAGTATCCGGGGGCGCGTGATCCTCGGTGTGGAGGGCGCGGGCGACCGGCGGCATCGCGCGGGCCAGACGTTCCAAACGCGCGCGGTCCTCGCCGAGAAAGAGCGGCGTCCAACACGCCCGATAGACGTCTTGTTGTGATTCCACCAGGTCCGGCAACATCTGCTGGCGATCAACCAGGGTGCCGGCGAATTGCAGGGCTTCACTCCAGTAGCGCAGGGCGTCACTTACACCCACACCGGGTGCGAGGGCCGGGCGCGCCCGAACGGCCGTCAGCAACGGGAGGGCATCGGCAGGCGTCAAGGCTAGAGTTGGAATTTTCCAGGGCGCCAGGGTGGGCGATTTACGGGAGGGGGGCGGCTCCGCTACTAGGGGCGAGGACGGCAGCGGCGCATCGCCTTGCGTGGGTAGCCAGATCGTGGATTCACCGGCGGTCGGTTCGCTCGTCGGTAACGATAAACCGGCCAGCGCGAGACCGTCGCGCAGCACGGAAATCGCGGTGCGATAGGGATAGGCGCTCGGACTCGCCGGCGGCGCGGCGGCTAACGCGGCTTCGGGCGATGATTCGCCCCACAGGTGCAGGCGATCCTGATGAAAGGCAGCGTGTAAAACGAGCATGGCAGGAAACTCGGTTCGTTAGGTCCGGCGACGGGGTCAGTTTATCCGCTTTTGAACGCCTTGAACCCCTCCTGTCAGGTCGAAGCTCGCTCCATAGCCATCCTCCTGGCGGTTCCAGGGTCGGGGTTTCTGATCGGGACCGTCCATTCGTTCCACCCCACGGGAGAAAAGAAAACGCCTTTTTGCATATTCCGACCTCATTCGGCCACGGATTCCGATGACATTCGGCCACGGATTCCGATGACATTCGGCCACGGATTCTGATGACATTCGGCCACCCGGATGGGTCGCGACGACGCAGGATAACATCCACGATGATCGAACCCTTTTCCACCATGACGAGGGTTCGAAATGGAGCGTTTATCCATGCGGAAAATTCGAGAAGTTCTCCGGCTGACCTTGGAGGCCGGATTATCCGCCCGACAGATTGCCGAGAGCCTGCCACTGGCGCGCAGTACCGTTGGCGAGTGTCTGCGGCGCTTTCGGGAGTCGGGCCTGCCGTGGCCCTTACCGAGCGAACTGAGCGACGTGGCGTTAGAGCAGCGGTTGTTTCCTCCACCGGTACGGGGGTCGGGCCGGACCCGTCCGCATCCGGACTGGGCGCGGGTGCATCAGGAACTGAAGCGGAAAGGCGTGACGTTGGCCTTGCTCTGGCAAGAGTACCAGCGGGCGCATCCGGACGGTTATCAGTACAGCCGGTTCTGTGATCAGTACCGCGCCTGGGTCGGCCGCCAGGACGTGGTCATGCGCCAGACCCATCGGGTCGGCGAAAAGTTGTTCGTGGATTATGCCGGGCAACCGGCGGAAGTCATTGACCGGACTACTGGGGAAATCCGTCTGGCCCAAGTGTTTGTCGCCGTGCTGGGCGCGTCGAATTACACCTATGCGGAAGCGACCTGGACCCAGCAGTTGCCGGATTGGATCGGCGCGCATGTCCGGGCGCTCGCCTTTTTCGGCGGCGTGCCCGAGATGCTCATCCCCGACAACCTCAAAAGCGGGGTCACCAAGGCCCATCGGTATGAACCCGACCTGAACCCGACCTACGCCGATCTGGCCCAGCACTATGGCGTCGCGGTCTTACCGGATCGGTCACGAAAACCACGTGACAAGGCCAAGGTCGAGGTCGGCGTACAAGTCGTCGAACGCTGGATTTTAGCGGCGTTACGCCATCGGCCGTGCTTCTCCCTGGCCGAACTCAACCAGGCCATCCGCGAACTGCTCACGCGGCTGAACCAGCGCCCTTTCAAGAAACAACCGGACTCCCGGCAGACCCTGTTCATGACCCAGGAGCAACCTGCGTTGCGCCCGTTGCCCCGCCTCCCTTATGAATTCGCCGAATGGAAAAAGGCGCGGGTTCATATCGATTATCATGTTGAAATCGAGGGGCATTATTATTCCGTACCGTATCGGCTGGTTAAAGCGCAGGTGGAGGTGCGCCTGACCGCGCGCACGGTGGAATGTTTCCACCAGGGTCAGCGCGTCGCCAGTCACATCCGCTCGCCGCAACGAGGACAGCACACCACGGTGGTCGAACACATGCCGGTCGCCCACCGTGAGCACGCCGAGTGGACGCCGCAACGTCTGTTGCACTGGGCCGAATCGATTGGCCCGGCGACCACGGGCGTGATCCAGACCCTGTTTGAACGCCGGACCTATCCCCAGCACGCCTTTCGGGCCGCGCTGGGCATCCTGCGGCTGGCCAAGGGCTTTGGCACAGCGCGTCTGGAAGCGGCCAGCCGGCGCGCCCTGCACCTGGGCGCCTGCAGCTACAAGAGTCTGGACTCGATCCTGAAACAGGGGCTGGACCAACAACCGCTGCCCACCCCCCCGCCCGCCGCGCCCGCCATCGACCACGACAACCTGCGTGGCGCGGCCTATTACCACTGACGATTCCTGGAGTCCGCTCATGTTGACGCATCCTACCCTGGATAAACTCCGCACCTTGCAGTTGTCCGGCATGCTCAAGGCCCTGACCGAGCAGCAGCAACTCACCGAGATCGAGACCTTCGGCTTCGAGGAACGCCTGGGTCTGCTCGCCGACCGGGAACTCACCGAACGCGAGCACCGGCGTCTCCAGACCCGCTTGCGCCAAGCCCATCTGCGCCAGTCGGCGTGTCTGGAGGACCTGGACCTGCGTACCCCGCGGGGCCTGGACAAGGCGCTGATCCAGCACTTGGCCACCGGCCAATGGCTGCGCGAACACCTCAACGGCCTCATCGTCGGTCCCTGCGGCGTCGGGAAACCCCAACCATATAACTACCCCTCTCGATAGCAGATTAGCCGCCAACGCCACTGTCACCATTACCGATCCCCGCCATCCGCTGTGCGGTCGTACGCTACCGTTAGTCGACATTGCCAATAAAGCTTACCTCGGGCGCTGCTGTGTGGTCTCACTGCGCCAGGGTGTTGAACGCATGGTCCCGATCGAGGCGACCAACCTGGAATTTGACGCCAACTCCATTAGCCCATCACCGTTATCCATTCCTGCGCTCAACCACTTACTGCGAGTAGTCTCTGCCCTTCAGCAGGTCACTACAGGAGATCGCAGCGATGTCGTTTCGGCCAGCAGTGACGGCCCGGTCTGCCGACCATCAAGGTGCCATAGCGCCCAATCAGCTCTGGGCGCAGCTAACACCTCATCAGCAACAATCGCTAAGACGGGTACTGATCGGCGTCGCCCAGCAGCTACTCGCCACTCTACCCCATCCCACCCCACGCGAGGATCGGTTCGATGAACGCACCTCTTAGTCTGGCGCACAGCAAAATCACGCCGCTGCACCTGGAACGCAAAGCGGCGATCTACATTCGTCAATCCAGCCTCAAGCAGGTTCGAGAACATGTCGAGAGCCAGCTGAATCAACGGGCCCTGATCGAGCGGGCGCAGGCGCTCGGTTGGCACCCCGAGCGCATTGAAGTGCTTGATGGCGATCTGGGACAATCGGCTACCAGCACCCAGGGGCGCAATGACTTTAAAGTACTGGCGGCGGAAGTAGCGCTGGGCCATATCGGCATCGTGTTCGGTTGGGATGTGTCGCGCTTGGCGCGCAACAACGCCGATTGGTATCAGCTGCTGGATTTGGCCGCGCTGTTTGGTACCCTGATCGGCGATAATGACGGCGTCTATGATCCGAGCCATTTCAACGACCGGCTGTTATTAGGCATGAAGGGAACGTTATCCGAAGCTGAGAGCTACATGCTGCGCCAGCGTCTCAACGCCGGGCGTTTGAGTAAAGTTCAGCGGGGCGAGTATGTCCAGACACTACCCACAGGATTGGTGCGCCTCACTGATAAGCGGGTAACGAAAGACCCGGATGCGCAAGTGCGTCAGGTCATCGAACTGGTGTTCGCCAAATTCGACGAACTGGGTTCGTGCTACCAAGTGCTGCGGTATTGCAAACAACAGCAGATTCTACTGCCGCGGCGTCAAACCAACGACCCCGACCAGGGGGAGTTATTATGGAAAAAGCCGTCGGCGCCGGCGATTCGAGCGATCATCACCAATCCGGCTTATGCCGGTGCCTTTGTCTATGGCCGTCGGCCCCGTGATCCGGCCCGTCGCCGACCCGGACGGCCGGCCACCGGCACGGTGCGTAAACCCATGGCGCAATGGCAATGTATTCTCCATGAGCGTTACCCCGCCTACATCAGCTGGGAACAATACTTGACCAACCAGGCGCGTCTGAACGATAACGCCCGCCGCTACACCGACAACGGCTTAGGTCGGGGAACGGCGCGCGAAGGGGCGGCGCTCTTGCAGGGCTTAGCCACCTGTGGCTGCTGTGGTCATGTGATGCGCGTCGCCTACCGTCCACGGGCACGCTACATCTGCGAGGGCATGACGCGGTTGTTCGCCGAACCGCGCTGTTTGCATCTGGAAGGTCCGCCGATCGAAGCGTTCGTCGTGAAGGCTTTTTTCGAGGCCATCCAACCGGTCCAGTTAGCCGCTTTAGATGAGGTGCTGGCGCAGCGCCAACGCGATTATGCCCGACTCGAGCAATACCACCAACAGCAGGTGCAGCGCGCGCACTATGAGGCTAATTTAGCCAAGCGCCGCTATCAGCAAGTCGATCCCGCCAATCGTCTGGTCGCCCAGGAACTGGAAACGGACTGGAACGATAAGCTGCGTGCCTTACGCGACGCAAAAGAAGTCGCAGAACGTTTTGCCCAGCAGCCCGCGCAGCCGCAGTTGACCCCGGAACTGAGAGCACAATTACTCAATTTCAGCCAGGCGTTACCCGAGTTGTGGGCCAGCAATCGACTGACCAACGAACAGCGCAAAGAGTTGTTGCGTAGCCTGATCGCACGCGTCATTTTAAAGCGTCCGACGCCAGACCGGGTGGCGGTCAAAATCGTCTGGGTCAGCGGCCATTTCTCCGAAGGGATGGTCATCCCGCCGATTCACCGCCAAGCCGATGTGAGCGGGTATGAGGTTCTGGTAACCCGCATCGAGCAGCTTTGGCGCGCGGGCTACACCGATGCCCAGATTGCCGAAACGCTTAGCGCGGAAGGTTTTCGCTCGGCCCGTAGCCCCCACGTCCCCCAGGCGACGGTACTGAAAATTCGTAACCGGCACCAGTGGGTCAATCACTATCATCAGCATCGCTTGGCCGAGAAAATCGATGGGATGTGGACGATCCACGGATTAGCGCAACAGCTGAAGGTGGATCGCGATTGGTTTTACACGCGCATCAAGAGTGGCTTTTTGAGCGAGCCGGATGTCATCCGCAAACCCCCGTACGGCAATTATCTCATTCGCAATGATGCGAAACTGATCGCGCGCCTGCACCGCGAAATCCAACGCACGCGTCCTTCTGACGCAAATCTTAAACCTAAGAGGGCATCTCTGTGAGCGAGCTAAAACGTGGCTGGCCTGCGCTTTGGCGCAAGCGGCCTGTCGCCTCGGCTTCACCGCGACCTACCAGCGCCTGCCGCGCCTCCTGGAAGACCTCGCCCTGGCCCACGGGGATGGCCGTTTCCCCAAGCGCCTCGCGGCGTTGGCCAAGACCGATCTCCTCGTCCTGGATGACTGGGGATTAGCCCCACTCCACCCGGAGCACCGGCGCGATCTCCTAGAACTCCTCGATGATCGCCATGGCCAGCGCTCCACCGTGGTCACCAGCCAACTGCCCATCGACCAGTGGCACACCTACCTGGGCGATCCCACGCTGGCCGACGCCATTCTCGACCGGCTCATTCATAACGCTTACCGCATTCACTTGAAAGGAGAATCCCTGCGTAAAACCCGAACCCCGTTGACGGCAACCCCCGTCAGCGCGTAATAAGAGCACACCCTGCGTCGCTGCGCTCCGTCGGTCTGGCCGAATGGCCCGGAACCGGCGGCCGAATCCTCTCGGAATGGGTGGCCGAATCTTCGCTGGAATGGGTGGCCGAATCTTCGCTGGAATGGGTGGCCGAATCGACTGGAATACGCACCCAGGCGACGCAACAAAGCCAACGGCTCGACGACCGCCTCCAGGAGGCGCTGGCGGCGATCGAGCGACTCAATGAACGTAAGCAAGGTAAAAAAATCCTCGATGCCGAGGGCGTGAACACCGCCGCTCAGGCGATCCTGCAGCAGCAACGGGTCGTGGGGCTGGTGAACCTGCACCTCGAAACGACGACCGAATCGGTTCATCGGCGCGCCTATCGCGGGCGACCCGCCGATACGCTGATCAAACAACACAGCACGATCACGGCCCCGATCGATCCCGTCGCCGTGCAAGCGGCTCGTGAACGTCTGGGTTGGCGCGTCTATGCCACGAACCATGCGCAGCTGCCCTTGACCACGATCATTTAGGCGTATCGGGGACCGTATGTGATTGAACAAGCGTTTCGACGTCTCAAAGGCCGCACGTTGTCGCTGACCCCCCTGTTTTTGCAAACCGAGACCCGGGTTGTCGGCTTGATCCGGTTGCTGAGTCTGGCCTTGCGCCTCCTGGTCCTGGTCGAATTTGTCGTCCGTCGGCAATTGGCCCACACGGACGGTCACGTCGCCGGACTCTATCCCGGACAAGCGACCCGCGCGACCGCGACGCCGACGGCCGAATTGATCTTGCGCGCCTTTCGCGGCATCAGCTTGACCGTCGTGGCCATCGCCGGACAAATTCGTACCCTGTTGTCGCCGCTGAGCCGTCTGCAGCAACGCTTGCTGGAACTGCTTGGCGCGCCGACCTACCTGTATGAGCGGCTGATTGAGCATTTTCAAGAACCCGCTTTCGATTTAAGCGAACCGTGAGTCATTATCTCCAGAAAACTCGCAGCAGCTTGAGAAGGCAAGGTATGTGCCGGATGTCCTCTTAATCGCAGTGAGCCCGGACCCTGGATGCGCCCTTGCTGTTCGTGGGCGACAATTTTGGTCAAACGGATGTGCAAGCGACATTGACGATCCAGGATTAGGGTGCCGCCAGGGCTACTCACCCTTCGCGGTTGTTGGGCAGGCCGCTGCCCCGGCGTGGCCTGCCCAACAACCGGTTATCCAGCGCCTACATGGGCGGCCAGGTCGGTGGCTAATCGGCACAACATGGCGGTATTTTCGAGCCCGTCGAGGAATCGTGGTGGAAGGCGTGACCGACCGACTTGGGCGCCCACCAGGGCGCCGGTCAAGATGGCGCGCGCCTGATTTTGCCCACCCCCGTTGACGGCGTGGAGCACGGCGGACGCGAAATCGTCGCGAAAACGTGCGGCCAGGTAGTAGACCGCTGGCAGTTGATGGTAAATGGCGCAAGGCATCCCATACACAATGGAGACTTTCCAGGCCGGTTCGATGCGAATGGACGGGTCGGTGGCGGCCTGAGCCATGTAGGACGGCGTGAGCAGCGCATCCGGCGAGGCGAACCGTCCGGCGCGCGGCGGATCCGGATCGCCGGGGCGCGGGGGTTGCAGATCGTCGCGAGTCACCGCATGAAACGGCAGATCGCCGGACTTCACCCGCGCCATGAGTTTGCCCGACAGGGCAGCGTCCAGGGCGTGGCCCTGTACCAACATCCCCAGCACCGCCCCATACGCCACGGTCATCGACAGTACGGTGTCGTCGGCCTGAGTCAGCGCCGCATTCGATGCAATGGACGCGGCGAGCCAGCGCGGCTGCATGGCGTAGCGCACCGCCAGCGCCAAGGTTCGCTCGATGGCTTCCGTGGTGTCGGCGTGACCGGCGGTCTGGCCCCAGGGCCGCTGCTGCACCACCCGCCGTCGCCAGGCTTCGCGAATGCTCTGGCTGGTGTAGCCGCCCGGACCGCTGGCAGGTTCGCCATTGAGTTTCGGGAACAATTCTTCATCCAGGCGGCGGCAAAAGTCGGTCTGGTCGTAACCGCCGCATTCCACCAGCGAGCGCAGGGTCAACTCCAGAAGAAGGCCAGCCTGGGAAAGCTGTCCGGCTTTCATGCCGGCATGGTAGCGGTGAGGTTGCGGGTCGGTGTAGCCGTCGATCCAGTCGCCATAATCCCGGTGCAGTTCATCCAGATCGTAATACCAGTGCGGGCCGAGGGCAAGGGCATCGCCGATGAAGGCGCCGAGCAAAGCACCAGTGGCGCGATCATGGAGGGCAGCGTTCGACATGCACGTTCTCCTTCAACAATGAGGTTGGAAAAAGACGCCTATTCGATCAACGGGTCTGGCAAAGAAAATCGCGAAATCCTAATAGATTGTATTTAAGTATTTAAATTTTTCCTGATCAGCAAGATTCTTCAGCCTGCCCTGTTTTGTGCGATCAATCTGGCGCAAAGTAGCGCAGCCTTCACACTGGAGTCCGGTCATGCCCATGAATCGCATTCAATTTCAAGCCGGGTTGTCGTTACCCTCGTTTCTTGAGCAGTTTGGTACCGAGACGCAATGTGAAGCGGCGCTGGAAAAGGCCCGTTGGCCGGAAGGCTTTCTCTGTCCCCACTGTGGCCAAGCGGCGCATTCTGTGCTGCGCAACCGCAGGCGGAAGACCTTTCAATGCCAGAACTGTCGGATGCAAACCTCCCTGATTGCAGGGACTGTTTTCCAGAGCACCCATCTGGCGCTGACCGTCTGGTTTTTAGCGGTCTACTTGATCAGTCAGGCCAAAACCGGGCTATCCACCTTGGCGCTGAAACGCCACTTGGGTGTGAGCTATCCGACCGCCTGGCTGATTCAGCACAAACTGATGCAGGCAATGACTGAGCGCGATGCTCAGTACACGCTGTGCGGCGAGGTCTTGGTGGACGACGCTTACTTGGGCGGCGAGCGGGTCGGTGGCAAAGCCGGCCGGGGCTCCGAAAACAAGGTCCCTTTTGTCGCGGCGGTTTCTCTGCAGGCCGAGGGACATCCGCTCTATACCAAAATGACCCCGGTACCGGGGTTTACCTGTAACGCCCTGACGGACTGGGCCAAGGCTGCCCTGGCCCCCGGCTGTCAGGTGATTTCCGATGGGTTAGCCTGCTTTAGCGGAGTGACAGCTGCCGGGTGCTACCACCAGGCCATCATTGTCGGCTTGCGCACGCCTAACCAGGTGCCGGAGTTCGGTTGGGTCAATACCCTCTTGGGTAACCTCAAAACCAGTTTCAGCAGCGCTTATCATGCGTTCAATTTCGCCAAATACGGCTCACGCTACCTGGCCGCCTTCGCGTATCGATTTAACCGGCGCTTTCATCTTGATACCCTTCCTGCCCGCCTACTCGTCGCCGCTGCCGCCATCGGCCCACGGCCTGCCCGATGGCTTCGGCAGGCTGAAGAATCTTGCTAATCAGGAAATTTTATGTGATTGTAAAGCATCGATCAGTGGTTCCTCGCATACCCATTGAGCTATAGGAACCTGGAAGAGATGCTGGCGGAGCGCGGAATTGAAGTGGATCATTCCAGCGTCTACCGCTGGGTCCAGAAGTTCACGCCGCAACTGGAAGCGGCTTTCCGGAATGGGAAGAAACGCCCCGTCGGCATGAGTTGGCGGATGGACGAGACGTACCTCAAGATCAAAGGCCAGTGGAAGTACCTCTACCGTGCCGTCGACCAGGAGGGACCAACCATCGACGTTTTACTCACCGCCCATCGCGATCAGAAGGCGGCCCTGCGCTTTCTCAAAAAGGCGATGCGGCAGCACGGCCTTCCGGACCAGGTCACGCTCGATAAGAGCGGAGCCCCTACCGCCGCAATTGAAGCTCTGAAGGAAAGCATGGGTCATGCCATTGAGATCCGCCAAAACAAGTACTGAAACCATTGAGTGGAACAGGATCATCGCGCGGTTAAACGGATCGTTCGGCCGATGTTAGGATTCCACTCCTTCCGTTCCGCCCGAGTGACTCTGCAAGGTATCGAATTGATGCACATGATCAAGAAAGGGCAGATGATCACCGTCGACGGGCGAAGCCTCTCCGCCGCCAAACAGTTCTATTCCCTGGCCGCCTCATTGTGCCTGCTGATATCGGCCTACGTCCATCGGGGCGCGAGTTGAGCGTCATCCCGCACGGAGCGGCCCTGCCGTCCGACGGGGAACTGTCAAAGTTCCCTCGGTCGTGGTGGGTGGCAGGGACGCGAGTACGGGACGACGAAGTCGCCCCGAAGGGGTGACGTTCCAACGAGGGTTCGACGGCGCAAAGCGCCGAGAACCCGAAGTTGGCTCAACTCGCGCCCCGTTCGTCGGCGCGAAGCGCCGACGAACAAAAAATAAGCAACAGAGCCATCGATCCCGTCAAGCCGCTTCGAACACAGGCAGCGGTCGGCAGACGCCGGATCCGGCGCCTGTTTGACTGCGGTCACATCGCGATTTGCTGGTAGATGGACTTGGCTAGGGCGAGCAAGTCGGCGCGGCCGATCTCGCCGGCCAGGGCATAGGAGAGCGACCCGTCAACCCAGTAGAAAAACGCCACGCCTTCCTCCTGGGCGAACCGAAACGCTGTGGCGTGTTCCTGTTCTTCCTGGCGACAGGCGTAGAGCACCACGCGGCGGCCCGCCGCGTTTTCGTACATCAGCAGCGCTCCCGGACCGTCGTCGCTCGACAACAACCGCCCGCCGACCAGCAGAAACCCCAGGGGGTCGAGGCGCGGAGCGCGGACGGGCGCCCCCAGCCGTTTGGTAAGCCAGGCGACGAGGTGTGGTTCCTGATCGCCGGGCACCTCGACCGGATGGCGCACCTCCGGGGTGTAGACGGCATACGCCATCGCCGCTTCCCGCACCACCGGCGGTGCTCCAGCGAGGGGAGCCCGGACGCCGCGCTCTACCTGCATCCCGATCCAGGTACCGGCCAGCAGGAGAAAAAGGCTGGCGGCGAGGGCGCCGAGCGGGCGGAGCCACCGGCGTGGGCGGCGGCGCAGGCGCTGGGGAATCGGTTCCGCCAGGGCCGGATCGTAGAGGGCTCGCAGACCCTCGCGGATCGCCGCGTAGTCTTCCGCTTGCCGCTTCGCCGCCGGGTTGGCGTCGAGCCAGGCCTCGACCCGTTGCCGCGCGTGCGGGGGAAGCTGGCGATCGACGTAAGCGTGCAGATCTTGAAGCTCAGGGGATAGGGGTTCCTTCATCACTTGACTCTCCGCAGGGCCGGCTTCTGTTCACCCGCCATCCACTCCCGCAGGCGCTCGCGCGCCCGGTGTAGCCGGGACATGACGGTTCCGACGGGAACGCCGAGGACGGCTGCGACCTGAGGTCGGTCGGCAAGAGTGGACGCCAAGGAATCAGGTTTATCCGAGTTGACGTTGACAGAAGCGCTGTTCAAAGGCGGCAGGCGATAAATAATACCATTTACCGATAGGTTTTGTTACTTAAGAGCATCTATAATAAAATTATAGCCAGTTAGAGAAGCTAATTCAATTTCAGTAATTGACTGGATAATTTTATCGACTTCCTTACGTAAATCATCGAGATTTTTTGACTTGAACCAACTCAGTTCTTCCTTAAAAGATTGCCAAACACGCTCAATCGGATTGATATCAGGACTATAGGGAGGTTGAAATAACAAAATAACATTTTTGGGAATTTCATTTTTTTTGGCTGAATGAAATCGCCCATTATCTAACTGAATAACATTTAAACTATCTGGATAAGCTTCAGAAAATTGATTGAGAAAATTTTGAAAGCAATCCAAATCTAAATGAGAAAATTCTAAAAAAAAGCTCGCACCGGTCAAGGGTTCAACCGCTCCATAGATATAAAATGACTTAAATAGCCATTGAACGTGACCAATGGGCTTCACACCTAACGCAGTCAATACCGATCGGGTAATTGTCTTTAATCCAAAACGACTTTCATCCTGACTCCAATAACGTAATGGCAAGGTCAGATTTCCGTCAACATTCTGAAAAATATCAATAATATCTAAATAATAAGGCAGGTTCTTTTGAAATTCAGCGACGGCAGCTTCATCGCGTTCAATACTCGTAGGGCGCGCTACTTTGAGCTTAGCATCCAGCTCATAACGAACCATCCGATGCACCGTTGAATAGGGCATCTCTAAACCCTGCTCTTCAAAAAGCCAGACTTTCACTTCTTTATAACTTCTAAACCCACCCAGAGGATCTTGCAAACGCTGCTGTAACGCCTCCAGTATCCCTCCAGATAATTTAGATTGACGACCCCCATGATAATTCCACTCTAAAAGACCGGTTAACCCTTTTCTCCGATAATTTCGTAACCAACAAACCAACACAGACTTTGAGCGACCTAAGCGATCAGCGGTCTCTTGTAACGATTCAAACTGTTTCGTTTTTATCCAGTATAACATTTGCAGTCTTTCCAGAAAACGAGCATGAGTTTGCTGATTCATCATTTCCTTGAGTTCTTCCTCAGACTCTTTAATTTCAATTTTTACAGTTCGACTCATATTTAAATCCCTCAATAACTTATCTTGTTTAAATTATAATAAATTTAAATGGTAAATGGTATAACCCAACCGGGCTTGAAGGCGCTGACGGTTGTAAAACAGCTCGATGTATTCGGTGATCTGAGCGATAGCCTGCTGGCGAGTCTCGAAGCGGTTTTGATAGACGAGTTCGGTCTTCAAGGCACCCCAGAAGCTCTCCATAGGTGCGTTGTCGTAACAATTGCCGCGCCGGGACATGGAGGATTGGAGGCCATGCTGGTGCAGGTACCGTCGATAGTTCCCAGCACAATACTGACTGCCCCGATCCGAGTGACAAATCAATCCCGGTTGAGGGCGACGGGTTTGGATCGCCTGTTCCACGGCTTGGCTCACCAGGCTTTGGCGCAGATGATCCGCCATTGCATAGCCGACGATCCGGCCGCTGTGGAGGTCTTTGAGGCCGGGGTTTGAGGATCAATGGAACAGAAAACCGGGATAAGCACTGATAGGCGCTATCCAGATTTTTCTTATAGAATTCGTTGCTGGTCCTTAGTTATTGATCGATAAGGTCAAACCGTTATGTTGCGAATATCATCGCAAAACTAAAGTGTTTCGCGACAAACTTATGCAACACTCCCAAGCGGCCTTTTTTAATTTTGTCCCTAGCGTCGCGAAAGTTAGGAGTTTTGCGACGGAAACAGCCAGTTGGGAGCCTTACCCCGGTTTTACGTTCCATTGATCCCCAGACCCCAAAACCGTTGGGGAGCGATGCGTGACCCCCTTGCGGACTCTCCCGGTTGCGCGGGACCCCGCAGGCTTGGCCTTCACCGATGGCGACGCCGTTTTACCGCCCCAACGGCGGCGCCTCGACGGCGACTATCACCAGTTGAAGACGGAGTTCGATCCAGCGCTGGGCGCTGTATGGATGTACATGCGTCCCGAAGGAGTGCCCTGCTTCAATCTCGACCTGCTGGCCGAGCTGCTGCGCTTCAACCAGCGGCTGGCGGCGAGCCAGGGCCGCGCCTACCTCGATGAGGCGCTGGTGGGCGTACGCTATTGCGTCTGCGCCTCGCGCATGCCCGGTGTCTTCAATTACGGCGGCGACCTGGCGCTGTTCGCGCAACTGGCCGAAACCCGCGATCGCCAGCGGCTGCTCCACTACGCGGCGTTGTGTGTCCAGAATCTCTACCGGCAAACACGCGGTTTCCACCCGCCGATCATCACTCTCGCCCTGATCCAGGGCGCGGCTCTCGGCGGGGGGTTCGAAGCCGCCTTGTCCTACCCGATCATCATTGCGGAGCGCAGCAGCACCTTTGGCTTTCCCGAAATCCTGTTCAACCTGTTTCCGGGCATGGGCGCCTCCAGCTTCCTGACACGTCGGATCGGCCTCCACCGCGCCGAAGACTTCATCGCCAGCGGCGCCACCTACCGTGCCGTCGAACTGGCCGCAATGGGCATCGTGGACGCAGTGGAGGGGAAGACACGAAACGGAATTTAACGCACCCTAAGCCGTCATGGCGAAGTCCGTGGTCCGCAAAGGCCTGAATGAGTCTGGCCCTTTCGATGACGCGACTTCCCAGTCGTAATCACCGGTGAGGCGAATGTGTGCCCATCCCAGTGGCGACAAGTGTGCGAGATCCGTCGGCCCGGGTTCAATCCCTCGCTTTCGCAGGTAGTCCACGGCGCGTTGCAGATAGACGGTGTTCCACAGGACGATGGCGGCAACCAGCAGATTGAGGCCGCTGGCTCGATAGCGCTGATTCTCATAGGAACGATCGCGGATTTCCCCGAGTCGGTTGAAGAACACAGCCCGTCGCAGCGCATTTTGCTGCTCGCCTTTATTGAGTCCGACATGGCTGCGACGGCGCAAGTCGGGGTCCTGCAGCCAGTCGAGCGTGAAGAAGGTGCGCTCGAGCTTGCCCAGTTCACGCAGCGCATGGGCCAAACCGTTCTGGCGGGGATAGGCGGCGAGCTTGCGCAGGATGACCGAGGCCGTCACCGTACCGGTTTTGATCGACATCACCAAGCGTAGGATGTCCGGCCAGTGATCATGGATGGCCTTCCTATTAATCGGGCCAGCCACCCAGGGCGCCAGTTCCGGTGGTACGATCATGCCGGGTATCGTGTAGAGGCGTTTCTTCTTGAGATCGCGGATACGCGGTACGTAGCGAAAGCCGAGCAGGCGACACACGGCGAAAAGATGATCGGAGAATCCGCCGGTGTCGGTGTAGTGCTCGTCGATGACGAGACCGCTTTCGTGGTAGAGCAACCCGTCCAAGACGTGCGGCGCTTCATGGGCAGTCGCCGCGATGACGTTCGTGTGATAAGGGCCGAACTGATCCGAAAGGTGGGTGTAGAACTTGACGCCGGGATCTTGGCCGTAGTGCAAATTGGCGTGACTGTGCACCTCACCGCGCCCGCCGGCGCGGAAGAACTGCGCATCGGATGACGACGTGGTACCGGCTCCCCAATGAGCGGACAGGGGCTGACGGTGCTGCGCATCGATTAATTCGGCGAGCGCCCGGGTATAGCATTCATCTCGAATATGCCAGTCTGCCGTCCAAGTGAGCTGCCGCCAGCTCATCGCACGACAGGCCTCGGCCATGCGCACCAGGCCCAGATTAATGCCGTCGGCGAGCACCGCCGTCAACAACGCATGCCGATGCTTCGGGGGCGCCAACGTGCGCAAGTGTACAAAGTGATCCGCAAAATGGGTCCAGCCGTCTACTTCCGAGAGCAGCTCCGTGATCTTGACATGGGGCATCAACGTGTAGGCCTGTGCGGAGAACTCAATCGCAGACGCCGGTGTATTCTTTTTCAGAGGTGAAATGCGCAGTTTGCCCTCCGTCAGCGAGACCTCCGGTAAGGCCTGATTTCGGGCCTTGGTCGCCACGTCGTCCATCTTGGCTTGCAGGCATTGCCGACGCTCGGCCATATAGGAGGACCCATCGGCGTCGACATCAAGGGGCAGCGACTCCTGCTGCATCTGCACAAATACATCCTTCGGGATCAGAAAGCTCTCGAAGTCCCGGTACTGTCGGCTGCCACGGACCCATACGTCGCCGGCGCGCAGCCGATCGCGCAATTCCGAAAGGGTGCAGAGCTCATAGAAATGTCGATCGATCAAGCCTTCCGGTCGAAACACATGCGGATGCCAGCGGGGTTTTACAAAGCTCGTGGGCGCAACTTCGGGCATCGTGCGCTTGCCGCTGGCATTGAGTTCGCGCAGCAGATCAAGGCCCTGCAGGAGATCCGTGGCCGCCGGTGCGGCATGAAACTCAAATTCTGTCAGTAACAGGGGTGCGAACTTGCGCACGCTCGCGTACCGGTCATCCAAGAGCGCCAAGCTATCAAACGCCTCGGGCTGTGCGAGCTGATGGGCTTCCGCCACCGTCGATTCGAATCGGTCCCACGGCAGGACGTTCTCAATCGCGGCAAAGGCGTCGCCGCGGGTCGCCCGGGCCGCGATCAGCGCTGTGCCGATCCGCGCATAGAGCCGTAGTTTCTCGTTGATCGCCTTGCCGCTGCGGTGAAATTCATCGGCGTGCGTGCGCGCGGTCTTCTTGAACAAGCTCGCGATCAGATGCTCGAACATATTGAGGGCTTCATCCGTTAGCGTCGCGGTCAATTCCAGTACCAGGGCGGTCAGGGTGGCGTAACGGCGGAGCGGTTCGAGTTCAGCCAAGTGCTGTACGGTGCTTCGGCCGCCCTCATGCGCGAGTTTGAGCCAGTGATTTTGATGGATGCGGGTGGCGCGCTCGGGTTCGATGCCCAACGCGCGCACTTGGCGCAGTCGCTCGATGAGCTTGGGAAAATTGCCGACCGTGGCGGCATAGGCCGTTTGTCGTAACCACGCCAGCGTGCTTTGGCCACCGCCGGCCCGGACGGTGAGCAGTCGATCGAGGGCCGTGAACTGCGTGTCCGTCAGCCCAGCGGTGAGCGTCCGCCACAGCTGGCGCTGCGCCCGGGCCCGGACCTCGCCACAGAGGCGTTCGAGGGTCGGTAGGGGCGGAACCATGATGCGTTGCGTCCGCAGCGTATCCAACGCCAGCGCCACAAGCGCGGTGCCCTTCTCGGTGGCCAGTGCCGTTGACAAGAGCGAAGCCGCCAGTTCGCGATACCGAGCGCGCGTGAACGGCCGGTAACCGAGCGTGGTCTGGAGTTCCGCAAGATGCGCCCGCCGCGTCTGGTCGCGTTCGGCGTAGTCGGCGAAACACGCCGGATCGAGCGCCAATTGTTCGGCCACGAAGGCCAGCATCGCGACCGGTGGCGCTTCGCCTTGTCGCAGGGTCCGCCCCGGAAATCGCAGATAACAGAGCAGGATGGCGAACCCGAGTCGATTGGCATCGCCACGCCGCCGATCGATCAGCGCTAAGTCCTCGCTATCCAGGGTATAATAACGGATGATCTCGCGCTCGTCCGTCACCGGCGCCATGAAGGATGGCCGCCTTGGCTGAGTTCGAGCGCGATTTGCTGCGCGAACGCGTGCGCTCCGGTATCGCCGCCGCCAAGGCGCGGGGTGTCGTCTTCGGGCGTCGGCCTGGCCAGCGCATCAAGGCAGATCAGTATACGTCGCGTGTTCTGAAACTGGTCGGTGACGGACAGTCTTACCGGGAAATCAGCCACCGGCTCGGCATCAGCAAAAACACCGTGCTCGATATCGTGAAGCGCCATCGCACGGTGAACGCCACCACTTCGTAACCATACCCTTCGGCTTCAGTCCATTGAGAATCCGGACGCGTTCCTGCGTCTCGGAGCGCCGCTCCTCAATCACTGGCTAAGCAACCTTTTAGTTCCGGGCGCGACACGCTGATGTCTTAGAGTGCGTAAATTTCCGTTTCGTGTCTTCCCCTCGACACGACCGACGCGACTTCCCGCGCATACACCTCGTGCAGCTCGCGGAGACTCAACCCGGAATCCGCCATCGCCTGGGCGATCCTTTCGAGGTCTGCCCGCGTGAGCTCAGTGTCCAGAAACAACGCCGAGAGCGCGATCCACAGCGGCCGGCGCTGGGCGAGCCCTGCGGCATCCTCCAGTGAGGACCCGGATGCACCTCCGGGGCTTTTCCTGGCCCGGCGCAACCCGCCCGCCGCGATGCACGACCGAGTCATCCCGGTGTAGCCCCGGATCCCTTGAAGCACAGCCCTGAGTCCATCCATAAGGCGTTGGCCACCCGTCATTGGATGTGTCCTGTCTGCGCTCCCGGCCCATCGCCGGGATCACCCCGGTTGCGCCGACCCTTCAAAAGATCCGGTCGATGCTGCTCCGGCGTCCACCCGTTGGGGAAACGAGACCTCCAGCACCACGCAGCCCTCATCGGTCTTAAAAGGGCCGTGCCATTCGCCGGGCGGGCGGCTGGCGTAGTGGCCCGCCTCCAGCCATTGATCAAACGCTTGGTCATGCAAGCGACCGCTGACGATGAACACCTCTTCAGGGTAGGCGTGAACTTTCCCACCCCACGCCGTCGTGTCCGCGCCGGGGAGAAAGCGCGTCAGGCGTGTATATTCACCGGTAGCAGGATCAATGCTTAGGGTCAGTTCTTCCACTTGGCCCTCCAATCCTGGGAGCGGCATCCATTGATCCCGATGCTCCGGGCGGAGCGGGTTCCAGTAGGTGATGGTTGACTTTGTCATCATGAGTTTCTGGGCAGAAAAGTGTTTTCTCTATCCATCATGGGGCATGTCGGCGAAGACCATATCCATTACCGCCAACGCAAAGCGCGCCGACACCGTCGCCGGTCCCCCGCCCATTTCCATGCCCACCTCGACCGCTTCCAGCACCTCCCGCCAAGTCGCGCCGGCCTGCGCGGCCTGCTCGATGTGCCACTGCATGCAGGATTCACAGTCGATCCGCACCGAGATGCCAATGGCGATTAGTTCCTTGGTTTTTTTCGGTAACGCGCCGTCAGCGAACGCGGCGTGCTCCAAGTCAAGAAAGGCTTGATAGACCTGGGAGCCGTGCTTCAACAGCGTCTGATGCGCCCATTGCCGGGTTCGGGTCAGTGATTCCAAGGTTTCGCGACGTTGCGTCGTCGCCTCCACCGTGTTTTCTTCCGGCATCAGGCTCCCTGTTCAACACACGGGAGCGCCTCCGCCAGCGAAGCGGCGGGAAATCCGTGCGGCCCGGGAAATCCGTGCCAAACAGCAATCGGCTCTCCCGGTTCAAACCACAACCCGCCGTCGCCGTGGGCCAAGAGCTGGGCGGTCGGGGTCACGGCGGCCCGGGGCAGACCCAGGAGGCGGTGGACTCGGTGAGCGGCCACGGTTCCGGTATCGGCATCGTGTGTTTCTCCAACAGCAGGAACAGGGCTTGAGTGTAGCGGATGACGCCGCCGGATGCATCGATGGAAACGCCTGTGGACAGCTCGGATGACAGGAGCAATGCGCCTGGACAAATCCGCGCAATTCACTATGCTGAAAAATGCATTCATTCCAGACCTTTTGGCGGGGCATTGCCCCGCCGCACCGCACGGGAATTCCACCG
>ERZ795053.2691-NODE-2691-length-21056-cov-6.077520_pt1 | contig 21056 bp, 15 predicted proteins | sample MGYA00375137_ERZ795053 | MGnify/ENA primary metagenome ERZ795053 (study PRJEB30182, sample SAMN05720284) | activated sludge metagenome | isolation source: Anaerobic digester | place: Hong Kong | collected 2014-12-17 ...
CGGGCGCGAGGTCGCCCGTGACCACGAGCCTGGCACGCAGCGCCGGCACGCGCGGGTCGGCCATGCCCGGCCGCAGCGTCTCGCCCGGCGGCACCCGGGGCCAGCCGCCGGCAGCCTCGATGGTGCGGTAGCGCTCGAGCGCGTCCTGCAGGGCGAGGTATTGCGGATGCTGCAGCGCCACCCGCCCGACGATCGCGGCGAAGCCCAGCTGGTCGACCAGCACGCTGATCGTCCCCGCGGACTCCCCGGTCACCACCGGCCGGTGGAAGTTCCAGTCCGGATCGAGCCGGGTGGCGTCCACCTTGCCGCGATAGAGGTGGTGCAGCAGCAGGGCGGCAGCATCGGTAGCGACCAGCTCGAAGGCGGCGATGGCGGCGGGATCGCCGCTCCGGGCGGCGTCGAGCAGCGCCGGCAGGCGGTCGCCGTGGAAATCCACGGGCCGGAGCCCGTGCCGCCCGCTCGCGGCGATCGCGGCCAGGAGCTCCTCGCCGGCCACCGTGTCGAGCCAGGCCGGCCGGTCCTGCCGGGCGCCGTAGAAGTCCTGGACGAAGGGCACGGCCTCGATCGCGACGCCGCCGGCCTCACCGTGGCCCGTCGCCCCGAGGGCCGCGACCCGGGCCCCGATCGCCTGCTCGACCTCGCCCGCCGCTGCCGTCCAGGGCAGGGTCGCCGCCACCAGCACCGCCAGCACGACGAGGCGGGCGAGCCACCTCCCCGCCCCTGGCCGGTCCGTGCCCCGGCCGTCCGGCAACGTACTCAGGGACAACGGAAGAGGTTGGCGCCCTGCATCTGGTCGCCCATGGTGGCGACCACGCGGAAGGCATCGGGCTCGATGTCGAACATCAGGCCCCTGGCGAAATAGTAGGAATACTGCCCGGCATGGGCGGCGAGCGCGTCGTCCGCGTCGGTCGCCGGGTCGTCGAAGAAGGCGGGCGAGGCCACCATGTGCAGCATGAGCAGGTCCTCGTCGCGCTGCCAGAAGCCGGCCGCCGTCGGGCTGCCGTGCAGCGTGCCCGAGAACGCGCCGTCGGCGCCGAAGGTGAGCCGTTCGCCCGTCCCGGCGGCGCAGGCCTCGGCCGACCCGACGGCCCAGCTTCCGGGCAGGTAGCCTTCCGGCACCTCGTCCGCGAGGACCCCGCCGGCGATGGCCACGGCACCGATATGCATGCCGAGAACCGCGATCGTGCGACCCCGTGTCGTCATTCCCTTGCTACCCACACTGTGGCCTGCTCGCTTCCTCCGATGCACGGAATCATGGTTCATTTCGCCGACCAACGCTATATGGAATCGGCGCCAGCCGGCGGCCGCCGCGGCGGCCATCGACGACTGGCGGTCGAGAACCGGTGCGGGAGGAACGAAGGTGCACGGCACGATGTCGACGGCGGCCATCGCCGCCCTGATGCTGCTGGCGGTCGCTGCGACACGGCCGGCCCTGGCGCACAACGACTGGGGGCTGCCGCTCATCGGCGGCCTGGTCGGCGGCTATGCGCTGAAGAGCTTCATGGGCGACGGCGGCGGCGGGCACGAGCACGAGCGCAGCGCGCCCGCTGCGGCCCCGCCGGCCCCGGCGGCAGCGCCCGCCGCGGCCCCGGCCGCCGACTCGGCATCCTCGATCGAGCAGAAGCTGAACACGCTCGATCAGCTCGCCGCCAAGGGCTACATCACCAAGGACGAGTACAACGCCCGTCGCCAGGCGCTCCTGAACCAGCTCTGATCGGGCACCGCCGCATGTCGCGCACCGGCCCCCGCACGCGCGGCCTCGGCCGCCTCGTGGCCCTGGGCTTCGCCCTGCTGCTGGCCGCCTGCGCCGAGAGCAGGCCAGTGCCGGAGCCGCCGGCCGGGAGGACTCCCGCGGGCCGCGCCCCCGCCGGCACGGTCGAGCTGCGCGAGGTCCAGGTCGCCCGTCCCGGCAATGCCGGCGGCGGCCGCGGCACCCTCGCCTACCGCGGCCGGACCTACCCCTTCGCCATCGCCGGGCTCGGCGTCGACGGTGGCGATGCCGTCGATGCCGAGGGCGACGTCTACAATCTCCACGACCTCGCCGACTTCTCCGGCACCTACACCGCCGGCCAGTACGGTGCGGTTGTCGGCGACGCCGGCACCGGCGACATTTGGCTCGAGAACGAGAGGAAGGTCATCCTCCATTTGAAGGCCGAGCACGAGGGCCTGAGGCTCGCCGTCGACGGCGCCGCCGTCGACATCCGGCTGAAGAACTGAGCCGGCGGCTCAGGTCGGTGCGGCGGCAGCCAGCTCGTCGAGCAGTGCCCTGGCCTCGACGAGATCGGCCGTGTCGAAGCCTTCGGTGAACCAGCCGTGGACCGGCGCCAGCAGGTCCTGGGCCTTCCCTCGCTCGCCCTGCCCGGCCCAGAGACGGGCGAGGCTGGTTGCGGCACGGAGCTCCAGCGATTTCACCTCCTGACGGCGAGCGAGGTCGAGCGCTTGATGGAAGCATGCCTCGGCGACGGCCGGGGTCCCGCCTGGTGCGGCCAGCAGCAGCTCCCCTTTCAAGCGAAATATCTCCGGCTCCCAAAAGCGCTCGCCGGTCGTCCCGACCAGCTCTTCGGCCGCCTGCAAGGCCTCGAGCCCGGCCTCTGGCGACCCCGCGGCACCGAGCACCTCCGCCAGCAGCGTCAGGTGGAACGACCTCTGAAAGACGGCGCCCGAGGCCCGATAGGCGTCGAGACCGTCCTGCATCTCTTGCAGTCCGGCGGCCCCTTGGCCGCCGGCGGCCAAGGCGGCACCCTGCATGATCCGACCGGCCGCGAGCACCAGCGCGAAGCCGTGCTCGGTCGCCGACCGCATCGCCTCAGCCGCGCGCTCGTCGACGATTGCCCATTCCCGCCGGAAGGCGTGAACGATGGAGTTCCAGTACAGGCCGCGCGACTCGGTATAGGGATGCCTGACCTCCCCGAGCAGCGCCAATGTCTGCCCACCGAGTTCGCGGGCCCGATCCGGATAGCCGAGCAACCAGAGGGACCAGGCCCAGTAGGCATTGGCCGTGGCCCCGACTTCCAGGCCATAGCGAAAGGCGATGGGCCGACGCTCTTCCTGATCGAGCAGGGCGATCGATTGCTCGAAATGCTCGCACGCCAGCGACGGTTGCCCCGCCTGCACCAGGCTGACGCCCAACGCCAGGTGGCCCGCCGCGCGGGCGCCCGAATTCCCGGCCTGCCGCGCCAGCTCCAGGAGCTCGTTGGCGACTTCGATCGACTCCCGGTAGCGCGCGCTCACCAGGTCGAGCAGGTAGACGCCGAACAGCACCGGATAGATGACCTCGGTGTCGCCCACCAGCCGGCACAGCTCGCGCGCGCGATGATAGATCACCGCCGCCGCCGATGAGCCATAGCCCTGGGTCGCCATCACCACCGGGCCGAGCGTGCTCTGGAAGGCGAGCTCCTGCCTCGCCCTCTCCGGCGTCTCCGCCAGGTCCGCCAGCATGGCGAGCCCCTGGTGCAGGTGGGCGATCGCCTCGGGATACGCCGATCGCCCGGCCGCGCGGCGGCCCGCCTCGAGCCAGTACGTCACGGCCCGCTCGGTGACGCCCGCCTCGCTGTAGTGGCGGGCCAAGAGCTCGGGCTGCACCCTGACCACCTCGGGGAACCTGCTCTCCAGCAGCTCGGCAACCTGCTGGTGGTGCTGCTGGCGGGTGCGCCGCAGGAGCGACTGGTAGGCGGCGTCCTGGACGAGCGCATGCTTGAAGATGTACCTGGCGCGTGGCGGACGGCCACGCTGGTAGAGCAGCTCCGACGCCACCAGTTGCCCCAACCCGGCCTGCAGCGCCGTCTCGCCGACCGTGGCGAGGCCGGTAATCATCTCGTAGGCGAACTCGCGCCCCAGCACCGAGCCGAGCTGCGCCAGCTCGCGCACCTGCGGCAGGCGGTCCAGGCGCGCCATCAGCGATTCCTGCAGCGTGTCCGGAATCGCCAGGGACGCCAGCGGCCCGGTGAGCTCGTAGCGCCCGCCGGTGTCGCGCAGGATGTCCGAGGCGAGGATCGTCTTGGTCAGCTCCTCGACATAGAGCGGCACACCGTCGGTCTTGGCGACGATGTGCTCGACCACCTCGGCCGGCAGCGGCCTCGTGCCGGCGAGCCGGTTCACCAGGGCCTCGCTGTGCTGGCGCTCCAGCCGGTTGAGGGTGATCGGGGTGATGTGCGAGCGCGCCGGCCAGGGCGGCACGAACTCGGGCCGGGCGGTCAGCACCATCAGGAGCGACGCGGTCGGCGCCTGCTCGATCAGGAGTTCGAGCAGCTCCAGCGTCGAGGGGTCGGCCCAGTGCAGGTCCTCCCAGAGCTCGAGCAGCGGCTGCTGCTCGGCGGCCTCCAGGGTCATCGCGATGATCGCATCCTGGGTCTGCTGCTTCTGTTGCTGCGGCGTGAGCGTCAGCGGCGGGTAGCGCTCCTCCGGCAGCGGCAGCGACAGCAGCGAGGCAAGCAGTGGCAACGTCTCGCCGAGCGGCTGGTCATAGTGTTCGATCATGGCCTCGAGCTTGGCGACCCGCGCCGCCGGGGCGTCCTCCGGCTGCCAGCCGGCCAGCCGCTTGAAATGCTCGATCACCGGATAGAGCGCGCTGTTGGTGTGATAGGGCGAGCAGCGAAAGGTGACCCGGGGCAGTCCCTCGGCGAGCACCTCGGCGCGCAGCCCGTCGATCAGCACGCTCTTGCCGATCCCGGCCTCGCCGCTGATCAGCACCACCTGGCCGCGGCGCTCGTCCTTGGTGCCCTGCCAGGCCCGGCGCAGCAGCCCGACCTCCTCGTCCCGCCCCACCAGCGTCGGCGGTGGCGCCCCGCTCTCGGTCTCGGCCTCGTCCGCCCGCTCGTCACCGGCATCGCGCAGGCCGGCAACCCCCCAGGCGACGACCAGCCCGGTGATGCCCTTCAGCTCCCGCGCACCCAGGTCCTCGTAAAGAAACGCGTCGCCCGCGATCTCCTTGGTCAGGGCACCGATCACGATGCCGTTGCGGCCGGCCAAGCTCTGCAGCCGTGCGGCGACGTTCGGCGCCTCGCCGATCACCGTCCGCTCCTGCGCCAGCCCCTCGCCGACCACCTCGCCGACCATCACGAGGCCCGTGGCGATGCCGATCCGGACCGCGATCTCGATCCCCTTGGCCCGCCCCGGCCCGGCGTTCAGCCCGCCCATCGCCTCGACGATCGCGAGGCCGGTCCGCACCGCCCGCTCGGCGTTCTTCTCCAGCGATTTCGGATAGCCGAAATAGACCAGGATCCCGTCACCCATGTATTTGGCGACGAAGCCCCCATACGCCTGGATCAGCCCGGTGCAGGTCTCCTGATAGGCGCGGATCACGTCCTGCAGGTCCTCGGGGTCCAGCCTCGCCGACAGCGCCGTCGAATCCGCCAGATCGCAGAACATCACCGTCAACGGCCGCCGCTCGGCGTCACTGACCGTGGCCGCCGGCTGCGACGTCGCCACGGCGGCCGCAACCGGCGCCGATGGCCGGATCGGCGCCAGGCCCGTTGATGCCGTGCCCGAGCTCGCCGCATGGGCCCAGGCCAGCGATTCCCCGCCCTGGTCCGTCGCCACCTTGTGGATCAGGACGAGCTGCCGGCGAAGATCCTCCAGCGCACCATCGTCCAGCCCGAAATCCCGCCTGAGGCGCTGATAAGAGACCGTGTTCTCGGTAACGAGAAGCCACGTCACTCGTGCCAGAACCTTGGCGAACTTCATGATGCCTCACGCCATGCCGGGCACCTTGCCCGGCGTATCGGACAGCTTTTGTTTGCTCATCCGCTTATGCGCCGCGGACCAGCATTTCACTATTGGGATTTGTGGGCCACATGCAGGGCGCGTCACCCGGCTCGGGCGCTGCCCACTGCCCGACATCGCTGACAATGGCCGCAGCGTCGCGGTGAACCATCGGTGCCGGGCCGGCCGATCAGCCGCGGCGGCCCGTCTCGATCAGCCCCGCGGCGGCGGCGGCGGCGGCCATCTCGGCCGAGGTCTCGGCCAGCACGAAGGGCACGTCCGGATGCTGCGCCAGCTCGGCCACCGCCTCGTCCCGGGCGCCGCTCGTGACGTCGCGGATCAGGACGAGGCGCACCCGGCCGGGCCAGCTCCGGATGACGTCGTCGTACATCTCCGGGTCGTGCTGCCCGCTGTCGCCGATCAGCACGACCGGCAGGTCGGGCGAGACGGCCATGAGCTCGTTGATGATCTCGATCTTGTGGTCGTGGTCGCTGCGCACGAAGGGCGGTCGAAAGCGCAGGCCCCATTCGCGCAGGAACAGCACAGGGCGCTCGGGAAAGCGGTGCAGCTTGAAGAACGCCTCGAGCGTCTCGTAGATGACCCATGGGCCGCGCGAGACGTAGAGCAGCGGGTTCTGCTCGTGGCCGCCGGCGCCGTCGCCGAGCTGCCGGTAGAGCTCGGCGACGCCGGCGAAGGCGACCCGGCTCTCGGCACTCCTCATCAGCATGCGCGAGATCATCCGGATCTTGTTGGCGACACCGGTCGCCACGACGGTGTCGTCGAAGTCGCTGATGACCATGAAGCGGGCCGAGGGCGGTGCCACCAGCACCTCGCCGACCGCTTCGGCGATGGCCGGCTTGATGAGCTGGAGATGCACCCTGGCGGTGGCGCGATGCGGCAGGAGCGGCTGCCTGAACCGCATGCGCAGGCTGAAATAGCCGTCGCGGTCGGTGATCAGGCCCTGCCGCTGGCTGTCGACCGTCGCGATCAGCCGGGCACCGCTCACCCCCCGCCGCCGCATTCGCCGGATCACGTTCCACAGGCTGGCGGAATCCGAGAAGTCGCCCGGCCCGTCGCCCTCCGGCTGGTGCATGACGCGGCCCATCATGAAGAGCGCGTCCTTGGACGCGTAGCCGCGAAAGGTGTCGATGACGATAGGGCCCTGGCTGTCCGTGCGGCGCACGGGCTTGGCCAGGAGCCGCAGCAGCTTGCCGGCGGCGGAGCGAAGTCTCGAGATCATGCCGCCGCAATGGCACCAGTCGAGCCCGAAGGGAAGGTGGTCATTGGCCGCCGCCGGGGGCAAGCCTGCTCAATGAACGACCGGCGCCACGACTCCCTCCGGCATGGCCGCCGCCTTCGCACCGTGCCAGCCGGCGCGCCGCAACCCCGACATCAGCGCCTCGACGATCTCGTCCGTCGCCCCATGTATCCGGAAGTTGGTGGCGGGGTCGGCTGCCCAGGCCGGCGAGGCCTCGGCCATTCGCAGGAGCGCCGCGCGCGCCGCTTCCGGCCTGCCGAGATTTGCCTCCGCTACCGCCACAAAAGAGTGCGCCATGGATCCTCCGCTGGCAGCGCCCAGCTGTGCGGTCGCCAGCATCTCGGCATACTCGCCACGCATCATGTGCTCGATAGTGATCAGATGGTAGTACCAGCCCGGCGGGCTGATTGTGCGGTCGATGGCCCGGCGTAGTAAGGCCTCGCCCTCCTCGAACCGGCCTCGGATGGCGAGGCGCCAGCCGAGTTGCGCGAGAGTGTCGGGATCGTGCGGGTTCCGTTCGAGCGCCAGGCGAGCGAGCCGCCAGCCCTCTTCGTAGTTGCCGCGATAGTGATGGATCGCGGAGAGCGATTTCAGGGCCTGCACATTCTCCGGATCGAGGGCGAGAGCTTTCGACGCAGCGGAGAAGGCAAGCGTGTAGGCGCGCTCGGCCGCGTCCGGTGACTTCGCGGCCGGAAAGCGGGCTTCGTCGAGATGGTGCCAGGCGAGCATCGCCCAGGCCTCGGCATAGGCCGGATCACGCCGGACGGCCGCCTCGATGCAGGCGCGCACACCGCCACGCTCGCGCTCGTCAAGGCTTCGTCGGTGCTGGTAGGCTCTGAGCACGCAATAGTAGCTCTCCAGTTCAGTGGGTACGTACGTGCCCACGCGGGCAAGGATATCGTTGCGGACCACGCCGTAAGGTTGCCCGAGTGTCGAGGCGATCTCGCCCGCCAGATCCGCCTGCAATTCGACGAGGTTCATGGTGGTCAGGTCCCGCGCATAAGTCTCGCTCCAGATCACTCGTCCGCTCGCAACATCGACGAGATGCGCGGAAAGACGGAACTGGTCACCGTCGAGGACCATCTCGCCGCTCACCAGATACGATACGTCCTCGGCCACGCGGCGATCGAGATCCGCTGCGTCGCGCTCGTCGTGACCAAGCGGAGCCAAGTAGAGCCGGAAATCAGGGAAGCGCATCAGGTTGCTGACGAGCTCGTTCGTGATCCCATCAGCGAGGATGCCGGTGCTAACCGACCGGTCCGCCGCGAGGAACGGCCTGACCAGCACCGAGGGGAGTCTCGGACTACCGGCTGCTTCTTCGCCGGACTGCCGCGGCTGGTGAATGCCCATGACGATCGCGACCAAGAGCAGCAGTGCGAGGAGGCCGGCGGTCGCCCATCCAAAACGCACATGGAGCTGACCGGAGCGCGTCAACTCGCCCAAAAAAGCTGTCCGCGACATCCCGGACATCGCAGTGGAGGACCCTGTGGTGCCTGCTAGGCCGTCGGCCTCGATCTCCCGTGTATCGAAGCGGGGAAGATATCCTCCTTTCGGAATGGATATAATGAGCTGATCGCAACGGCCGGGTCCGGCGTAGTAGCCGTCCAGATCGCGGCGCAGGCGACGCGCCTCGACACGGACGACTGGGTCGGTCTGCGGGTCGAAATCGTCGTCGCGGTCGAACACGGCTTGCGCAATCGTGAACCCCTTGAGTCGGTCGGCGCGACCGGCAAGCGTCTCTTCTACGACGAAGCGCAGGAACGCGCGCCGCGGTCCGCTCGCCTGAAAGGTCGGCTCTGCCAGGATGCGCCGCAGCTGCTCCCGCACCACGTCGCGCGGCGGCTGTGCGGCGTCGATCGCCTCGTCGATTGTGGCGTGGCTCGTGTATGCGGCCAAAGAAGCTCACCTAAAAAAGGCCGGTCGGCGATTCCAAGTCTTATTCCACACTAGCAGTGCGCCCCGACGATCGAAACCCTTGTTCGATCGAGGTTTGCACCGATCCACGCGTCAGGTGCGAACCTGTTCGCACCTTCATGCCTGCGCCCTCGGATGGGACGCTCTGTCCACTGGCCCCGTCACTTGGCTCGGGGAGGTCGTACAGTGGCGAGCGTCCATCGCTTGTCGCAACGCCATCCGGAGCACGAGCTGGCCATGCGGCGATTCCATCTTTGCGAGACGGAGTTCCGCGCCGTCTGCGACGACCTCAAGGCAGTCCGGCGGGCGCTCGAGCACTGGCGGACGGTCGACCCTCCCTTGCCCGGGAGGATCGCGGAGTGCCAAAGATTGCTGGCGGAGCTCGAGGCCGAGGCCCTCGACTTCCTGAACCCGGGCGAAAGCCGGGAGCCACGCAACGATCGGTCCGGTCGTTGCTGTTGACAGACGCATTCTCAATCGAACGGAGGAAGATCGCATGAACGGTAGTCGACTGCTGGGGGCGGCGATTCCGATCGCGCTCGCAGCCATGCTGGCGGGTCCCATGCCCGCCGCGGCGCAGGATGCCGAAAGGCCCAACATCCTCCTGATCGTCTCCGACGATACGGGCTGGGGCGATCTCGGGCCCTATCTCGGCGGTGAGGGGCGCGGCATGCCGACGCCGAACTTCGATCGCCTCGCCGACGAGGGCATGGTCTTCACCAATTTCTACGGCCAGCCGAGCTGCACGCCCGGCCGCGCCGCCATCCAGACCGGCCGCATCCCCAACCGCAGCGGCATGACCACCGTGGCCTTCCAGGGCCAGGGCGGCGGCCTGCCGGCGGCGGAGTGGACGCTCGGCTCGGTCCTCAAGGAGGCCGGCTACAAGACCTACTTCACCGGCAAGTGGCATCTGGGCGAGGCGGACTACGCGCTGCCCAACGCCCAGGGCTACGACGTGATGAAGTACGCCTTCCTCTATCACCTCAACGCCTACACCTACCCGGATCCGAAATGGCACCTGGCGATGAGCCCGGAGCTGCGCCAGATGTTCGAGAAGATCACCACCGGCGCCCTCTCGGGCAATGCCGGCGAGAAGGCCAAGGAGGTGTGGAAGGTCAATGGCGAGTATGTCGACACACCGGACAAGGGTGTGGTCGGCATTCCCTACCTCGACGCCTATGTCGAGGAGGCCGCGCTCGAGTTCCTCGATGACGCCGCGAAGGACCCTGACACGCCCTTCTTCATCAACGTCAACTTCATGAAGAACCACCAGCCGAACATCCCGCATCCGGATTTCGAGCAGAAATCCATCTCGAAGTCCAAGTACGCGGACTCCGTGGTCGAGCTCGACGCGCGGGTCGGCAACGTGCTGAAGAAGCTCGACGAGCTGGGCCTCGCCGACAACACCGTCGTCTTCTACACGGTCGACAACGGCGCCTGGCAGGACGTCTACCCGGATGCCGGCTACACGCCCTTCCGCGGCACCAAGGGCACCGTACGCGAGGGCGGCAACCGCGTGCCGTCGATGGTCCGCTGGCCGAACCATGTCGCCGGCGGCAGCGTCAGCCACGACATCCTGGGCGGCCTCGATCTGATGGCCACCTTCGCCTCGCTCGCCGGCAGCGAGCTGCCGAAGAACGACCGCGAGAACAAGCCGATCATCTTCGACAGCTACGACATGACCCCGGTCATCACCGGCGCCGGCCCGTCCGACCGCAAGGACTGGTTCTACTTCACCGAGGACGAGCTGAGCCCGGGCGCGGTGCGCGTCGGTCCCTTCAAGTACGTCTTCAATCTCCGGGGCGACGACGGGGCGGAGACGGGCGGCCTCTCGGTCGACACCAATCTGGGCTGGAAGGGTGCCGAGAGCTACGTCGCCACGGTGCCGCAGGTGTTCGATCTCCTGGACGACCCGCAGGAGCGCTACGACATCTTCATGACGACCTTCACCGAGAGCACCTGGGCCGTGGTCCCGGCCAACGAGTCGGTGCAGAAGCTCATGAAGACCTATGTCGAGTACCCGCCGCGCAAGCTGCAGAGCGAGACCTACGCGGGACCGATCACGCTCACCCAGTACCAGCGGTTCAAGTATGTCCGCGATGCGCTGGCCAAGGACGGCTTCAACCTGTCGCTGCCTTCCGGCAACTGACGTTGCTTTAGCGGCACCTGCGGCCTCGGGAACCCCGAAAATGGGTTTCCGGCACCGCGGGTGCCCACGGCCTCGGTAACCCGACAGGACCGCGGCCACTTGGGAGCGTAGATGTCCCGATCGAGACGCATGATCGCCCGGCTAGCGTCGGGTCTGCTGGTGGTTGCCCTAGGCGCTTGCGCCGGCACCACCCGCGATGACGTTCAACCACCCCCGCCCGCAAGCAGCCAGCCGGCCTCGCCACCCGCCGCCGACAAGGATGCGGCGCCGGGCGGGGCCGCGGGCGCCGGTTCGCCGCACGGCAACCTCGCCGCGGTCGGCCAGAAGCTCGCCGATCCGACTTCGGATGTCTGGGCGCTGTTCACCGAATTCGACTGGAACTTCGTCCAGGGGGAGGCGACCTCCGAGTATCGCCATGCGCAAACCATGCTGTTCCAGCCGGTCCTGCCGGTCCCGCTTACTGACGATCTGAAGATGATCACCCGGCCGGTGGTGCCTGTGGCGAGCGTGCCGGTGCCGGATGGGACCGGCGGCGTCGATCGCAAGACCGGCCTCGCCGACATCCAGCTGCCCCTGCTCCTCGTGCCGAAGCAGGGCGTCTCGCTCGGCGGCAACAGCCTGACCTACGGTGCCGGGCCGACCTTCGTCTTTCCCACCGCAACGAGCGACGATCTGGGCAGCGACAGGTGGGAGGCGGGGCCGGCGCTCGTCGGCGTCCTCAAGAACCAGCATTTCACGGGAGGCGCGCTGGCGCAGTATTGGTGGTCGTACGCCGGAGGCAGCCCGTCCACCAGCCACGGCTCCCTCCTCTACTTTTTCTTCTACAGCCTGCCCGACGCCTGGCAGATTGGCTTCAACCCGACCATCACCTACGATCATGAAGCCAGCTCGGGCAACAAGTGGAGCGTGCCGATCGGCCTCACCGTCGCCAAGACCACCCGGATCGGCGGCACGCCGGTCAAGTTCCAGCTCGGCGGCGAGTATTTCGTCGTCAACCAGGACGACTACGGCCCCCGATTCCTGCTGAAGCTCAACATCATCCCGGTGATCCCGGCCCTGATCAAGGAGCCGCTCCTGTGATCCCCGAAGGAAGGAAACAATGATGATAGCCCGAAGAGCGAAACATATTGCCGCTGCCGCCGTCCTGACGCTGCTGGCTGCGTGCTCGACCACCGAGTCGCTCATTCAGCCGGCGGACCCGCTGCCGTCCTGGAACGACGGCGCCACCAAGGAGGCGATCACGACCTTCGTCGAGGCGGTGACCACCGAGGGCGGCCCCGACTATGTCGCCCCCGCCGACCGGATCGCCACCTTCGACAATGACGGCACGCTCTGGCCGTCCCATCCGATGTACACGCAGCTCGTCTTCGCGCTCGACCGCATCAAAGTACTGGCACCGCAGCATCCGGAGTGGAAGACGACCCAGCCCTTCAAGGACGTCCTCGACGGCAACCTGGAAGGGCTCGCCGGATCCGGCGAGAAGGGCATCGCCGAGCTGGTCATGGCGACCCACGCGGGCATGAGCACCGCCGACTTCGAGGCGATCGTCAGCGACTGGTTCACCACGGCGAAGCACCCGCATTTCGACCGTCTCTACACGGACCTCGCCTACCAGCCGATGCTCGAGCTGCTCGACTACCTGCGCGCCAACGAGTTCACGACCTACATCGTCTCGGGCGGCGGCGTGGAGTTCATGCGGCCGATGACCGAGGAGGTCTACGGCATCCCCGCCCAGCAGGTGATCGGCTCCAGCATCGTCACGAAGTTCGAGATGCAGGACGGCAGGCCCGTCCTGATGCGCGAGGCCAAGGTCGACTTCATCGACGACAAGGACGGCAAGCCCGTCGGCATCAACAAGTTCATCGGCAAGCGCCCGATCGCCGCCTTCGGCAACTCGGACGGCGACCGCGAGATGCTGGAATGGACCGCCGGCGGCGACGGTGCGCGCCTGATGATGCTGGTCTTCCACGACGACGCCGAGCGCGAGTTCGCCTATGGCCCGGCGAACGGCCAGCCCGACACCAAGTTCGGCACGTTCTCGCAGGCGCTGATGGACGAGGCGAAGAGCAGCGGCTGGAACGTGATCAGCATGAAGGACGACTGGGGCACCATCTTCGCCGCATCCGAGTGAGTCCCGCCTTGGCCTGCATCAGAGCCCGCTTCGCCGCGCCCGGCCTCGCAGCACTCCTCTGCGCAGCCGGGCCGGTGGCGCCGCGCGCAGCCGATGCCCTCGTCTCCGAGGGGTGGCAGGTCCAGCTGACACCCTATTTCTGGGCGCTGGCGATGGAGGGCAACACCAGGGTCCGCGGCATCAAGGGCGAGCCCGATGTGTCCTTCGAGGACATCTGGGACAATCTCGACTACGCCGTGATGCTCGAGGGCGAGGTGCGCAAGGGTCGCTTCGGCATGTTCGCCAACGTGATCTACGCCGATCTCGGCGATACGCAGAACGTCGACGGCTTCGACGTCAAGGGTGAAGCCACGGTCTCCTGGGCCGGGTTCGGCGGCTTCTACCGTCTGGGTCCCTGGACCGTGCTGCCCGAAGCCGGGACCCTTGCCCCGAAGGTGGTCGTCGATCCCTATGCCGGTGTCCGCTACACCTACGCGGACGTCACATTGGATGTCCGAAACGGCGGGCCGCAGGGCAGCGACGACCAGGACTGGGTGGATCCGATCGTCGGTGTGCGGACGATCTGGCAGATCGGCTCGAAGTGGAGCGTCACCGCACTCGGCGACATCGGCGGGTTCGGCGTCGGCTCCGACTTCACCTGGCAGGCCGCCGGCATGATCGGCTACAGCTTCGACCTCTTCGGCGACGACAACGCCAGACTCCTGGCCGGCTACCGGGCGCTCTACCAGGACTATTCGTCGGGCAGCGGCGACAACGAGTTCGAGTGGGACATGACCCTGCACGGACCGGTCCTCGGCCTCGCAATCGCGTTCTGAGCGGCAGGAGCTCTTTCACCGCCCCGACACGGTCGGATGGCGAGAAAAACCGATGGGCGAACGATCTCGCGCTGTTGACGAGACGGCGATAACAGATTGGCAGTCCTTCTTCGGAGCCGATCCCTGATCGCGCACCATGCTCCCTTTCGCCCCGCTCCGGTTGCCCTTCGTCCCCTCCCGCTTCATACCCTCGTCACCACAGCAACCTCGAGGAATACCGCCATGTCCGACCATCCAGCCATCGCTCCCGGCCGGGTCGCCGTCGTCACCGGGGCGGCGAGCGGGATCGGGCTGGCAGCCGCCGGGCGGTTCGCCGAACGGGGCATGAAGCTCGTGCTGGCGGATGTCGATGGCGCGGCCTTGACCGCCGCTGCCGAGGGCCTGCGGCAACGGACCGGCCGGCCGGCCGACATTCTCGCCGTGCCGACCGATGTCGGCGACCGTGCCGCCGTCGAGGCGCTGAAGGACCGGGCGTACGGGGCTTTCGGCGAGGTGGCGGTGCTCGTGAACAATGCCGGCCGCGAGGGCGGCGGCCAGCTTCTCGGCGATCCGGCGCGCTGGCAGACGATCCTCCAGACCAATCTCTGGGGCGTGGTCAACGGCATCCAGGTCTTCGCCCCGGCCATGATCGCGCAGGGCACCACCGGCGCCATCATCTCGACCGGCTCCAAGCAGGGCATCACCTGCCCGCCCGGCGACACCGCCTACAATGTGAGCAAGGCCGGTGTGAAGGTCGCGACCGAGGCGCTGGCGCACGAGCTGCGCAACACCGAGGGCTGCAAGGTTACCGCTCACCTGCTCATCCCGGGCTTCACCTTCACCGGCTTCACGAAGGTCCGGCACAAGGAGAAGCCGGCCGGCGCCTGGCTGCCGGGGCAGGTCGTCGACGAGCTCCTGGCCGGCATGGCGAGGAACGACTTCTACATCCTCTGCCCCGACAACGACGTCAGCCGCGCGCTCGACGAGAAGAGGATCCTCTGGGCGGCCGGCGACATCGTCCATAACCGCCCGCCGCTCTCGCGCTGGCACCCCGACTACAAGGCGGCGTTCGAGCGCTTCCTCGAGGAATGAGCCTCAGATGCCGGCGTCGCGGCCGTCGAGGGTGAGCAAGGGCAGATAGAGGTCCGGGCGACGGTCGCGGAAGAGGCCCCAGGCGGCGCGGGTGCGGGCCAGCTCGTCGAGATCGAAGCTGGCGGTGACGAGGCCCGGCTCCTGGCCGAGCTCGGCGGTGATCCCGCCCGTGGCATCCGTGATGAACGAGCTGCCATAGAAGTTGATGGCACAGCTCTCGCCGACCTCGCGGCCGATCCGGTTCGAGGCGATCACCGGCATGCAGTTGCTCGCCGCATGGCCCTGCATCGCCCGGCGCCAGTGCTCGCGACTGTCGAGCCGCGGGTCCTGCGGCTCGCTGCCGATCGCGGTCGGGTAGAAGAGCAGCTCGGCCCCCATCACGGCCATGGCCCGCGCGGCCTCGGGAAACCACTGGTCCCAGCAGATGCCGACGCCGATGCAGCCGAATTTGGTCTGCCAGATACGAAATCCGGTGTCGCCAGGCGAGAAGTAGAATTTCTCCTGGTAGCCCGGCCCGTCCGGGATGTGGCTCTTGCGGTAGACCCCCATCACCTTGCCGTCGGCGTCGATCATCGCCAGAGAGTTGAAATAGGCGGCATTGGCCCGCTCGAAGAAGCTGACCGGGAGGACCACGCCGAGCTCGGCGGCGAGCCGGCTCATGCGGGCGAGCAGCGGATGGCCCTCGAACGAATAGGCCAGCGAGAAATGCGCCGGCGACTGGTCCTTGCAGAAATAGACCGACTCGAAGAGCTCCTGCAGCAGCACGATCTGCGCACCCGCGGCGGCGGCCCGGCGCACCAGGCTCTCCGCACCCGCGAGATTGCTCGCGCGGTCCGGCCCACAGGGCATCTGGGTGGCGGCGACGGTCACCTGGCGCATGCTATCTCCCCGTCGGAAGCCGCGGACTATGCCGCCTCGGCTCGGGCTTGGCAAAGAGGAAAACCGCGGCAGTCGGACTCCCGGCTCAGGCCACGGCCGTGCCCCGATAATGCCAGGTAAGGAGCCGCGGGCCTGGGACGAGATCGCCGGTCTCCAGCGTGCCGGGCCGGAAACCGGCTGCGGCCAGGAGGGCGTCCGGCCGCCCGTCGAGCCGGCAGCCGCCCGCACAGCGCCGCCAGAGCGGCGTCAGCCGCGTCTGCCAGCGGGCAGTGCCCGGCGCCGCCGCCAGCCCGTGCTCGACGAAGTGCAGCCGCCCGCCGGGTTTCAGCACCCGACGGACCTCGGCCAGCGCCACCAGCGGATCGGAGATCGAGCAGAGCGCCCAGCTCACCACGGCGCCATCGAAGGTGGCGGCGTCGAAGGGCAGGTGCTCGGCGCTCTGCCGCAGCAGGCGGAGACGAAAGCCGAGCCACGGACTCTGCCGGCCGGCCCGCTCGAGCAGGGCCGCCGAGGGATCGACACCGACGACTTCCTCGACCGCGCGCCCATAGAACGGCAGGTTCAGCCCCGAGCCAATGCCGATCTCCAGAACCCGGCCGAACGTGCCGGCGACCAGCTCCTCGCGCAACGGTCGAAAACGCTCGTCGGCCATGCCACGATGGATCAGCCAGGGCAGAATAAGTCGGTCGTAGAGATTGAGCAGGGCCGTCGCCTTTTCCACCATTCGCGCATCGGCCGGTCGAGCCGGCGCCGGCTTGACCGGCAGTCGCAATGCCTTATCTGCGGCCCGATGAAAAGACGCCAGCTCCTTCCAGGACTCGGGAAGACCCTCGGGCTCGCCGCCCTGCCGCCCTTCCTGACCGCCTGCGCCTCGGTCGGCTCGAGCGACAATCCCTACTACCGGGGGCCGGTCAGCGACCATTTCGACGGCCGGACCTTCTTCAATCCGGGTGGCGCCGCCCCCAAGGGGCTCGGCGACTTCCTCAAATGGAAGCTCGGCGGCGACCGGGCCGAGTGGCCGGCAGCGTATCCGAGCCCATTCCCCGCCGCCGTCCCGGCAGAACGCCTGCCGTCCGAGGCGCTGCGGCTGACCATGGTCGGCCACGCGACGCTCTTGATCCAGACCGGCGGGCTCAACATCCTGACCGACCCGGTCTGGTCCGAGCGCGCCAGCCCCTGGCGCTTCATCGGCCCGAAGCGGGTCAATACGCCCGGCGTCGCCTTCGACCACCTGCCGCCCATCGACATCGTGCTGGTCACCCACAATCACTACGATCATCTCGACGTGGCGACGCTGGCCCTGCTGCAGCAGGCGCACGATCCCTTGGTGCTGACTCCGCTCGGCAACGACACGATCATCGAGGCGGCCGTGCCGGCGATGCGGGTCGAGGCCCGGGACTGGGACCAGAGCCTCAGCCATGGCGCGCTGACTTTTCACCTCGAGCCCTGCCACCACTGGTCGGCCCGCGGCCTCGGCGACCGGCGCATGGCGCTCTGGGCCGCCTTCGTCATCGAGGGCCCGGCCGGCCGGCTCTACCATGTGGGCGACACGGGCTTCGACGATGGCCGCAACTACCGCTCGGCAGAGGCGCGCCACGGGCAGTTCCGGGCGGCGATCCTGCCGGTCGGCGCCTACGAGCCGCGCTGGTTCATGGCGCCGCAGCACCAGAACCCGGAGGAGGCCGTTGCCGGCCTCCTCGATTGCGGCGCCGCCCACGCCGCCGGCATCCACTGGGGCACGTTCCAGCTCACCGACGAGCCCATCGAGGCCCCGCTGCGCGCCCTCGAAGCCGCCCGCGCGGCACAGGGCCTGCCACCCGAGCGCTTCCGCCCGCTGCGCCCGGGGGAGGTCTGGGACGTGCCTGCGGTTACCTGACCTCCGGTCAATGGAAGTTCCGCCCCTTGGGCATGGCGTCCCGGGGATCCGGCACCGCCCGCTTGAACTCGTCGGCGGGGCTCATGGCGCGATCGAGTGAGTCGGTGAAGGCCGCCGGATCGATGCTGTCGCGGGTCAGGACGTGGAGCTCGGGCGTGAGGTCGGTGAGCCGGTCGGCGACGAGGTGGATGACCCGGCCCTCGCGCTGCAGCCGGCCGCTCGCCTCGAGCAGGCGGGTGCGCATGACGATCGCCCGGTAGCGCTCGAAGACCTTGGGCCAGACGATGATGTTGGCGAAGCCCGTCTCGTCCTCGAGCGTGGCGAAGATGACGCCCTTCGCACTGCCCGGGCGCTGGCGGACGATGACGAGGCCGGCGATGGCGACGCGGCGGCCGGGCGGGATCGACCAGAGCTGGCGGGCGGTCGCCAGCCGGCGCGGCCGGAGATGGTCGCGCAGGAGCGCCAGGGGGTGCGCCTTAAGCGACAGGCGGAGGCTCGTGTAGTCCTCGATGACATGCTCGCCGAGGCCCATCTCCGGCAGCTCGGACCAAGGCTCGTCGGCATGCTCCAGCGGCGCCAGGTTGGAGCCGGGGAAGCCGGCGCCGGCCTCCGCTGCGGCGAAGAGCGGCAGCTCGCCGTCCGGCAGCGCCTGCACCGCCCAGAGCGCCTGGCGGCGGTCCATGGCCATGGAGCGGAAGGCGTCGGCCTCGGCGAGGCGGGTCAGCGTGGCGTGGTCGAGCCCGGCGCGGCGCTTGAGCTCGGCCGGGCTGCTATAGGGCTTGAGCCGGGCGGTGACGAGACGCAGGGCCGCCGCCTCGCTTAGCCCCTTGATCTGGCGAAACCCGAGCCGGACGGCGGTCTTCAAGGGCCCCCGCCGGCGGGCCAGCGGCTCGAGCGTGCTGTCCCAGAAGCTCCGGTTGACGTCGACCGGCCGGATCTCGACGCCATGGTCGACGGCATCACGCACCAGCTGCGCCGGGGCGTAGAAGCCCATGGGCTGGCTGTTGAGGATGGCAGCACAGAAGACGTCCGGGTAGTGGCACTTGAGCCAGGCCGAGACGTAGACGAGGAGCGCGAAGCTGGCGGCGTGGCTCTCGGGGAAGCCGTAATAGCCGAAGCCCTCGATCTGCCTGAAGCAGCGCTCGGCGAAGTCGGCGGCGTAGCCCTTCGCGGTCATGCCCTCGATCAGCTTGGCCCGGTAGCGCTCGAGCTGGCCGCGCCGCTTGAAGGTCGCCATGGCCCGCCTGAGCCCGTCGGCCTCTGATGGCGTGAAGCCGGCGGCGACGATGGCGATCCGCATCGCCTGCTCCTGGAAGAGCGGCACCCCCATGGTCTTGCCCAGGACCGCCTCGAGCTCCCCCGAAGGGAACTCGACCGGCTCCCTGCCCTCGCGCCGGCGGAGATAGGGGTGGACCATGTCGCCCTGGATGGGCCCCGGCCGGACGATCGCCACCTCGATGACGAGATCGTAGAAGGTGCGCGGCCTGAGCCTCGGCAGCATCGACATCTGCGCTCGCGATTCGACCTGGAAGACGCCCACCGAATCGGCATCCTGCAGCATCTCGTAGACGGCCGGGTCCTCCGGCGGCACGGCCGGGAGGTCGACCCTGATGCCATAGGACTGGCGCAGGAGATCGAAGGCCTTCCTGATGCAGGTCAGCATGCCGAGGGCGAGCACGTCGATCTTGAGCATGCCGAGAGCGTCGATGTCGTCCTTGTCCCATTCGATCACGGTGCGGTTCGCCATGGCGGCGTTCTCGATCGGCACCAGATCGTGGAGCGGGCTTCTCGCGATGACGAAGCCGCCGACATGCTGCGAGAGATGCCGGGGCGTGTCGATCAGCTCCTCGGCGAGCCGCATGGTCTTGAGAATCAGGGGGTCCTGCGGATCCAGCCCGGCCTCGCTGACGTAATCGAGCCGGAGCCCGTCCCGGCCATACCCCCAGACCGATTTCGAAAGGGCGTCCAGAACGTCGGCCGAGAGCCCCATCACCTTGCCGACCTCGCGCATCGCACTCTTCGCCCGGTAGCGGATGACGGTGGCGGTCAGCGCCGCGTGGTCGCGGCCGTAGCGCTCGTAGATGTGCTGGATCACCTCCTCGCGGCGCTCGTGCTCGAAATCGACGTCGATGTCGGGCGGCTCGTTGCGCTCGGCCGAGATGAAGCGCTCGAAGAGGAGGTCGATCCGGGCCGGGTCGACGGCGGTGATGCCGAGGACGAAGCAGACGGCCGAGTTCGCCGCCGAGCCCCTGCCCTGGCAGAGGATGGCGCGCGAGCGGGCGAAGCTGACGATCTCGTGGACAGTGAGGAAATAGGGCGCATAGGCGAGCTCGGCGATCAGCGCCAGCTCGTGGGCCAGGATGCGCCGGACCTTCTCGGGCACCGGGTCGCCATAGCAGTCGACGGCACCCTCCCAGGTCAGGCGCTCGAGCTCCTGCTGCGGGGTGCGGCCGTCATAGCTCTCCTCGACCGGGTAGTCGTAGGCCAGCTCGTCCATGGAGAAGGTGCAGCGCCGCATGATCTCCAGGCCGCTGGCCAGCGCCTCGGGCCAGTCGGCGAAGAGCCGGGCCATCTCGGCCGCGGGCTTGAGGTGCCGCTCGGCATTGGCGAAGAGCCGGCCACCCGCCCCGGCGATGGTGCAGTGCTCGCGGATGCAGGTGACGACGTCCTGGAGCGGGCGCCGCCCTGGCACATGATAGTGCACGTCGTTGGTGGCGAGCAGGCGCACGCCCGCCGCCCGGGCCATGGAAGCGAGACCGGCGAGGCGATCCCGGTCACCGCCGTCGAGGCGGTGCGTGGCGACGAGGTAGAGCCGGTCGCGCCAGCGCCCGGCCAGCATTTCGAGCGTGGCTTGGTCGGGGTCGATGACGGCGAGGGCCTGGCCCTCGTCATGCGCCATGACGTCGGCGAGGTGGAGCAGGCAGCTGCCCTTGGCCGCCCGCCGCCGGCCGAGCGTCAGGAGCCGCGAGAGGCGGCTGTAGGCCGGCTTGTCCATGGGCCAGGCGAGCAGCGACGGGCCGTCCACGAGGTCGAGCCGCACGCCCGGCAGGAAGCGCAGGCCCAGCTCCTTCGCCTTGACATGCGCCCGCACCAGCCCGGCGAAGCTGTTGCGATCGGTGACGGCAAGGGCGGCGAGCCCCAGCTCGTGGGCGCGCAGCACCAGCTCCTCCGGGTGCGAGGCGCCCCGCAGGAAGCAGAAGTTCGTGGTCACCTGGAGCTCGGCGTAGGCGGTCAAGGGCTCAGCGCCCGGCAGCCAGGCGGTC
>ERZ795053.2693-NODE-2693-length-21039-cov-33.781119_pt1 | contig 21039 bp, 21 predicted proteins | sample MGYA00375137_ERZ795053 | MGnify/ENA primary metagenome ERZ795053 (study PRJEB30182, sample SAMN05720284) | activated sludge metagenome | isolation source: Anaerobic digester | place: Hong Kong | collected 2014-12-17 ...
ATCGGCGTCGGCGGCAAGCCCTTGCGCGTATAGGTATTGTAAGGGGTATCGGTGACCAGATCGCGACGGCGAAGATCGCCATCGAATGCCGCGCCCAAACCGTAAATCACCGTCGGATCGGTCTGTAACAACATCCCCGCGCGCAGGCGCCGCGCGAACACCCCGGCAATGGCGGGCCGCTCCGCTGTCAGTCCGGTTTCCTTTTCGACGATCGATGCCAGGATCAGTGCCTGATACGGATCGTCCAGCGGCAGATCGGCGGCACGCTGGCTCCATGCCCGCGCCAAATGCCGCTCCATCGCCACCAGCGCCCGCCGCAGAAACGCCTCGTCGGTGAAGCCAGCGGGAAAATGATAGGTATCCGGGAAAAACCAGCCCTCGGGATGCCGCCCCGGTCGATCCAGGCGCGCCATGATCTCGGCATCGCTCGCTTCCCGCAGGGTCTGCACGATCTTGGGATGCGCCGCCAGCGCCTGTCGTAATTGCTGGAAGGTCCAGCCCTCGACCACGGTCAACGGATATTGGATCACCTGACCGGTTGCGATTCGTTCGAGCAAATCGCGCGGGGTCATCCCCGGTGCAAGGGCGTATTCGCCGACCTTGAGGCGGGGCGCCAAGTCATTGAACCGGGCGTAGGCTTCCAGATAGAACGTCGAATGCAACAGGCCTGGCTGCCGCCGCAACTCCCGGGCGATCGCGCCAATCCCCATCCCCGGCTTGACTTCCAGCACCAAGCCGTCCGTGGGTACGCCAAGCGGCGTATCGAGAAACCGGCGATAATCAGCGTGAATTCCATACAACGCCGCGCCAGCGACCAGTACCGCTAATACAATCGACAGCGAGAGACGAAGCCGCACGGAAAAACGCATTCCTTACGCCCGACCCTCGATTTGCCCGGGAGCGGGAACGGTCTCCAGCCTTTCCCGTCCCCCATCGGACGAGGCCGCGGGTAACGTCGAAAGCGTTCGAGCAAGCCGGGGAGAGAGCAACGACAAGGGGCGCGGTCAATCCAGCGCGCGGAACACCACCGTGCCGTTGGTGCCGCCGAAGCCGAAGGAATTGGACAACGCCACTCGGACCCGCCGTTCCTGCGTCTGGTGTGGGACGTAGTTCAAATCGCAACCCGGCTCCGGTTCGTCCAGGTTGATGGTGGGCGGCGCCACCTGATCGCGGATGGCCAGCACCGAGAAAATCGCTTCCACCCCACCGGCGGCACCCAGCAGGTGACCGGTCATCGATTTGGTCGAGCTCATCGCCAACCGATGGGCATGATCGCCAAACACCGCCTTGGCGGCGTCGCTTTCGATCTTGTCGCCGGCCGGCGTGGACGTACCGTGGGCGTTGATGTAATCCACATCTTCGGGAGCGATTTCCGCATCGCGCAGGGCGTTGCTCATCGCCCGCCGCGCGCCGTCGCCGTTGGGCGATGGCAGCGTCATGTGGTAGGCGTCGCCGCTCATGCCGAAGCCGATCAGCTCGGCGTGGATGCGCGCGCCGCGCCGCTTGGCGTGTTCGTATTCTTCCAGCATCACCACGCCGGCACCGTCGCTCAACACGAAGCCGTCGCGATCCTTATCCCATGGTCGACTGGCTCTTTCCGGCTCGTCGTTGCGTACCGACAGCGCGCGCGCGGCCGCGAAGCCGCACAAACCGGTGGGTGTGGTTGCCATCTCCGCACCACCGGCCAGCATCACGTCGGCATCGCCGTAGGCGATCAATCGCCCGGCCAAGCCGATGCTGTGAGTACCGGTGGTGCAGGCAGTCACCACCGCCAGGTTCGGACCCTTGATCCCATACAGGACGGATAGGTTGCCCGATATCATGTTAATGATGCTGCGCGGCACGAAAAACGGCGTCAGCCGACGCGGGCCACCCTTCAGGAAAGCCGAATGACCTTCCTCGATGCCCGGCAGACCGCCGATTCCCGAACCGATGAAAGTACCCACCCGCTCGGCGTTGGCTTCGGTGATCTCCAGCCCGGAATCCTGGATCGCCTGCACCGCCGCACCGATGCCGTAATGAATGAAGAAATCCATCTTCTTGGCTTCCTTGGGATTCAGGTACTGCTCGACCTGAAAATCCTTGACCGGCCCGCCGATGCGTACCGGAAAATGGCTGGCATCGAAAGCGGTGACCGGTCCGATCCCGCTGCGGCCAGCCAGGATGTTCGCCCAGGCGGTTTCCACGGTGCTGCCGACTGGGGACACAATACCCATGCCCGTTACTACCACTCGCCGCTTGGCCACAAAGCTACCCTCTTGTACGCTGCACCGACAAAACAAAACCGCGGAACCCGGCGAGGGCAACCGCGGCGACGGATTTTGATCGGTACGGGACTGACACCTTTAACCGTTATGGGACGAGATATAGTCGATGGCCTGTTGCACCGTGGTGATTTTTTCGGCGTCCTCGTCGGGGATCTCCAGTTCGAACTCCTCTTCGAGCGCCATGACCAGTTCCACGGTATCCAGGGAATCGGCGCCGAGGTCTTCCACGAAAGAGGCTTCGTTGGTGACCTGCTCTTCCTTCACCCCCAGTTGCTCGATGATGATCTTCTTGACGCGGGCTTCGATGTTGCTGATGTCAGTCATGATAGTTTGTTTCCTCGTTGTGAACCCGGACAACCATGGCATTGCCGCAGGGTATTGTATGGAAAATTCCGGCGCGGATGCCATTCATTCTAGCCGCCAGCACCGTCAGGCCATGAACATGCCGCCATTGACGTGCAGGGTCGCTCCCGTGACATAGTCCGCGTCCGCCGACGCCAGAAACGCCACCACATTGGCGACATCCCGCGGCTCGCCCGGCCGTTGCAGTGGAATCGACTCCACCAGGGCCAGACGCTGCGCTTCCGGCAGCGCCCGGGTCATATCGGTATCGATCAAACCCGGTGCCACGGCGTTGACAGTGATGTTGCGGGAACCGACCTCGCGCGCCAGCGACTTGGTGAAACCAATGATACCCGCTTTAGCCGCAGCGTAATTGGCCTGCCCGGCGCTACCGGTGGCACCGACCACCGAGGTGATGCTGATGATGCGCCCGCGCTGGGCTTTCATCATCCCCCGCAACACCGCCTTGCTCAGCCGGTAAACCGAAGTCAGATCGGTATCGAGAACGCTCGCCCATTCCTCTTCCTTCATCCGCAGCAACAGGTTGTCGCGCGTGATGCCGGCGTTATTGACCAGGATGGTCGGCGCGCCGAATTCCTGAGTCACCGCCTTGAGCGCCGCGTCCACGGCTGCCGGATCGGTGACGTCCAGACGCAGGCCGCGCCCCCTGACGTCAAGATCGCGCAAATCCCGATCGATCGCCTCGGCGCCGGCCTGTGTGGTCGCGGTACCGATCACGGCCGCGCCGCGCCGTCCCAGTTCACGGGCGACGGCCTGGCCAATGCCGCGACTGGCGCCAGTCACCAGTACGATTTCGCCATCCAGTGTCGTCATCGTAAAATCTCCTTCGCGTTCAATACTTCAGCAGGACCGCGCCCCAGGTGAACCCACCACCGAAACCTTCCAGCAGCAGGATATCGCCGCGCTGGATGCGACCATCGCGCACCGCCACATCCAGTGCCAGCGGCACCGAGGCCGCCGAGGTGTTACCGTGCAGCCGCACGCAATCCACCATCCGCTCCTCGGGCAAACCCAAGCGCTTGGCGGTGGCCGCCAGGATGCGGCGATTGGCCTGATGCGGAATGAGCCAATTGACGTCGGTGACTGTCATGCCGTTGGCGGTCAAGATTTGTTCGGCGATTTCCTTCAGGGTGTGGACCGCCACCTTGAAGACTTCGCTGCCACGCATCTCCACGAAAGCGGCGTTTCGCTGAGTCTGGTCGTAACCACTGGACACGCCGGCCGGCACCCACAACAGTTCCTTATAGCGGCCGTCGGCGTGCAGCCGGCTGTCGATGATCCCCGGTTCGTCCGTCGCTTCCAGCACCACCGCGCCGGCACCGTCGCCGAACAGGATGCAGGTGCCGCGATCCCGCCAGTCGATGATGCGGGTGAAGGTATCCGCCCCCACCACCAGCGCCCGCCGCGTCGCGCCGGTGGCAATGAAACGCCGGGCGATGTCCACGGCGTAAACGAAACCGGTGCAAACCGCCTGTACGTCGAAAGCGGGGCCACCGTGGCAACCCAGTCGATGCTGCAACTGCGTGGCCACACTGGGAAACACATGATCCGGCGTGGTGGTGCCCAGCACGATCAGATCGATATCGCGCGCCTCGATACCGGCGGCCTCCAACGCGCGGCGGGAAGCCTGCTCAGCCAAGTCGCAGGTGGTCTCCCCAGGGGCGGCGACATGGCGTTCCTCGACGCCGGTCCGCTCGACGATCCAGTCCGCCGTGGTCTCGATCATCTGTTCGAGATCGGCGTTGGTCAGTATCTTTTCCGGCAGGTAGCCGCCGGTTCCGATGATTCTGGCGTGGTTCAAAGCGCTTGCCTCGCGGCGTGAAGGGCGGCCAGATGGGCATCGATACGCCGCGGTACCGCCTGCTCGACTTCCAACATCGCCACCCCGATGGCGTTGGCAAACGCCAGGGCGTCGGCACCACCGTGGCTCTTGATCACGATACCCTGCAAACCGAGCAGGCTGGCGCCGTTGTAGCGGCGGGGATCGATTCGACGGCCGAAGGCGCGCAGCACCGGCAAGGCAACCAGCCCAGCCAACCGGGTCAGCAGGTTTCGCCTAAATTCCTGCGTCATGTAATGACGGATCAACCGGGCCACGCCTTCGCTGCTCTTGAGCGCGACGTTGCCGACGAAGCCGTCGCAGACCACCACGTCGACATCCTCCAGATAGACGCCGTCGCCTTCCACGAAACCGACGTAATTGAGGTCGCTGGCCGCCAGCAACCGGGCGGCCTCCCTGACCTGTTCGTTGCCCTTGATATCTTCCTCGCCGATATTCAACAGAGCGACTCGCGGTCGTTCGATGCCGTTGACGGCCGCCAGCACCGAACCCATCACCGCGAATTGCAGCAGATGCTCAGCCTTGCTGTCGACGTTGGCGCCCAAATCGAGCATCCGGGTCTGGCCGCGCACGGTGGGCAAGGTGGTGCAGATGGCGGGGCGATCGATACCAGGCAGGGTCTTGAGCACGAAACGGGCGGTCGCCATCAGCGCGCCGGTGTTACCGGCGCTGACGCAGGCGTCGGCTTCGCCCTGCTTGACCAGGTTGATCGCCACTCGCATCGAGGAGTCTTTCTTGACGCGCAGGGCCTGGGCCGGCGACTCGCCCATGCTCACCAGTTGCGAGGCATGGCGGATGACGATTTGAGGATGCCCTCCGGCCTTGAGCAGAGCGGCCGACAGCACATCCTCCTGCCCGACCAGGATCAGACGCAGCGAATCGCCGGCGGTCTCAAGCACGCGCAAAGCAGCGGGCACGACCATGTCGGGACCGACATCGCCGCCCATGCCATCCAGGGCGATGGTCAACGGCTTGCTCATGGGCCGGGCAGGATGGCGGAGGAATCCGGCGGGCGGGGCGACACGACGATCAGTCTTCGCTATCGACCGCGGCGGGCTCGCTGATGACCTTGCGGCCGCGATAAAAACCGTTCGGGGTGACGTGATGGCGGCGATGCAGTTCGCCGGAGGTGCGATCCGTCGATAGCGTGGCCGTGGTCAGGGCATCGTGGGCGCGACGCATACCGCGCTTGGAGGGACTTTTACGGGATTTTTGTACGGCCATGACTCAATTGCTCCTTTTGGAATCTTGCAACAGGGACGCTAGTGCCGCGAAGGCTTGAGGTTGTCCAACATCCGGCGTTGGTCCGTTAGGCGGCGCATGATAACCGGCGGCCTCGCATTCGCGCGCATCCCGATGGCGGGGAATCTGCGGCAAAGCCAACAACAGTTCGTCTTCCACCAGATCGGCGACGGCCAGGTCGGCGCCAGCGGCCAGCAGTGGTTCGCGCTGGCTGGGCAGGCGAGCGAACTCGGGTTCGGACTCGGCACGTATCAGCGCCAAACTGACCGCCACCCGCAACGGCAACCGCAGTGGACCCAGGCAACGCTGGCAAATCAGTTCGATCTCGGTTTGCAACGAGCCCTCGACGAAGCGCAGCCCTTGCTCGTCAACCCCCGCCGCCAGTGCCACACTGACCGTGCCGTCGGCATGTTCGAGCAGAGCGGCCAACCGCGGCAGCGCCGCCAACCGCAACTCGCCATCCAGCCGCCCATTCTCGGCGGCCAGTTGCCAAGGGTCGATCCGGTCGGGAAGCGTTGGGATTTGCATAAGGCGCGGAATAATATAGGCATGCTCGATTTCTGTCAAAATAAAGCCAGATTCCGCATAATTGTTCAGATTTCCAACCTGTTCACCACGCTGCCGCCATGCCCGAAACCCTGCCCGATGGCCGTCGTCTGATTCTCGCTTCCACTTCGCCATTCCGTCGCGAGCTGCTGGCGCGGCTGGAGTTGCCGTTCGCCGTCCAGGCGCCGGACACCGATGAAACCCGCCAGCCCGACGAACCGGCGACGACGCTGACGGCGCGGCTGGCGGAAATGAAAGCCCGCGCGGTCGCCCAGCGCGAAACGGCGGCGCTGGTGATCGGTTCGGACCAGGTCGCGGAACTGGATGGCGAGGTGATCGGCAAGCCCGGCGACCACTTGCGGGCAGCGGCGCAACTGCGGCGGGCGGCGGGACGCGCGGTCACTTTTTATACCGGGCTGTGCCTGCTGGATAGCGCCAGCGGTCAATGCCAGGTGGTGGTGGAACCGTTCCGGGTCGTATTTCGGACGCTGACGGCGGCAATGATCGAGGCTTATCTGCGGCGCGAGCGGCCGTACCAGTGCGCGGGCAGTTTCAAGTCCGAGGGCTTGGGCATCGCCCTGTTCGAGCGGCTGGAGGGCGACGACCCCACCAGCCTGGTCGGCTTACCGCTGATCCGGCTCACCCGGATGTTGGAGTCGGCCGGGGTCGCGGTGCTGTGAGAGCGGGTGATCGCGCTTCAGGCAGTCCCGCCCCTTCGCGAAGATTCGCCAGCCAGCAACCCTACCGCCATCGTGCTGTTCCATCGAACTCCAATACCTTCAGCAGCGCCGCGCCCAAACGGGCCTCCGCGCCATCAAGCAGCCGTTCCACCCATCGGGTACGCTTGGTGTAATCCACCATGGTCTTCTCGCCGATCACTTCCTCGGCCACGAAGCGAGTGTCGCCCAGCGCGTCCACCAGCCCCAGCTCGACGCTCTGCTCGCCGGTCCACATCAGGCCACTGAACACCTCCGGGTTGTCCTGCAGGCGCTCGCCTCGACCCTGCCTGACCGCCGCGATGAACTGCTGGTGGATCGCATCCAGCATCCCCTGTAAATGCTGAACTTCCGCCGGATTAACCGGCTTGAACGGGTCGAGAAAATCCTTGTTGTTACCCGCCGTGTACGCCCGCCGCTCGATACCCAACTTGGCGATGGCATCGGTGAAGCCGAAACTGTCCATCCGTACCCCGATGGAACCGACGATGCTGGCCTTGTTGGCGTAGATATTCTGCGCCGCCGCCGCGATGTAGTAGCCACCCGAAGCACAGACGTCGCTGGCCACCGCGTGGACCGGAATCTTGGGATGTTTTTGACGCAGTCGCTGAATCTCGTCGTACACCTCGCCCGCCTGCACCGGACTGCCGCCTGGACTGTTGATCTGCACGATCACCCCGACCGTTTTCTCATCCTCGAACGCTTTGCGCAGCGCCTCGATCACATTCTTGGCGCTGGCCTCGGTGCTACTGGCGATCAGCCCATCAACCCGGACCAGCGCGGTGTGACGCTTGCCGCCACTGGCGGTGGTATCGAGACTATCCGGCCAAGCCAGTACCAGCAGCAGCACCAGATATGCAAAAAACAGCAGCTTGAAGAAAATCCCCCAACGCCGGGTCCGCCGCTGTTCGGTCACGGCGGCAAACGCCAGCTTGCTCAACACCTCACGCGCCCAGCGCTCGTCGTCGGGCAGTTTCGGATTCGGATTCGGGTCGGTCATGGGTATTTCTCGCTTACCTACCACTCAGGCTCGCCAAACGTAGGCTTTCCAGGACACCCTTGAGTTCGGCATCCAATGGGGCGCTCACCGCGATATCCCGGCCACCCAACGACAGGCTCAAGCTGTGGGCGTGCAGGAACAAGCGGCGCAGGCCGCAGCGTTCGGTCATCATCCGGTCGAACGCCGCATCGCCGTATTTCGCGTCGCCAGCCAGCGGATGACCGATGTGGGCCGCGTGAACGCGGATCTGATGGGTACGGCCGGTGGCGATGCTCGCCTCCAACAGCGAAGCCAGCTTGAACAGGCTGACCGGGCGAAACCGGGTCAGGGCCGGCTTGCCGTCGTCCACCACTTCGACCAGCCGCTCCCCGCCGCGCAATACGTTGCGACGTAAAGGCTGGTTCACCTCGCGCGGACCATGGTTCCAGTAGCCCTGCACCAAGGCGAGATAGCGTTTCTCCACCCGCCCGGTCCGCAAGGCGTCCTGAATCAGCCGCAGCGCCGCCGGAGTCCGGGCCAGCAGCAAGCAACCGCTGGTGTCGCGATCCAGCCGGTGCGCCAGCTCCAGAAACGGCTCCCTCGGGCGCAGGGCACGCAATAGCTCGATCACGCCATAATCGACCCCGCTGCCCTTGTGCACCGCCAAGCCGGCCGGCTTATCGAGCACCAATACCTCGCGATCCTCGTACAGCACCGCCGCTGTCAGGCGTTCCGCCCAGCCCGGCGGCGGCCGGAACGCCCTGTCCTCGCGCTCACCCAGCCGCACCGGTGGAACACGCAGCCTATCGCCGGCTTGCAGCCGCTGGCAGGGTTGCACCCGGCCGCCGTTCAAGCGGACTTCCCCCTTGCGCAGGATTCGATAGATCAAGCTTTTGGGCGCACCCTTCAGCTCGCGCAGCAGAAAATTGTCGAGGCGCTGCCCGGCGTGTTCTGCGGTAATCTCCAGGTGGCGTACCCCACTGGTGGACACGGAAGCAGGCATCGTTTGAAGCGCACCAATCGGACTGTTATAGTTCATGGAAGTTGTCGCTGATTGGCCCGAAAGGCCGGCGAAACAGGATTCATACACGATATCGGTTTTCACATCCGCACGCCAGCAACACAGGCGGGCAGGATTTGTTAAACGGGTTTATCCGCCGCTCACCCGACCTATTCTAAGCGGCTCTTGACCGCGCTCCCAGCCGACTGGTTACGAACTTCGCGGCGCATCTGGACCTTGCCCGACGCACTGTATGCGATCGTCGGGCTGTTTGTCATTCCAGTTACGCCTCGGCGACAACCGCGTCGCCACCGGTGATGGTCGAGCGCAGGGAATCTTTTCAATGAAACGCATGCTGATCAACGCAACTCAGCAGGAAGAGTTGCGCGTGGCCCTCGTGGATGGCCAGAAACTTTACGACCTCGATATCGAAACTCCCGCGCGAGAGCAGAAGAAATCCAACGTCTACAAAGGCCGCGTCACCCGCGTCGAACCGGGATTGGAAGCGGCATTCGTCGATTACGGCGCCGACCGGCACGGGTTTCTGCCCTTCAAGGAAATCACCCGCAATTACTTCGACCCCCAATCCATCGCCGACGGCGGTCGACCGAACATCCGGGAAGCCATCAAGGAAGGCCAGGACCTGGTGGTCCAGGTGGAAAAGGAAGAGCGCGGCAACAAGGGCGCGGCACTGACCACTTTCATCAGCTTGGCCGGCCGCTATCTGGTGTTGATGCCCAACAACCCGCGCGCCGGCGGCGTGTCGCGACGGATCGAAGGCGATGATCGCCAAGAAATTCGCGAGGTGATGAGCAGCCTCGACATCCCCGACGGCATGGGCCTGATCGTCCGCACCGCCGGCGTGGGCCGCTCACAGGAAGAACTGCAGTGGGATCTGGATTACCTGCTGCACCTGTGGCAAGCGATCGAAACCGCGTCCTCCCAGAAAAAAGCCCCGTTCCTGATCTATCAGGAAAGCAACATCATCATCCGTGCCTTGCGCGATTACCTGCGCGCCGACATCGGCGAGATCCTGGTGGACAACCCCACCGTCCACCGCCAGGCACAGGATTTCATGCAACAGGTGATGCCGCACAACCTGAACAAGCTCAAGCTGTATCAGGACAACGTGCCCCTGTTCACCCGCTACCAGATCGAATCGCAGATCGAAACCGCTTACCTGCGCGAGGTCAGTCTACCCTCGGGCGGTGGGATCGTCATCGACTACACCGAGGCGTTGGTGTCCATCGACATCAATTCGGCCCGCGCCACCCGGGGCGCCGATATCGAGGAAACGGCGCTCACCACCAATCTGGAAGCCGCCGAGGAAATCACCCGGCAATTGCGGCTGCGCGATCTGGGCGGTTTGATCGTCATCGATTTCATCGACATGAACATCGCCCGCAACCAGCGCGAGGTGGAAACCCGGCTGCGCGAAGCCTTGAAAATGGATCGCGCCCGCGTACAGGTCGGCCGGATTTCCCGGTTTGGCTTACTGGAAATGTCGCGGCAGCGGTTGAGCCCGTCGCTGGATGAAGCCAGTCACATGATTTGCCCGCGCTGCAACGGCCAAGGCACCATCCGCAACATCGATTCGCTGGCGCTCAGCGTGCTGCGGCTGATTCAGGAAGAAGCGATGAAGGACAAGACCGGCCGGGTCGTGGTTCAGTTGCCGGTCAAGGTCGCCACCTTCCTGCTTAACGAAAAACGCGAGGCGATCCGCGCCATCGAACAGCGCCATCGGGTCGGCGTCATGCTGATACCGAACGAATCGCTGGAAACCCCGCACTTCAAGCTCAATCGGCTGCGGGTGGACGAACTGTCGGAAGCTCAGTTGTTGTCGTACACCCTGGCCGAAGACTTCGAGGAACAATTCGAGCCGGCGGCGGGCACGGCGGCGCGGAGTTCGGACGAGGAACCGGCGGTCAAGGGCGTCGCGCCGACCACGCCGGCTCCGCTTCCCCCACCCGCGCCGACACCCAAGCCTGAAGTGAGCCCGAGCTTCTTCCGCTGGCTATGGAGCAACCTCTTCCAGCAGGCTCCACAACAGCAAGCCCAGCCAGAACGAACCAGTCGACCGGGGGGAACCCGTCCCGCCAAGCCGGAACGGCAGCGCCGCGACCGTACCCATCGGCGGCCCGAGACGGAGCCCACCGTGGAAACCGCCGCCAACGGGAACAATGGCGCCCCGACCGTTTCCGCGACGCCTCCCACCGTCATCGCGCCACCGGCCGAGGATTTACGACCAAAACCCAGCCTCGATGCCGAAGCCTCGGTGCCCGCCCTTCCCGGCGAACCGGCTGGCGAGCAGATCATCGGCCCTGAAACCGAAGAGGAAAGTTCCGGTGCGCGCAATCGCCGCGGCCGACGCGGCGGCCGGCGGCGGCGGCGCGGCGAAACGGCAACCCCAGCGGACGCGACCCCGACCAGCGTCGATTCCGGCGGCGAACCCGATGAGTTCGATCAAGCGACCGCGTCCGGCTCAGGCGGCACGGAATCGCACGACGCGGGCGGAACCGCCGCCGCGCCCACCGAGGCACCCTCAGCCACACCGCAACGGCGCATCCGCAGCGGCCGCCCCCGCTTGCCACAGGGAGCCACCGCCGTCGTCAAGACCCGCCCCACAGGTGCTGTGCCGCCGACGGCGACATCCACACCCGAAGAAGTATTGATCCCTCCACCGTCTCTACTCATGGAATATCCAGTGGCCGAGGAAGAGATGGAACAGCCAGGAAACGATCACGAAACGGCCTCGTCTCCGACACAGGCCGAACCGCCGATGACGGAACCACCGCCACCCTCGGCCAAACAGATCGAAACTTCCGAACCAGCGGCCACCTCGATGGAAACGGCGGCGGTATCGGCCATTCCCGATTCCGTACCGACTCCGCTCGAACCGCTCACTCCAGCGGTTTTCAGTGAAGTGGCGACGGACCAGCCAGCGCCCACTGCCGTGGAGGTGGAGACCACCACCAGCGAAATCGAATGTGCCGTGAGTGCACCGGCCGCCACCGAAAGCGAAGCCGCCACCGCGCCCAGCACCGAGGATGCAACGACGTCTTCGACCGAAGCTCCCGAGCCCTGCCCTCCTGAGCCCGACACGACGCCTCCCTCAGTTGCAACCGCGACCGCCGCCGAGGACGTGCCGGCTACTTCGCCCCAGCCGATCGCCGCGGAGTTCGAACCCGAAGCGCCGGAAACGACGACTCAAGCGGAAGCTGCCCCTTCCATGCCGGAACGCGAGCCGGTCGCCGCCGCGCCTTTCCAAGAAAACACGATTTCGGTCGAGGTCGAGGGCGAAGTCGTGGTGGCAACGCTTGCCGCGACCGATGACACCGGACAGACGGAATCCACCCCGAACGAGCCGCAATCCATTGGATCGACCGATTCGCCACCGTCGGAATCCGACGATACCGATCGGAAACCGGCCTCCTGATCGACGACGAAAAAAGCGGGGCTGATCGACAGCCCCGCTTTGCCGAACCAACGCTTGGCTACCGCCGCTCAAATTCGATAGCGTTCGCGCAAATGAAGCAGCAAGCCCTGGGCGCCTTCCTCAACCAGATCCATGACCCGTTCGAAGCCGGTCGGACCACCGTAATAGGGGTCCGGCACTTCCCGCTCCGGCAAGGCGGGGGCGAAGTCCATGAACAAGCGAATGCGGGACCGCAGCTCCGCGTCCTGGCACGCGGCCAGCAGATCCTGGTAATTCGCGCGATCCATCGCCAGCAGGTAATCAAACTCGACAAAATCGGCCGCCGCCACCCGCCTGGCGCGGATGTCGCGCAAATCCACGCCCCGGCTCAGCGCCGTGGCTTGGCTGCGGCTATCGGGCGGCGTGCCAATATGGTAGGAATGGGTGCCGGCCGAATCGACATAAACCTGTTCGACCAAGCCAGCCCCTTCCAGCATGCGCCGGAAGACCCCCTCCGCCATCGGAGAGCGACAAATATTACCCATGCACACGAACAACACCTTAACCATCGCCTTCGACCTCGCTACTTCCAACCGTCGCGGAGAGCCGAACATCGCGCGCACCGCTTGCATGAATTTGAATTTCATCACCTTGGCCGCCGTCCATGCCACGGATTGATCCCGAAAAACTGCAAAAATTGCTCGGTCAGATCCTGCATTACCAAGGCCGCCCCCATCAGGTCATCGAGATCCTGAGCGAGGAGCCGGCGTTGGTGTTGCGCGACCGTCAGGACCGCAAGATTCTGCAAACCAATCAATACGGTAATGCCAGCGGCTGGGCACCGCAAACCTTCACCGTTGCCTTATTGGATGCCGGTCGCGACCGCCTCAATCCTGACTTACCCGAACTGGCCGGGTTCGACCTGTTGCTCTGAGCGCTCCAACTCCGCCACCACTCGCGCCAAGTCGGCCTCGGTGTCGATTCCGGGCGGCGGAGCTTCGACAGCCTCGACAACATGGATGCGGATACCGTGCCACAGGGCACGCAACTGTTCCAGCGACTCGGCCCGCTCGGTCGGCGCCGGTACCAGGCGGGGATAACGGCGCAGCACCGCCGCCCGGTAGGCGTAAATCCCGATATGGCGGTAATAAACGGCGCCATCGTCCGGCAGTTCGGTCAAGCCGCTCTCACCGCTCGCAAACGCCTCGCGATGCCAGGGAATCGGCGCGCGGCTGAAGTACGATGCATCGCCCAACGCGTCCCGCACCACCTTGACCACGTTCGGGTCGAACACCTCCTCCAGTCGCCGGATCCGGGTACAGGCCGTGGCGATGCCGGCTTCGGGACGCGCCTCCAGCGCCGCCGCCACCTGTCGGACCAGCGCGGCCGGCATCTGCGGTTCGTCGCCCTGCAGGTTGACGATGATATCGTCGTCCGGCCAACCGCGCCGATCCGCCACTTCCGCCAGTCGATCGGTGCCGGACGGATGTTCGGGCGCGGTCATGCACACCGCCGCGCCGAACCCCTCGGCCACCTCGCGGATGCGGGAGTCGTCGGTGGCGATCACCACTTCCAGGGCGCCGCTAGCCAAGGCTCGTCGGTAAACATGTTGGAGCAGCGGCTGTCCGGCCAGCAACCGTAGCGGCTTGCCCGGCAGACGAGTCGAGGCGTAACGGGCCGGAATCGCCACTCGAAACCGGGGACTGCTCTCACGCACTCGGATCGACCTCTTCATCCGCCAGCCGTCGCGCCTCGGCCTCCAGCATGACCGGAATGCCGTCGCGAATAGGATAGGCCAGCCGACTCTCCCAACAGATCAATTCCTGCCGCGCCTTATCGTAGGTCAACGGTGCCTTGCTGACCGGGCAAACCAGAATGTCCAGCAGTTTCTTATCCATCTCGTTTACCTCATTCTCGGGGAACATCGGGCTGGGGATGCGTGCCAGCCCCACGGCCCGGTTTTCCTCGTTCGCGTCGTATGCCCTTGGCCAGGGCGATCGCCGCCAGCCGTTTGAGAAAATGCTCCTCGAAATCTGGATCGAGCCACGCATCGACCGGCACACACCAACACCCCTCCCCCGCGAAAGCCCAACACTTGATGGCATCCTTCTCGGTCATCAGAACCGGTAAATCCTGTCGGAAATGAATGTCCTCGGGCTTGAAGCGATGATGATCCGGAAACGGATGCTCGATCAGCCGTAACCGGGCGTGTCGTAAGTGATCGAAAAACCGCCCCGGATCGCCGATGCCGGCCACCGCATGGACGGTGCCGTGCCGGAATCCGGCCAGCGCGCTGCTGACACAGGGATCGTTGAGGTTCACTGCGGTTTCGCCGCGCAGCGACATCAGATATTCCCCACTGCGGGCCGCGCCGTTGCCAATCACGAAATCGACCTCGCGCAAGCGGGAGGGTGGTTCTCGCAGCGGTCCGGCGGGCAGACAAGCTTCGTTGCCCAGCCGGCGAGACCCGCAGATCACGGCGATTTCGATATCGCGCCTCAATCGATAATGCTGCAAACCATCATCGCTCAGGACCACATTGCAATCGTAGGTTTCGAGCAGAACCCGTGCCGCCGCAACCCGGTCGGGATCGACCACGATCGGACACCGGCAGCGCCGAGCCAGCATGACCGGCTCGTCGCCCACCTGGTTCGGGTCGCTGTCGACCGTGACGTGGCGCGGCCATTCGGCGGACTGACCACCGTAGCCGCGACTGACGATGCCGGGTTTGTAGCCGGTTTCCCGCAGCAGTTCCACCAAGCGGGCCACCAATGGCGTTTTGCCGGTGCCACCGACGCTGATGTTGCCCACCACAACCACCGGTGCGCCGACCGCTTCGCTGTGCAGGAGACCGTGCTTGTACAACAGTCGCCGCCCGCGCACCGCCACCCCGAACAACAAGCTGAGCGGCCACAACAACACGGCGACCAGATTCAGGGAATAACCATGGCGATCCAACCAGTTCATGGTCAGGGCGTCGGCGACGAGTTGGTGGCGGACGGTGGTGGCGCGGTGGTGGGCGCGGCGTTCATAGTGGCGATATCCACCTGCCTCAAACCCAGTTGGCCGGCGACTTCCAGCACCGTCACCACCGCCTGGTGCGGGGTTTGGCCATCGGCGCTGATTTTCAATGGCAGCTCCCGCCCGCCGGAGGCTTTCAGCAGCCCTTCCCGCAATATCGCCACATCGGTCGTCGGATCCAGCAGCCGCCCCTCGATGCCATGGATGGAATAATGGCCCGCCGCATCGATGCTCACTTCCAGCGACGCCAGACTGTCCGGCAACGATTTGCCCGATGATGCCTCCGGCAACCGGATTTCCAGTTCCGACTCGTGCCGCAGGCTGGTGGCGATCATGAAAAAAATCAACAGCACCAACACCACGTCGATCATCGGCACCAGATTGAGTTCAGGATCGTCGCGGCGGCGGGGGCGCAGATTCATGGCTGCTGCTCCCTGGCTTCTGTCCCACTATCCAGCAAGTCGATCAATTGCAGGGTCTCCTGCTCCATGCGCACCACCAGTTCGTCCACGCGACCCTGGAAATAGCGGTAGAACAACAAGCTGGGGATAGCGACGGTCAGCCCGGCGGCGGTCGTCACCAGCGCCTCGGCAATCCCTATCGACAGCAGGCTGAAATTGCTGTTGCCCTGCACGGAAACCACCTGAAAGATCTTGATCATGCCAGCCACGGTGCCCAATAGACCCAACAGCGGACTGATGGCGGCGATGGTGCCCAAGGTGTTGAGAAACCGCTCCAACTCATGCACCACATGGCGACCGGTGTCTTCGATCCGCTCCCGCAGCACTTCGCGGGGACGGCCGCGATTGGCCAAACCCGCCGCCACGATCCGGCCCAGCGGCGAAGCCAGCGGCAACGTTTGCATTTCCCGCTGGTCGATCGCACCAAGTTCCATCCAATGCTGGAGAATCGTCATCAATCGCCCTGGCAGCACCCGTGCCCGCCGCAGCGCCAGCAGGCGCTCGAAGATGATGATCGCCGCCACCAACGAGCAAACCAGAATCGGCACGATCAGCCAACCGCCGGCCTTGATCAATTCAGGCATGCCATCCTCTCCATCCCGCTTTGCATCGTCACTTTGTCCCAATCTCGTAGTGGGCGTTCAATCATACTGGATTTAGCGGATTTGTCGCGGGCTCGCCCCAGTCAGGGCGCGGTCCAGTAGCGACGGTGGTCGCGTCGGTATCGCTCCAGCGCCAATGGCCGACCCGGCTCCAGCCGGAAGGTGAGTGCCCCTTCGTGGGAAGCATCGAGCAACGTGGCGCCAGTCGCCCGATAGCGGGCCACGGTTTCTGGACGGGGATAACCGAACCGGTTGCGATAACCGGTCGAAAACAAGATGTAGCGTGGTTGCACCGCCGCCAGAAACGCGGGCACCGACAGATTGCGCCGGCCCTGATGCGGCGCGACCAGCACCTCGGCAACCAGCTCGGCGCCGTGGATCGCGGTCAGGGCAGTCTCGGCGCGGGTTTCGATATCTCCCGGCAATAATACGCGACCGGCCGATCCGATCACCTGGAGTACACAGGAGGCTTCATCATCAACGAATCCCGTCGCGGGTGGATGCAACAGTCGAAACCGCACGCCGTCCCATTCCCAGTCCTGACCCACCCGACAGAGCTCAGCGCCATCGATCGGCGTCTGTTCCAGCGATGAGGTTAGAATACGCCCGACCGGCATCTGCTCCCGCAACGAGCGCACGCCACCGGTATGCTGCTTGTCGGCATGACTGACGATCAGCATATCCAGCTTAATCACCCCTTGCTGGCGTAGAAAGGGCGCGATCACAGCCCGACCGGCATCCAGCGTTTCTCCCAATCGCGGCCCGGTGTCGTAAACCAGTACATGATGCTGGGTCCGCACCACCGCCGCCAGCCCCGGTCCCACATCCAACAGGGTAAACCACACCCCGCCAGAGGGCGGCGTGGCGGCGGGTGGCCACAACAGGGGCAGACACAGCAGCAGCCCCAGCCAGCGACCCGGCAGGCCGCGAGGCCCCAACAGTAGCGCCACACCCGGCAGGGCGAACACCAGCGCCCACAAGGGCGGCTCCGGCCTGTACCACACCATGCCCGGCCACCGATCCAGCCAGAGCAGAATCCGCCAAAGCCCTTCCATGGTCAGCGCCGCGCCTTCCAGCAACGGGGCCTGCACAGCGGGACCGATCCAGCCAGCCAAGACCGCCAGCAAAGTCAACGGCAGTACCGTACAGCCCACCCAGGGAATGGCGATCAGGTTGGCCAGTGGTGAAAGTAGCGGGAACCGCTGGAAAAACAGCAATAACAGCGGCAACAAGGCCAAGGTGATGCTCAACTGCAAATCGATCGTCTGGCCAAGCGGTCGGCGCGCGCGCCAGCGCCCACCGACGCTGTAGAGAATCGCCGCCACCGCGCCGAACGACAACCAGAACCCCACCAGCAAAGGCGCTTTCGGATCAATGATCAACACCGTCAGCAGCGCCAAGGCCAGAATATGGCTGGACGCGGCGGCTCGCAGGAAAAACAACGCGGTCATCGCCACCGCCAACATGAGGAAAGCGCGTTGCGCCGGCACCGACAGACCGGACAGCAGCGCGTAGCCACCCGCTCCAACCAAGGCAACCAGCGCCGCCGCCCGCGCGGCCGGCCAGCGCAGGGCCAGCGCCGGAATGCGACTCCAGAATCCCCAGGCCAGCGCGAACATCATGCTGGCAATCAGACCAATGTGCGAACCGGAAATGGACATCAGATGGCCGACGCCGGTGCGGTTGAATACATCCCATTGCCAAGGCGTGATGCCGCCCTGCTCGCCCACCGCCAGCGCGGTCAATACCCCGGTTTGCGGGTTACCGGGCAGCAGGCGGTCGAAGGCTTCGGCTACCTGCTGGCGGTACCGATCCAAGGGATAGCGTTCGGCTTCGGCCAGTAAACGGGGCATCGGATAGGAACGGATGCCGCCCGTGGCGACGATGCCTCTGGCGTACAACCAACGCTCATGGTCGAAACCGCCCGGATTGAGCAGGCCATGCGGTCGCTTTAGTCGTACCGCGAAGCCCCAGCGGTCGCCAACCCGTAAGGAAGGAATCGTTTTCGCCGCATTTTCGATGCCGGTGGAGTCGCTCCACCACGACAGCCGCAAGCGTTGGCCGACCAAGGTGGCGGATTCCTCGCCCCGCGCCAGCGCCCGGCCGACCACAAACTCAAAACGGGTGCTGCGTCCTCCACGGTCGGGGATGGCGGCGATCCAACCTTCCACCCACATATCGACGCCCTCCAGTTCCGTCGGTAGCGGAGCAGGCGGCGGCGCCAACCACAGCGCCCACAGAAACCCGGCCGCGCTCCATGCCGGCAGCCGCCAGCGGGGCACGAACGCCAGCACCGCCAGCACACCGGGCAACCCCAAGATCCAAATGCGGCCCGGTAGTTCCGGCAGCGCCTGCAAGACCAGAATCCCCAGCAAAAAAGCGACGGCTCCCAGGCGCATGAGCAATCATCGTCGTCTCAGCACTCTCGCGCCAACACGCCATCCGTCAACCGCAACACTGCATCCATGCGGGTCGCTAACACCGGGTCGTGGGTGACCACCACGAAACTGGTGCCGAGATCACGGTTCAGTTCGAGCATCAGCTCGAATACCTGTTCGGCGCTATGCCGGTCGAGATTACCGGTCGGTTCGTCGGCCAGCACACAGGCTGGCCCGGTGATCAAGGCCCGCGCCACCGCCGCCCGCTGGCGCTCGCCGCCCGACAGTTCGCCCGGCTTGTGCCGCAATCGCTGGCCCAGCCCGACCCGCTCCAGCAACTCCGCCGCCCGTCTCGCTGCCTCGGCTGATGCCTCGCCGCGAATCAGCAAGGGCATCGCCACATTCTCCAAGGCCGTGAACTCCGACAACAGATGGTGGAATTGATAGACGAATCCCAACCAACGATTGCGCAACCGCCCCCGGTTGGCATCGCCCAGCCGGCTCAGTTCCCGGCCCGCCACCCACACCGAACCTGCGGTTGGGGTATCCAGACCACCCAACAGGTGCAGCAGCGTGCTCTTACCCGAACCGGAACTTCCGACGATGGCCAGCCGTTCGCCGCGCCGAATCTGAAAATCGACTTCCCGCAACACTTCCAAGCGCTCGCTGCCCTGCCGGAACGCCTTCGCCAACTGGCGGCATTCCAACACCACCGTTCCATCGTTCGCCGCTTCCATCGTCTTGGCCTCATTCATAACGCAGCGCCTCCGCTGGCTGGGTCCGCGCCGCGCGCCAAGCGGGATACAGCGTCGCCAGCGTCGCCAATCCGAACGCCACCAGACCGATGGTCGTGACATCGCCCCATTGCACCTGCGAGGGTAAGTCGCTGATCAGATACACGTCCGGGGCCAGAAATTTGACCCCGAATAGCCGCTCGATAAAAGGCACCACGACATCGACATGGGTCGCCAACGCTACTCCACCAGCCAAACCCAGCAGGGTGCCGACCAGCCCAATGGTAATGCCTTGCACAATGAAGATGCCCATGATGCTGAGCGGCGTTGCGCCCAGTGTGCGCAAGATGGCGATATCAGCCTGTTTGTCGGTCACCACCATCACCAAGGCAGATACGATATTGAAGGCCGCCACCGCCACGATCAGGGTCAAGATCACGAACATCGCGGTTTTTTCGATCTGCACCGCCCGAAAAAAACTGGCATGATCCTGAGTCCAGTCGCGGGCCAGATAGCCGTCCGGTAACCGCGCGGCGAGCTGGCGGGCCAATCGCGGTGCCTGAAACAGATCGCGCAACTTCAAGCGCACGCCGTTGACTGCCCCATCTGGGTACTGAAATAGCTTGCCGGCATCCGCGACATGCACCAACGCCAACCCACGGTCGTACTCGTACATGCCGGCCTTGAAGATCCCAACCACATTGAAACGCTTGAGCCGGGGTAATACTCCGGCCGGGGTCACGGTGGCTTGCGGGGTAATAACCGTCACTTTGTCGCCCACCATCAACCCCAGGGCATTGGCCAGTTCCTTACCGAGAATGATGCCGAAACCGCCGGGGCGCAGATCGTCCAGCGAACCTTGCACCATCTTGCCGTCGATATCGGAAACCTGTTGCTCCTCGTCCGGCAGAATCCCTTGGATCAACGCGCCGCTGACCAGCGAGGCGTTATTCAGCATCGCCTCGCCGCGGATAAACGGGGCTCCGCCCTGGACCTCGGGATTTTGCAGTGCCTGCTCCCGCACTGCTCGCCAATTTTCCAGCGGCCCGCTCCAGCGACTGATCGTGGCATGGGCGGTCATGGCCAGAATGCGTCCGCGCAGCTCCTGCTGAAACCCATTCATCACCGACAACACAGTGATCAGGGCGGTAATCCCCAAGGCAATGCCTAGCATCGAAGTTAGGGAAATGAAGGAAATAAAGTGATTGCGACGCTTGGCGCGGGTGTAGCGCAAGCCAATGAACAATTCCAGGGGACGAAACATGAACACGATCCCGATCATGAGTTGCGGCGGCTGCCGGGAAACGCGCCATTATAGGACTTTGGCCGCCCAAGAGGCGGCCAATGCAACTTCTCGATAAATTTACGACCGCGCGATGATCACTGCTTGGCTGGCTCAACCGGCACGGCTGGTACGGCAGCCTTGGGCACGTCGGGCATCTTCGGCGTCGACGGCACGGCGGCCTTGGGCACGT
>ERZ795053.2694-NODE-2694-length-21037-cov-5.410447_pt1 | contig 21037 bp, 17 predicted proteins | sample MGYA00375137_ERZ795053 | MGnify/ENA primary metagenome ERZ795053 (study PRJEB30182, sample SAMN05720284) | activated sludge metagenome | isolation source: Anaerobic digester | place: Hong Kong | collected 2014-12-17 ...
GGCGCACTTGTACAAGCCGGCGCGAATTTTCTTCTCGGGATTTGGCGTGACCCTGTATATGCGCTCTTGATCGGCATTGCCGCAATGGGCGCACACGGGACCGTTCGGCCAGCGAAGCTTCTCGAAATATTCACGGGCCGCTTCTTCGGTCGAGAAGCGTTGCGCGATTTGAATGAGGGTAAGGTCGCCCTTCGGGTTCTTGCCACTCGGAAGCTTTTTTGGTTCGTTTGCCATACGGCAAAACTACCAAATCCAGTGGTATTGTCAAGTGCATAATCGCCCAGGGAAATGCCCCCCGGAACATGACATTTCGTGAATTCCGGATGTTGGCCTACGTGTGCCACGAATGAGAATGCCCGGAAGATCGCTGCCGCCAGGTCTGACACCAAACCCGGCATATTATACGGGTGCGCTCACGGAAAGAGTAAGCGTCGCGTCACCGAACGCGGTAATCCCCATCGTGCGAACGCAATGATGCCTCTGCTGCCAGTACCGCAACCTCGCCCACCATGGCTGCGACGGCCGCTTTTTGACAGATTCCGCCATGGCGGATGAACACTGTCGGCACAGTATGCGTTGTGGCGACGATTGCCGGCAATCGCCTCCAGCTCTTGTGGCTCCGCGACCGATACTACAGAAGCAAAGTCAATCGCGCTTGGAGGGCGTTGTGAATATGGAAGCGGGCCGCTTTCTCCGCCTTGTCGGGATCGCGCTCGGAAATGGCCCGGAGTATTGCTTGGTGCTCGAGATTTGCAGCCTGGTTCCGGCCACCGACCGCGAAGGTCGTGTTGGGAAGCAAGGCCAATGAGTCATTGAGGTCATCCAGCATACGCGCGAGATAGGAATTGTGAGCAGCGTCGTAAATGGCGCAGTGGAAGACGATATTCATGGTAGCCCTTGCCGCTGGATCGTTGCCTGAGTCTTCGAAGCGCTGCGCAGTCAGCTGGATGAGGTCGAGATCGGTCGCGGCGGCGTTCTCGGCCGCGAAGCGCGCGGCTGCACCCTCGAGGATGGCACGCAGGGCATAGAGTTCCATAACCCTCGGGCGGCGGAGTTCAGCGACGGCCATGCCGCCCTGGGCAGGTTCGATCAGGCCACGGGCCTGCAAGCGGCCGAGCGCTTCACGGACGGGAGTGCGGCTGACGCCAAGCGCCTTGGCAACGTCCTCCTCCCGCAACCGCGTGCCGGATTTGAGCTCGCCGCGCCGCATCCGGTCGAGCAGCGCGTGGTAGACCGTGGCGGCGCGCGAACCCTGGGCAATGGTCTGGCTTGGCTGGTCAATCTGCATCTGCCGTCATTCCTACTTTCTGAGTGGTGCTTCGGACAATAGGGCTTCACTTCTGAGCGTTCTTGTATACAATAGTATTCGTTAGTACACATTACGTTGAGGGGTGACTGATGCTTGGCGCTGCCAAGAACTGGGACGTGCTGATTGCCGGCGGCGGAAACGCGGCTCTGTGCGCCGCGATTTCCGCCGCAAGACGGGGTGCCAGCGTACTGGTTGTGGAAAAGGCGCCGAGATTTTATCGCGGTGGCAACACGCGCCATACGCGCAACATGCGCTGCGCCCATGACCACGCCAATGACCATCTGTCCGGCCCCTACAGTGAACAGGAATTCCTCGAAGACCTGCTGCGCGTGACCAAGGGCAACACCAATGAACAGCTGGCCCGAATGATGATCGCGCAGTCCAAGGACATGCTTAGCTGGATCGCCGATCAGGGTGTGCGATTTCAGCCGTCGCTTGGCGGCACCCTCAGCCTTGGGCGGACCAATTCCTTCTTCCTGGGCGGTGGCCGCGCCATGCTGAATGCCCTCTACCGCACAGCCGAATCGCTGGGCGTCGTCTTCCACTACGATGCGCCGGTGGTCGATCTCACCATCGACAACGGAACCTTCCAATCGGCCAGGGTGCAGGTCGATGGCCGAGATATGGTCATTTCGGCTTCAACCTTTGTGGCAGCGGCTGGTGGATTCGAAGCCAACATCGAATGGCTCAAACGTTACTGGGGCGACGTGGCCGACAACTTCCTCATTCGCGGTTCGCCCTACAATCGCGGCGATCTGCTGGAATTGCTGCTCGACAACGGCGTGGCCCCGGTCGGCGATCCCAAGCAATGCCATGCGGTGGCCATCGATGCGCGTGCACCGAAATTCGACGGCGGAATCATCACCCGCCTGGACTGCGTGGTGTTCGGCATTGTCGTAAACAGGAGTGCCCGGCGTTTCTATGACGAGGGGGAGGACTTCTGGCCCAAGCGCTATGCCATCTGGGGACGTCTGGTGGCGGCCCAGCCGGAGCAGATCGCCTACATCATCTTCGACGCCACCTCGCTCGAACTTTTCATGCCGTCGCTCTATCCGCCGATCCGGGCGGCCAGCATCACCGAACTGGCCCAGAAGCTCGACCTCGATTCCACCATCCTGCAGGAGACGGTCACGACGTTCAACGCCTCAGTCCAGCCCGGAAGTTTCGACCACACCATTCTCGACGACTGCCGCACCGAGGGGCTCGACCCGCCCAAATCGCACTGGGCCCGCCGCATCGAGACCCCGCCATACTATGCCTATCCCGTACGCCCCGGCATCACCTTCACCTATCTGGGGACCCGCGTCGATCACAATGCCCGCATGCAGATGGCCTCGGGCGGCCCGGCCGAAAACATGTTTGCGGCGGGCGAAATCATGTCCGGCAACATCCTCGGCGAAGGATATGCTGCCGGCATCGGAATGACGATCGGCAGCGTCTTTGGCCGCATCGCCGGCGAACAGGCAGCCAAACATGCACAAAACTGAGCCATTGACCGAGGCCGGCCGTCTCATGACCATTTGCAATTCGTGCCGTTATTGCGAGGGCCTTTGCGCTGTCTTCCCCGCCATGGAACTGCGGCGCGATTTCGCCGGCGGCGATCTCAACTACATCGCCAATCTCTGCCATGGTTGCGGAGCCTGCTACGCGGACTGTCAGTTCTCGCCACCGCATGAGTTCGACGTCAATGTGCCGAAGACACTGGCCAAGGTCAGGGCCGATAGTTGGCAGGCCTATGCCTGGCCAGCAAGCCTGCGCCCCCTCTTCGAACGAAATGGCCTGGTGATTGCGGCGCTGGCTGCCGTCAGCGTTGCCGCATTCCTTCTCGGTTTCGTTGCCTGGCACGATCGTGACGCCCTGTGGGCGAGCGACGGCAGGTTTTACCGTCTGATGCCCCACGGTTGGATGGCCGGCCTGTTCGGCGCGGCGGCGCTCTACGCGGCACTGGCCATGGTCATGGGCTTCCGGAACTTCTGGCTCGACATCGGCCGGGCGCGGCTGGAGAGGCGCGACAAGACCTCCATCATGAAGGCGGTTGGCGACATTCTCACGCTGCGCTATCTCGACGGCGGCGGCGTTGGCTGCATGAACGAGAACGAGACGCCGGATGACCGCCGCCGCCTGTTCCACCACTTCGCCTTCTATGGTTTCATGCTGTGCTTTGCCGCCACCACCGCAGGCACGCTGTTTCACTATTTTCTGAACATGCCGGCGCCTTACAAGCTCTATCAACTGCCCAAGATCCTTGGCACGCTGGGGGGCATCAGCCTGACAATCGGTGCGCTTGGTCTTCTCCATGCCAGACGGAAGCGCGATCCGAAGCTCACGGACGAAAGCCGGCGCGGAATGGACATGGCCTTCATCGTGATACTGCTGGCAGTGGCCGTATCGGGCCTCATCCTCATGCTCGTGCGCCAGACGCCCGCGCTTGCGATTGCCCTGGCTCTTCATCTCGGCACCGTCTTCGCCTTCTTTCTCTCAATGCCCTACGGCCGTTTTGTTCACGGGCTGTACCGGGCCGGCGCGCTGCTGCGCTATTCCATGGAACAACGACGCCAACACTCACTCGGACCGGCAATATCGGAGCCCCAAAATGACACGCATCGGTGATCGCTTCAGCATCAACACCTACAGCTACACGCAGACGACGACGGCCGCCGAATGCCTGCGCAAGCTTGCCGCAATGGGCGCGCGCGGCATCGAACTGATGGCCTTTCCGGGGCATCTCTGGATCGATGACAGCAAGGCCACGCTAGCAGAAATTCGCACCATTCTGGACGGCGAAGGGTTGGAGCTGTCGAGCCTCAACACGGCCAACATTGATCTCAACATCACCGGCGCTTCGACGGAAATGCGAGACTTCAGCGCCGGTCTCGTGGAACACTTCCTGCGGATCGCAGGCGAAATCGGCGCCCCGAGCTTCATTCTCGGGCCGGGAAAAGCCAATCCGCTCTTTCCCTTGCGATTCGATCTGCTGCGCGATCACCTGTTCCGGGCTCTTGACCGGCTCCTGCCAGTTGCCGCAACCCATGGCGTGGAACTGTGGGCCGAGAACATGCCCTTTGCCTTCCTTCCAGACCTCTCCCGCCTGCTGGCGACGCTCGATGCCTATGGCGCCTCCGACATGGGCATCTGCTATGACGTTGCCAACGCCCATTTCATCGGCGAGGACGCGGCAGAAGGCATCGCGCGGCTTGGCAGCCGGCTGAAGCTGTTCCACATCTCCGACACCGGCCGCCAAGTCTACCGGCACGATCCGATCGGCATGGGCGACGTGGATTTCACCACGATCGGGTCGGCGCTCCGCCGGGCGGGGCATGACAAGCCGCCCGTGCTTGAAATCATCTCGCTGACCCCCGACGCGGACTTTCTGAACGCCGAAGAGGCCCTGAGGCAAAGGGGTTACGAGCCATGACCGCAAGGAAGATGTTCCTATTCCCCTCACCCGTCAGGCGGTAATGGAAATCAACCTTTCCTCGGTCATCTCGTGAATGGCATATCGCGGGCCCTCGCGGCCGAAGCCACTGTCCTTCGAGCCGCCGTAGGGCATGAGATCGACGCGCGAACTCGACGTCTCATTGATGTGAACGCCGCCAACGTCGAGCTTTCGCGCCATCTTGAAGGCGACGGCGAGGTCGTTGGTGAAGATTCCCGTTGCCAGCCCGTAGGGCGTTGCGTTGATCCTGGCGATCGCCTCACCGATGTCGTCAAACGGCAGCAGACACATGACGGGTCCGAAGATTTCGCAACAGCCCACTTTCATCGACGGGTCGATGTCGGTCAGTAGCGTCGGCGGCAATACCGCATCGTGCCGGGCCCCGCCCGCCAGTCGGCGCGCCCCCTTGGCTATGGCGTCCGCGATCCAGCCTTCTACACGCACCGCCTCGGCCTCGCTGATCATCGGCCCAACGAACGTGTGGGGATCACGCGGGTCACCGTATTTCAGCGCCGCAACCATCGCCGCTAGCCGCTCCTCGACAACCTCGATCAGGGAGCTGTGCACCAGGAGCATCTGGATGGACGTGCAGACTTGACCGGCTTTCCGATAGCCGGCGTTCACGGCCTTCGGCAGCGCCGCATCAAGCCTTGCATCGGCGCAAAGCACGGTGAAGGCGATCGAGCCCAGTTCCATCTGGGTCCGCCGCAGGCCGGCCGCCGCCTGTATCTTGCGGCCCACATCGGTGCTGCCGGTGAAAGCGAAGAAGCGAACCCGCTGGTCATCGAGGAGCGAACGAACGACGTCGCCTCCGCCATGCAGGACCGACAGGAGGCCGGCCGGCACACCGGCGTCCAACAGGGCCTGAGCCAGCAGGCATGCCGTTCCCGGCGTGCTGGTGGAGGGCTTGAGGATCACGGCGTTGCCCGCCGCGAGCGCCGGGGCGACCTTGTGGGCGACGGTGTTGAGCGGCGAGTTGAACGGTGTGATGGCAGTGATGAGACCCAGGGGCACGCGCAGGGTGAAGGCGAGGCGCCCAGCCTGACCGGGTGCCCCCTCCAGTGGCACGACGTCGCCCGTCAGGCGGCGCGCCTCTTCCGCCGACAGCCGCAGCGTTTCAAGGCAGCGCGCCACTTCGCCTCGCGCGTCGGCAGCCGTGAAGCCGGCCTCGGCCTGCATGGTGGTGACGAAAGCCGCTTCGCGGTTTGCGACAAGCCGGGCGGCCTCCTCCAGCACGCGGCCGCGCTGGTAGGGAGTTTGCGAAACCTCATGGAAGGCCCTGGATGCAGCATCTGCCATCGCCGCGACCTGTGCCGCACTGGCCGTGGTCACCGTCGCCCATGGCGAAAGCGTGTACTTGTCGAGAACGGGAACGGACGCTTCCTCGCCGTCTACCCACTGCCCTTCAATAAGCAGGCGGAATATATTGCCGTTGCCGGCTGCCTCATGTGGATGCATCATATGTCCTCGCCCACAGTGTTGATAATCATGGATTCAGAGGGGTGGCGGCCCATGCCGCGCCAAGTACCATAGCGCCTGAGGGCCAGTGATGAAAAATAGCGTTTGGTGACACCACCTATAACGTTGACTTATATGTTGCCGGTGCGCAGGATCCGCTCATGGAAATGCGCCAACTCCGCTATTTCGTCCAGATCGTCGAATGCGGCAGCCTTTCCAAGGCGTCGGTGCAACTCCACGTGGCACAGCCCGCCCTCAGCCAGCAGCTGGCCAGGCTCGAGGAAGAGATCGGCCGGCCACTGATGATCCGTTCGGCCCGCGGTGTCAGGCCGACCGACAGTGGCCTGGCGCTCTACCACCATGCCCGCTTCACAATCCGTCAGTTCGATCAGATGCTGTCGGCGGCCCGCAGTCATACCGACGTCATTCAGGGCATGGTGACGGTGGGACTGCCCGCGACCACCGTCGCGACTGCAGGGCTGTCGCTGGTAAGGCGCGTGCGCGCACGTTATCCGAAGATCCTGCTCAACGTGGTCGAGGGCATGAGCGGGCATCTGGCGCAGTTGATGCGGCTTGGCCAATTCGATCTCGCCGTGTTGTTCAGGGACGACGTAGCAGAAGGGCTGCGAGTCGAACCGCTGTTCAGCGAAGAACTGTTCGTGATCGCCAAGGCAGGCAGCGCCTTCGTTCCGCCAGACTGCAACGCCTTGAGCATTGCGGCCGTTGCCCGGCTTCCGCTGATCCTGCCAACCGGCGCCCATGGGCTGCGCCAGCGGATCGATGCGGAGATGGCCAAGCATGAGCTGACGGCCAATGTCGTCGCCGAAATCGACAGCCTCGCGCTCGTCATGAGCTGCGTTCACAACGATATGGGCGCGACCATAAAGCCGTTGGGCGCCATTCTGCAGGAGGGCGAGCGCGGGCGCCCCTGGCTCTGCCTTCCCTTCGCCGACGCCACGATCCGCCGCAGCAGCTACCTGTATTCCCTTCCGCCGGAGCGGCAGACGACGGCTGCCGCTCTGGTTGCCGCCGAACTCAGGGAAATCGCTGCGGAACTTGCCACGGACAAATCCATGCGCGGGTTTGAGCTTCTCGGAGCCCGCTAGGCATCGTCATGGCCCTGCTGGTCTTGCGTGTGGTGCCGCCCCGCCGAGCAGGCTCGACAACCTGTCTGCGGAGGCCTTGAGAATTCTCGCTTTTTCTTCCAGGGCGGCTGGCGCCATACGCCAGGCCGGCGCGGAAATGCCCATTGCCGCATAAGTGCGGCCCGCGAAATCGAGCACCGGCACCGCCATGCAGCGGACGTCGGAATCGAGTTCACCACGATCATGCGCGATGCCATCCGCCCGGACCTGCTCGATCTCGGCCAGCAGCGCCTCAGGCTCGGTGATCGTCGCGGCCGTGAATCTGGGCCGCTCGATCGCATTCACCATGCGCTCCAACTCGGCGTCATCCATGGCCGCCATCAGGACCTTGCCGAGCGCAGTAGCGTGAGGCGGGCGAAGGGCGCCGGTACGATCCGACAGCGTCAGCAGCCCAGTCGCTGCCGTTCGCGCAACCACGATGATGTCATGTCCGGAACGGATCGCCAGATGCGACGCCTCTCCGGTGTCGACGCTCAGGCGTTCCAGGATCGGCGTAGCGAAGGCCAGCAGGGTACTCTCCTGCAGGGCCCCGGCGGCCAGCAGGAAGATCCGGGATCCGATGCGATAGCGCTTGGTGTCGGCATTCTGTGCGACGAAACCCAGCGCGACGAGTGTCTTTACGAGATGGAAGGCCGTGCTGGTGTGGAGCCCCACTTTGGTGGAGAGTTCGGCAAGACTGATCCCGTCGGGCTTGGCAGCGACAGCGTCCAGCAAGGCAGACGCCCGCTCCAGCGACTGAATGCCACCACCGCGTTCCTGGGGCGGCGGAGCGGAACTCTTGTCCTTGCGCGGCCGGCCCCGGCTGGCCCGTGCCGCAGGCTTTCCACTCTCGCTCGCAACCGGCTTGTTGCTCATCACATCCGCCTCGCCCGGGCAACGCTTAGCGCCGCCATGATCCAGCACCGACGCGTAACCGCGTTTCTGACTGAACAGGTAATGATCCGACCCCCCGAGCGTCCAACTGCTTAAGTCCCGTTTACGTTGGACAGCGGGGTCGGCGCAAGCCCTCGGTCCGCGCGGCACCATCTGGCGAAGCCTGATGACGGGGCAGCGAACGCCACGGGTCTGGCTTCTCCCGTCATGGCTGCCAGGGTGCGCCAAACACCGGCTCCTTGGGCGGGATGGGCGGGAGTTCCCAGGCGCCAGTAGCGGGTGGGCGAACGTTGGCGTCGACATGAACATCGATGAGCGCGGGACGGTTGGACGCCACGGCCTGTTCGAGGACGCCCGCAAAGTCCTGCGAGCGGGTCACCGTGTGGCCGTCAACGCCCGCCGCCTTCGCCCACATGGCAAAGTCCGGGTTGTAGGGCTGGTTGTTCTGGCCATTGTAGAATGCCGTGCGGTACTCGCGACCCCCAAAATAGGCATATTGCAGATCGCGGATGGCGCCCCATGCAAAGTTGTTCCACACCACCCAGACGACGGGAATGTTGTATTCAACGGCGGTGCACAGGACATGCGGCACCATGGTGAAGCCACCGTCGCCGCAGATCGACACGCAAACCTTGTCGGGCGCGGCAAGCTTGGCGCCGAGGATCGAGCTTGGCCCGAAACCCATGCCCGAATAACCCCAGGTGTTCAGCATGGTCTGCGGCCGGCGTGCCTCCCAGAACTGCATGAACCAGTTGTGATGGATGCCCGAGTCGAGCGAGATGATGGCATCGTCCGGCAGTACCTTGCGACAATCGGCGACGATGCGCTCTGGGCGGATCGGTGAAGAATGCGTTTCGAAACCGGGTTTGATGAAGCTGGCCCATTCCCGTTTCCAGCCGGCAATCTCGTCCTGCCAGCTTCCGAGCCGCGCCTCGCCGGGCAGTTTGCGGCGGTCGATTTCCGTCAACACCTGGCGAAGGAAAGCCTTGGAGTCTGCCAGGATGGCGAGGTCCGGCGGATAGTTGCGGCCAAGTTCAGCATGGTCGACATCGACGTGAATCAGGCGCGTTTCGGGAAAGTTCCACGAATAGCCGGGCTTCCAGGACGAGGCGGAGCGGTCATCGAAGCGAACCCCGATCGCCAGCACCAGGTCGGCATGACGTCCGGCCTGGTTGGCGGCATAGGCGCCGTTTCGTCCGATGAAGCCGAGCGACAGCGGTTCCCTCATGTCGAGACAACCCATGCCGTTGGGCGATGAGATGACCGGGATCGAGAGCCGCCTCGACAACGCAGTGAGTTCCGGGGCTGCTTCTGACAACGCCACGCCATGGCCAATAAACAGCACCGGCCGCTGGGCTTCAATCAGCCAGTCGACGACTCGCACGACGTCGGCTTCGCTGGCTCCGCTGCGCCGGCTATTGAAACCATCCCACGCTGCCTCGATCCTGACTTCGGCCGATTCCTGAAAGAGATTGTAGGGTACGTCGAGGTTGACGGGACCGGGTCGGCCCGAAGTCATGGTGGTCGCAGCCTGACGCAGCGCGAGCGGAAGCATCTCGACGCGAGTCGGCTGGAAGCTGCGCTTTACGACGGGCTTGATGACATTGTTGAAATCAGCCTGGTGATGCTGGTTCAACTCCTGGAACGGACCGCGGTTGAACTGCGACGTGGGCACATTGGCGGTGATCGAGAACACCGCCGAACTGTCGGTCTGCGCGACCGCCAGCCCCATGATGAGATTTGCCGAGCCGGGCCCGGTCGACGTCAGCGTCGCGGCAGGCCTGTGCGCGACCCTGAAAAAGCCGTCGGCCATGTGTGCGGCAGTCTGCTCGTGGCGTGGCGAAACGTAGCTGACCTTGTCCTTCACATCCAGCAGCGGGTCGATCAGGCCGATGTTGCCGTGGCCGCAAATGCCGAAGACATACGGAATTTTTTCCCGGACCAGAAAATCCGCGATAATCTCCCCGCCTTTCCGTTGAACCATGTCTGCCGTTCCTTCCCGTTCCTGTTCGTTTCAATGTTCTGCTGTAGCCGCTGCATGCCGGGCGGCGATCCAGCCGAACGTCATGGCCTGTCCGAGTTGCGCGCCCGCTCCGGGATATTCGCCGGCGAATGCCGAGTGCATGTCGTTGCCGCAGGCATACAGCCCGGAGATGGGCTTGCCGTCATTGTCGAGCACGCGCGACTGCTGGTCGGTGAGCAGGCCGCGGCTGGTGCCGAGCGGTGTCGGATGGACGGCAACCGCAAAGTAAGGTGCTGCCCCGATGGCGCCAAGACACGGATTGGGGCGGACTGCCGGATCGCCGTTGCTGCGGTCGTAGAGGTTGTCGCCCTTGCCGAAGTCGGCATCGACACCCGTCAGGGCAAAGGAGTTGAAACGCCCGATGGTGGCGGTGAGGCGATCGGCCGGAACCTCTATCTGCTGTGCCAGTTCCCCGATCGTCTGACCGCGCTTCAGGTACCCCTGCCGTACATAGGTTCCCAGATATGGCGTTCTCGGCCGAATAAGCCCGAGGCCGTAGCGGCGAATGAAGTTCCGGTCGCAGACGAGCCAGGCTGGAATGCAAGGCGACAGCTTGTGCGCCGCATACATCGCCCGTACGAACTCGTGATAGGAGCAGGCCTCGTTGGCAAAGCGTTCGCCGCGCTGATTGACGGCAATCAGCCCTGGTTTGGCACGGTCCAGAACAATATGAGGATAGACGGCGATGCTGCCATCCCGGCGGGTCGAGAGCGAGCTTGGGAACCACAGGGCGTTGTCACTGCCAGAAGGTCCCAACGCGGCGCCCGCCGCAAGCCCCATCGCAATGGTGCTTCCGTCACAGCCTGGCGCTGCGGGTGTGCATTCTGCCACCGGCTGCGGCAAATTGTTGGCACGCATCTCTGGATTTGCAGGAAATCCACCACCGGCGAGGACGACACCGAGACGGGCGGGAAGCGCCTGGTCTTGCCCGGCGTCATCACACAGGACACCATTGACGCGGCCGTCCTTCAGCAGGAGAGCAAGAGGTCTCGCATCGGTCACGACGGGCACGCCGCGAACTTGCAGGGCGCGCAGCAGGCGAGCGACGAGAGCGTTGCCCAGGACCAGCCGGGTGCCGCGCGAATACGACAGGCGGTCAATGAGATAGCGCGACAGTAGCCGCGCGCCGAGCGCTGCGGCCGAGGGCGACCTGTCGGCTCGCAGAAGCGCTGTGGCTTCGCCCCTAGTAATCATCATGCCGCCGAACAACATGAGCTCGGGAAGGGGCTTCGCCAGCCGGGCAAAGTCCCTTCCGAGCAGCCGGCCGTCGAATGGCAAAGGCTCAAGCGGTCGGCCACCCGCTGCAGCACCGGCGATGTCCTGGCGATAGTCAGGTGCCGAAAAATAGGCACGAAAGCGGATATCGGCCCGCTCCTCGAGATCCCTCACCATGGCCGGAGCGCCGTCGAGAAACGCGCGCCAGTGAGCGACCGGGTCGGCGACACCGGTCAGGCCTTCCAGATAGGCTTCGGCGCGTGGCCGATCGCCATGGATGCCGGCATTCCGCATCAGGTGATTGTCTGGAACCCAGACCGTGCCAGAGGAGCGTGCGGTAGTACCGCCGATCCATACGGCGTGTTCGAGAACACGGACCCGCAAGCCAGAGAGAACAGCCGTAAGTGCGGCCGTCAGACCCGCGGCCCCGCTTCCAATAACCAGGAGATCGGCGCTCTCACTCCCCTGCCTGACGTTTTCCAAATCTGCTCCTCTTTCAACTTGCAACCCCTGGCAAGACAAGGCAGTCCGGCCCCGCCCATGCACGGCACCCTCGCCCGCCCAGGCACGGCCCCGGACGGCAAGAGTCATGGTCTTTCCGCGCTCGTTGGCGAAGGCGGTCCGTTCACCGGGGTTCGCCCTCGGCGGCCACACGACTGGCAGTTTGGCGGAGGGCTAAGGCACTGGCCAGCGCCGCACGGCCATTCTGTCAGGGTGCGTCATTCAAGCCCGGAGTCGGCAGATTCTGCTCGTTGTCACCGTGCCAGAGCGGCTCGGGTGGCGAAGCCGTAACGACGAAGACAAGATTGGTGAAGCCTGTATTGTAGATGCCGTGCTCGGTTTTCGGGGGCACGTAGACCACCGTGCCGGGCCCGATGTTGAACCGCTTGCCGTCGAGCATGAAGACCCCTTCACCTTCGATGAAGTAGAAGATCTCCTCGGCCTCCTCGTGCTGATGCAACGCGGCGTAGGCCTTCGGTGCATAGCTCGACAGGAAGAAGTCGAACTTGGAGTTGCAGTTCTCCTTGGTGACAAGAAGCTTGGTGAGCGCACCTCCATGGTGCTTGGCGAGGTCGATCCATTCCCACTCGCCGATATTTCTCAACATTCCACGCATGCAGTCCTCCCTGTTAAACTGGATGGCCGAATGGCCAAACAACATATTTCACAATAACAATTCGATTATCACAATATCGGCTTCTACTCAAGGATTCCGCGGCGGGCGGCAGTATTCGCCAACCGCCTAGCCGTTGATCCGCGGCCGCAGCAGGGCGCGCAGGAGGCTGCGGTTCTGCGCCAGTGTAACGAGGCCCACGACAACCACCACCATGGTGCCCTGGAAGACCAGGATGTAGCTGCCGAGCAGGTTGGCATAGGTCAGCATCTTCAGCACCACCTGCAATATCAGCGCGCCGAACAAGGTTCCAAAGACACTGCCTTGACCGCCATAGAGGCTGGTTCCCCCGATGACGGTCGCGATGATCGAGTTGAGCTGATAGGGCGCTGCCGCCTCGGCGCTGCCGGTTCCGATCAGGCCCATCAGGAAGATGCCGGCGATCGCGGCGCACAGGCCGCTCATGACATAGGCGCCAATTCGAATCCGGCCAACGGGCAGACCCAGCAGTTGGCTGCTTTCGCGATGCGAACCGACGGCGATCATATAGTGCCCGAAGCGGGTCTGGCGGAGCACGTAGGCCAATATCAACAAGATCGGGATGAGAACCCAGAACGAGTTCGGCAAGCCATAGGTGTAGCTGTACATGAACATCTGGAAGTCAGGATTGACACCGCCGCCTGGTGTCGGACGAATGGATAGCGCAATGCCCTGAAAGCCGATGAAGGTTGCCATGGTGACCACGAAGTCCGGCAGTTTGAGCGCAACGATCAGCACGCCGTTGATCAGCCCGAGCAGGGCTCCGAGCAGGGCGCAGAGAACGATGCCGAGGGCCATCTGCTCAAGAGGCGCATCAAGCAGGAAGGAGGCTGCGACGATGACCACGTTCATGATCGAGCCCACAGAAAGATCCACGCCCCACACGAGCATGGCGAAGAATTGGGCCACGGCCACCATGATGATCGGTGCCGAATTGCTGAGCAGCGATGTCGCATTGCCCCAGGTCCGGAACGGCGGAAACATGATGTAGCCGACGATGGAGATGACGAAGAACAGGACGTAGACGTTGAATATTCGGCTGGCCAACATGAATCAGACCCTCATTGGGTGGTGGTTGGTGCGGCATGCGCCGACGGCCGGGTGGTGTGGCCGCGGACGATGGCGCGCATGATGGATTCCTCGCTGGCTTCGGCGCCGTCGAATGTGGCAACGGCCCGGCCATCCGCCATGACCAGTATTCTGTCCGAGAGGCCGAGCAGCTCTACCATATCACGCGACACGACCATGATGCCGGTGCCCTCGTCAGCCAGTTTGCGGAGCAAGTTGTAGATTTCGATCTTTGTGCCGACGTCGATGCCGCGCGTCGGCTCGGCAAGCATGAGCACCGACGGCTTGGTCGCAAGCCAACGGCAGAGCACGACTTTCTGCTGGTTGCCACCGCTGAGAAAGCGCACCATGGCGTTGGTCCGTGGCGGTGACACCTGCAACTTCGCAATCATTTCTTCGGCTAGGCGCCGTTCTTGGGCTGCATGGATGAAGCTCAGAGTCTGGCGCTGCTTCATGGTCGACAGCGTGATATTCTCGCGCACATCGAAAGGCAGGATCAGGCCTTCCTTTTTACGGTCGTCACTGGCGAAAACGATACCCTCCGAGATGCACCGACGAGGTGTCGGCGCGTCGAGCGTCTTGCCGTTGATGGTGATGGTGCCGGATTGCAGCGGTTCGAGGCCGAAGAGGCTTCGCAGCAGGTCGTTCTGGCCGTGTCCTTCGAGGCCCGCAATGCCGAGAATCTCGCCGCGATGGAGCTTCAGACCGACGTCCTGGAATGCACCGCTCCGGCTGGTGAAATTTTTGACCTCCATCAGGGGCTTGTCGGTCTGAATGGGGCGTTTCGGCGGGTAGGTGTGTTCGAGGTCCCTTCCCACCATCATCGAGATGAGGCGGGCCTCATCGAAGGCGCTGGCGCGATCCGTGCCGACCAGCTGCCCGTCTTTCAGGACGGTGACGACATCGGCGATGTCGAGGATCTCATACAGGCGGTGCGAAACGAGAACGATGCTGGTTCCGCCGGCACGCAACTCCCGCAGGATTGCAAACAGCTTGTCCGCCTCCGTCTCGGCAAGCGCAGCGGTGGGCTCGTCAAGGATGAGGAGATCGGAACGTCTGGACAGTGCGCGGGCGATCTCAACGGTCTGCTGTTCGGCGACGCTGAGGGAATCGATGGTCCGGTCTGGGCTGATCTTGAGACCGACGCGGTTGAGAAGTTCCTCGGTGTCGTGCCGCATGGCTCTGCGGTCGAGGCGCCCAAGCCGGCCGAGAGGTTCGCGTCCGATGAAGATGTTCTCCGCCACCGACATGGCTGGAATCAGCGAGAACTCCTGATAGATGATCGAGATGCCGCGGGCGAGCGCCGACTTCGGATTGAACTCGGTGACGGGCTTGCCCTGAAACAGGATCTCGCCGCTGTCGGGCGTGAAGACACCGGAGAGGATCTTCAGCAACGTCGACTTTCCCGCTCCGTTCTCGCCCATGAGGCCATGGATCTCGCCGGCCTCGCAGTTCAGGCTCACGTCTTTCAGTGCCTTGAGGGAGCCGAAGGTCTTGGTGATGTTACGCGCTTCGAGCAGCATCGTTCAGGCCTCGTCTCGGCGGGACAGGTAGATGGCGGCGATGATGATGATGCCGGTGACGATCATGCGCACACCTTCTGGAAGGCTGAACGATATTATGAGCGCGGACAACATCGTCAGGAAGAATGCACCAGCCGACGTGCCCACCATGGTGCCCTTGCCACCGGCGAGACTGGTTCCGCCGACGACCGCGGCGGCGATCGTGCTGAGCGAATACTGGGTGCCGGCCGACAGCACGGGGAGGCCGATGTAGGAGGCGTAGACCAGGCCTGCGATGCAGGCGGCGATCGACGAAAGCACGTAAGGCAGGGCGCCGTAGAACAGCACGTTCAGCCCGGCTTGGAATGCGGCCGTCTCGTTGGCGCCACGGGCAAACATGGACCTGCCGATCACCGTTCTCTGCAGGATGACGCCGGCAACCACGGTGAGGATCAGCCACACGATGACCGAGACCGGCATGGGCCCGAGATAACCGCGGCCGAGAAACAGGAACGCCTGTGGAATCGATCCGGTTGGCACACCGCCGGAATAGATCACCGAACCGCCAGTGGTCACTGCAAAGGTCCCAAGTGAGGCGATGATGGAGGGCACCTTGAGAAAGCCGACGACCAGGCCGTTGATCAGTCCGACGATGACCGAAACTAGCAGGCAAACAGTAACGCCGAGAAAGATATTTCCCGCCTCGCCGTTCATCAGGGTGTTGGCAAGGACGACCGTGAGGGTGATCACGCCACCCTGAGAGATGTCGAATCCTCGCGAAACGGTAACAAATGTTTGGCCGAGGGCTGCGATGCCAAGGACCGCCGACAGCTTGGCTATGGTGACAAGCTGGGCCGGCCCCACCAGGGAGGGCTGCGCGATGGCAGCGATGATGAGAAGGACGACGATCCCGCCATAGATGCCCATGCGGCCAAATCGATCTGCAAAACGCTTTACTGTCGAGGCGACGTCCAGAGGCTGCCCGATCTGTTTCCCTTCCATTTCCTCTCGCCTCGGCAGTCGTCTTTGCAATCTTGTTCGTGCGATGAATGACCGGGATACACCCCATTGGGCATGACCCGGCCACTTACGCGCTTCGGCCAACTTTCTTGGATTGGCCGGTAGTCGTGGATGAGACTACTGGTTCAAGTCGTCGAAGCTGATCTGCTCCGAATACATCTTCTTCGCCCATTCAGCCGGCAGATAGTCGGCGCTGAAATAGCTGTCCGGAAGATCGGGCTTCACGTGCTGGGCGAGGTTGTCGTTGGTAATGACCAACTGGGGCTGATAGTCGTCCTTGTAGACGGAGTCGCCGTTCAACAGCTTGAATGCGGTCTCCAGCCCATTGGCGCTCAGCCATGTCGGATAGATATAGCCGTGGGCTTCGTAGCCCGACTTCTGGGCCATCTCCGACCACTTCTTGAGGAAGCCGTTGTTCTGATCGCCCATGGTGGGGGGGACGGTGCGGCCGGCCTCTTCGAAGGCCTCCATCAGACCCATGGCAGCGCCGCCGTTCTCGTTCCACACACCGTGAATTTCGCCGGTGTAGGAGGCAAGGAATTTTGTAACATTCTCCTTCGCCATGGCGAAATCCCAGTTGCTGTAGACCTGCCCGACGACCTTCAGGCCGCTGGCGTTGAACAGCTTTTCGGCTTCTTCCCACCACAGCGTGTCGATGTTGTTGCCCGCCATGCCACGCACGACCAGGATATTGCCCTTGTTCTGCAGCTTGTTGATGAGATAGGCGGCACTCGCGACGCCGATGTACTTGAGGTTCATGCCCACCCAGCTCGCATATGGAACGCCTTCGAGCACTCCGTCGAACGGGATCACCGGAAGGCCCTGACCTTCCAGCTGAGTCACCATGGCGTTGAGCGACGCACCCACACCGGGCTCCAGCAGCAGCGCGTCGACACCGCGATCCGCCATGGACTGGATGTCGGAGATCTGCTGGGCGATGTTCTGGTTCGCGTCCGTGTAGTAGAAGGCCGAAATCTTGTCCTTGTGCTGCGAGGCGTAATATTTCAGGCACCACAACATGTTGGTGCGCCAGGAATTGTTCGAGAAGTTGTTGCTGAAGCCAATCTTCCACGGGCCGGCCTTCTTGTATTTGCCGGCGGGCACCATCTCACGGGTCGCCGGATCCGGCGCATCGTGAGTTGAGTCAAAGGGGAGCTTCAGCTCTTCCATCAACTTTGCGGCGATATCTTCGTCGGCGTAGGCTCCGTTGAGCAGCCCCATCCGGCCGACCGTGACGGCAAGGGCGGTGGTGCCGATGCCAAGCTTCATGCCTGCCCGCAGCAGTTCGCGCCGGCTCAGGCGGCCCAGCACGAAGTCGGTGCTGATCTGCTCGAGCTTCTGCAGCTTCTCGCTGGCACCCCGGAATTCACCACTAGACATAACTCAAATCCTCCCATTGTGTGCAGTTGCTTCCATTCACTTCGAGTTCCCGGGCCCTGAGCGAGCCCAGCAGTCGAAATCCTTTTGAACTGGAGCCTTCAGATACGAGTGGTGCGCAGTGGCCATTCCCGTGTCAGCGGGGAATGCTTCGAGCGACCTCATCGCAAGGCTCGGCCAAGTGAAGTTTCTGTGCCCTCCGCATTGCGCACCGTTGTCGAGCGATCTCTGATTCACCCGCTCGCAATGTGCACATTTGGTTTGACCAGTATGACCGGTTTGACCGTAGTTGCAAGTCTATATTGGACGGAACCTGACGTTGCCGATTCGCAGGACCGACCCGGATTGGCCGCAGCCACTCCAAGCCCGGCGCAGCCAAGCGGCAACTACCGGCACTCCATTTTCATTTCGCTTGGAAGAATATATTTCACATAATGAGATGACTTTCAATAGTGAAAAATAACAATTTGGCGATACAGTCATGGATCGGGGCGGTCTTGCGACTAGCGCATCGCTCCCCTCACCTGATGCGATGCCGGCTGGGTGATCGCCAGCGCTGGAAGGGCATCAAGGCCCACTTCGCCGCCGGGAAAGCCGGGCGGACAAGAATATCGGCTTGCAACTATGGGCAATGTGGTCATACTGGTCAAACCAAATTCGCGTTTTGCAGGCGGGAGCATCCGAACACGCCCGAAACGGCACGCCATGCGGAGGATCCATGAAATTTGTACGATTCGAGCATCATCGGGCGGTCGCCTACGGCATTCTTGGCGCGGGCGAAGTCACCGAACTTTCCGGCTCAATATTCGGCAGCTTCCATGAGACGGAGAGGCGGCATCTCCTCTCGGAGGTTCTCCTGCTTGCCCCCGCGACGCCCACCAAGATTGTCTGTATCGGGCAAAACTATCTTGAGCACGTTGCGGAAATCGGCTCGACGCCACCAGACGAGCCACTCTTTTTCCTCAAGCCGCCGACGTCATTGATCGGTCCGGGCGATGAGATTGTCTATCCACACATTGCGACGCGCGTCGACTTTGAGGGTGAACTCGCAATCGTCATCAGACGGGACATGAAGAATGTTCCAAAGGCGAGTGTTGGCGACTACGTCCTGGGGTATTCGTGTTTCAATGATATCACCGAGCGCGACCTCGTGAACGTCAAGCCGCTCAATCTGACTCTCGGCAAGAGCTTCGACACGTTCGCAGCTTTCGGCCCCTGCATCGAGACAGATGTCGACCCCGACAATCTTCAACTTAGGACATTGCTGAACGGCAAGGTGATGCAGGAAGACAGCACGCGCGACTGCGTCTTCGATGTTGCGACGATCCTGAGCTTTCTTTCCGAACGCATGACGCTTTGCGCTGGTGACATCGTCGCAACAGGAACGCCGAAAGGCATTGCGCCGATGAAGGTGGGCGATGTCGTCGAAGTGGAAATCGAAAAGATCGGCCGGTTGACCAATGTCGTCGGGTCAGAGGCCTCCGGGAGATAATGGCGACACCGCAATGAGGAGGTAAAAATGAGTGAAGACAGCCTGACCATGAACTCGGCCGTTCTGGTTTTGCACGCCCAAAATGACATTACGCACCCGGACGGAAAATTTGCCTATTCCGGGATACACGAGCAGGTTGCGAAGAGAGGTACCTGGCAGAAGCTGTCGGCATTTCTTGACGCGTGCCGCGCGGCTGGCATTCCAGTCTTCTACGTCAACGTCTCGCTGCGGCCGGGCCACCCCGAACTCTCACTGAAGTCCTATCCCATTCACGCCGGTGGACGTGACGTTCAAGCGTGGACCGATGGCAGCTGGGGGGCCGAGGTCGTCGATGAACTCAAGCCGCGTGATGGTGACTTCGTCATCAAGAATTACAGCCCCAACTCGTTCCTCTATACCAATCTGGACCAAATCCTGCGGGCCAAGCGCGTCGAGCGGCTCTTTTTGACGGGAACGGCAACCAACTTTGTCGTTGAGGAGGCCGCGCGCTACGGTGCCCAGATCGGCTATGATATCTATGTCGTCGAGGACTGCTGCGCTTCCTTCAGCGAGGAAATGCATAATTTCACAATAGAGAATATTCTCCCGCAATATGGAACGATTACCCAGTCAGGCGACATCATGGCAGGATTGAAGGCCTGATACGCTGTTCATTCTGCACCACGGATCGGCGAGTCCCGTTGCGGCTCCGGCCAGGACTGGACGCCATACGCGGTCAGGCTGACTTCGCACTGCCACAATCACAGAATGCGCTTCGAAGTCCGGCGCAGACCGACACACTATTTTGTAGTCTAACGCGTTCTCCCATGTCATCACCGCACGATAGGGAGTCTGGGTGTAAGCGCCGATTCCCGATGTTGCAGAGGCGATCGTTGTTGTCCGAAGCTGCTGGAGGACTTTCGTGATGTATAAGCCGGTTAATGCGCCGCCTGTCCAGCGCTTGTCGAGCATTGTCGCTCAGCAGCTCGAGGACATGATTGTGCGAGGGGAATTTCTGCCCGGAGAAAGCCTGATATCGGAGCGGGAGCTGGCCAAACAAATTGGCGTATCCCGTCCGTCGCTTCGTGAAGCGCTGACGGAACTGCGGTCGCGCGGATTGATCGAGATGACACGAAACCGCGGGGCCGTGATAGCCGATCTGACGAAGGCCACTTTTGCCGATCCACTCGCCCAGCTGCTGGAGCGTCACCCGCAGAGCATTCACAATCTCATCGAGGTGCGCATCATTCTTGAAACACAAGCCGCCGCCCTGGCTGCAATCCGGTCCAAGAAGTCCGACTTGGACCGGATTGAAAAAGCGCTTCGCGCCCACATCCGGGGGCGTTCAAGGAACACTGCCACTTTGACTGCGCTTGATTTCGAGTTTCACAAGGAAATCGCGTTAGCATCACATAACATCATCCTGTCTCACACCATTCACGGGATGTCAGACTTGATAACGGCCTTCGTCCAACGCGGGTATGAGAAGATTCTGAAGTCGGCAGATCCACGAAAAGAGAAGTCCGCGATTGAACAGCAGCACACAGCGATCTTTGAAGCGATTCGGAAGGGTGATCCGGAAGCTGCTCGAGCCGCTGTCGATGTCCACTTGCGGCTCACAGAAGTTGTTTGGACCGAAGAGCTTCCAGTGGCGTAGGCGCCAGCCATCTTCTCGATGGAATTGCCAGTCCCGCCGTCGCGTTAGCCCTGCCGCTGCACAAGCGCTATTGCGCGCAGAGGAGAACCCGTGCCACCCTGGATAGGAAGTGGCAGGGTGGTCAGATAGCAAACCGGTGGAACGCGGTTCAGATTGTTGAAATTCTCGCCGATGAGAACCTCTGCGGCGAGCAAGGTGCGGTGTGCGGGGAAATCCGTCGAACCGAAGCGGTCGATAGACATGGCGTCCGTGGCCACCAGGCGCACGCCGCGGCTCACGAGCAACTCCGCGGCCGACTTAGACAGGCCCGGCCAGTCGCGCAGGAACTTC
>ERZ795053.2696-NODE-2696-length-21026-cov-18.542893_pt1 | contig 21026 bp, 17 predicted proteins | sample MGYA00375137_ERZ795053 | MGnify/ENA primary metagenome ERZ795053 (study PRJEB30182, sample SAMN05720284) | activated sludge metagenome | isolation source: Anaerobic digester | place: Hong Kong | collected 2014-12-17 ...
GATGGGACGTTCATTACTTCACGTGGCCCTGGCACGGCGATGGATTTTGCCTTGACCCTGATCGAAACGCTATGTGGCCGCCAGGTGCGCGATACTGTGGAAGCGGCATTGCAACGATCATAGATGGGCAGCGATCAAACATCCCATGGCCACGCGCTGATCAGTAAACCAACACCGATCCCGCCTAACAGCCAGCTCAGCAGCGGCGCGTGCCACAATTCAACACCATTTTGAGCATCGAATCCGAGAATTATAGCGGCGCTGACGATCAGAGCTGCTCCGGCAGCCGCGTGGAAATTGCGCCGGCTGGCCCGGTACACATCCTGCCGCAACTGGTCCAGTTCTTGTTTACGCAGACGGACGGCTAAATCCCCGGCGTTTGCCTGCTTGAGCAGGCCATAGATCATATTGGGTAAATCGGGGGTCTGATCTGTCCAACGTGGGATGTAATACTTGATGCGATTAAGCACCGAGCGTGGTCCGATCCTATCGCGCATCCACTTTTCCAGGAAGGGCTTAGCCGTTTTCCATAAATCCAACTCTGGATCGAGTTGCCGGCCCAGCCCTTCGATATTCAGCAAGGTCTTCTGTAGCAATACCAATTGCGGCTGTACTTCCATGTTGAAGCGGCGGGCAGTCTGGAACAGCGTCAACAGGAATCCACCGAAAGAGATGTCCTTGAGGGGCCGGTCAAAGATCGGTTCTGATACGGTGCGAATCGCTGACTCGAATTCGTCGACCCGGGTTTCCGGAGGCACCCAGCCGGATTCGATATGTAATTCTGCGACCCGCCGGTAGTCACGTTGAAAGAACGCCAGGAAATTCTCGGCTAGATAGTGCTGATCGGTGGGGCTAAGAGTACCAATGATGCCGAAATCTACGGCGATATAGCGAGGATCGTCAGGGTCTTCAGCGTTGACGAAGATATTGCCGGGATGCATATCGGCGTGGAAGAAGCTATCGCGGAATACTTGGGTGAAAAAGACCACCACGCCCCGTTCCGACAGCTTCTTCATATCCACCCCGCGCCGCTGTAACTCAGCAATATTGCCGACGGGGATGCCATGAATCCGTTCCATGACCAACACATTGCGCCGGGTTTCCGGCCAGAATACTTCAGGGACGTACAGGATTGGCGAATCCTTAAAATTATGCCGCAACTGGCTGGCATTGGCTGCTTCGCGCACCAGGTCCAATTCGTCGAAGATGGTTTTCTCGTACTCGGTGACTACTTCCAATGGCCGTAACCGGCGGCCTTCCCGCCAGTAGCGCTGGGCGAGACGAGCGATGATATAGAGCAACTCGATGTCACGGCGGATAATTTTTTCAATACCGGGGCGCAATACTTTGACGATGACCTCGCGGCCATTCAATAGTCGAGCGACATGGACTTGGGCGACACTAGCCGATGCGAGCGGTTGCAGATCGAATTTGGTAAATATCGCTTCCAGGGGTTGCCGGTAAGCTTTTTCGATAATTGCTCGTGCTTGATCACCCGCAAATGGCGGTACCCGGTCCTGTAATTTGGTCAGTTCTAAGGCGATATCATCAGGGAGCAGGTCGCGGCGAGTGGATAGCATTTGGCCGAATTTGACAAAAATTGGCCCCAAATCTTCCAGTGTCAGCCGAATGCGCTCACCGCGCGTCAGATGTAATTCTTCACGCGGTATCCAGTTCCAGGGCAACAGATGCCGGAGGAAAGCAATGGGTCGAAATAAATGAGTGGCCAGGATAATATCGTCCAGACCGTGACGCACCAAAACCCGGTTGATGTGCAACAACCGTAGCAGTTGGGCAGGACCGGGAATGCCTCCGGCACGCATGGGCGGGAGCAGGCGCTAGATCGGGTTGCCGCCGGCCAGTTGCCGGCGCAAGCGAATGATGCGCGCTTCAAGCCGATCTACATCTTCACGCAGAATATCTACGGCACTTAGAAAGGATTCGACGGCAGGGTGTGGCGGCAGGGTACGCAACTCCTGTTGCAGATACTCGCTACAGTCACGCAGGAGGGTTGCAGAAGTATGCTGACCCCATTGACGGAGTCCACGCCAGAATGTACCGAGTTCATGAGCGAGCGCATCACCGGTCACCTTTGAGATCTGCTCTTCCCAGTCGATATCCAATCGAGCTAGCAGGGTCTGAAATTGCCGGCCGGCGTTACTGTCGCCCTCTATGGTAATTTCACCATTGACCGGTTGACCACGCCATTGCCGAATCAGCACCGGTAGTGTGCCGCGAATGTGTACGGTAGGTTTGCTTTCGTAGCAGTCAGTTATCCGGATACCTTCCGGTCCAGGAAATAAATAGAGGGTCAGGCCTATTCCTTCCGGCTCGATAGCGACCACCACACCATCCAATCCGGCTAGGTATGGCAAGATTTCTGGATCAAGACGCAGGTAACGGTTCAGCGCAATCTCCAAACCAGCAGTGATGAATGTTGGGGCCATCATCAAAATTTGTAACCACGATGTACCGCAACAATGCCGCCACTCAGATTAAAGTACTGGCAGCGTTCGAAGCCGGCTGCTTCCATCATGTGCAACAGAGTGCTCTGATCGGGATGCATACGGATGGACTCGGCTAAGTAGCGGTAACTGGCGGTGTCACCGGCAACCAGCTTGCCGAGAAACGGCAATACTGCAAACGAATACAGGTCATACGCCGGCTTCAAACCGGGTACAACGGGATGAGAAAATTCAAGGATGATAGCCCGCCCGCCCGGTTTCAGTGTCCGGTACATCGCCTCCAAGGCCCGTTCCTTGCGGGTGACGTTACGTAGACCAAACCCGATGGTCAGGCAGTCGAACGTATTATCGGGAAACGGCAGTTGCTCGGCATCAGCTTGCACGTAGACGATATTGCCTACTGCGCCTTCATCGACCAGCCGTTTGCGTCCTTCATGCAACATGCTGGCGTTAATGTCTGATAATACCACCAAGCCCTTGGGTCCGGCCATGTGCAGCAACCGGCTGCTTAGATCACCAGTACCACCGGCCAAGTCCAGTACCCGGTCGCCCCTGTGAATGCCACAAAGGCTTACGGCAAAGCGCTTCCACAGGCGGTGAACACCCAGTGACATCAGGTCATTCATCAGATCGTAGCGGCTGGCGACTGAATCAAAGACACCAGCGACCTTGCGGGCCTTTTCGTTGGCAGCCACTGTCTGATAGCCGAAATGTGTCGTTTCAGGTTTTTGCATGATTCTCAGGAAGCCTTAACCTCTCACCCTCAGCTTTTTCTTCAAAGGGAGGGGAGGGGGTGAAGGATTATACGGAAATCAGTCTTGGCGCTCATGGCCTGTCTCGGCCAGCCGGCGCAGGTAATCTTGCCAGTGACTTTCCTGATTCACGCTCAGATCATACAGGACATCCCAGGAATACAATCCGGTCGCATGGCCATCATCAAATACCAGCTTGACGGCGTAATGTCCTACTGGTTCGATGGCGGTGATATTCACCTGCTCCTTGCCAGTCACCAGCGTTCCAGTTCCAGGGCCGTGGCCACGCACCTCAGCAGAAGGGGAAAACACCCGCAGATATTCACACGGTAACTGGGAACGGGAGCCGTCCTCAAAGGCAACTTCTAGAATACGGGAGGTCTGGTGTAACTTAATTTCGGTTGGATGAACGCTCACGAACAGGCCTCAAGGGTATGGAAATCCTTTCCTTCCCCTGAGTGAGGGGGAAGGGTTAGTAAGGAGAAGGAGTTTACAGAATATAACGGGTAAGGTCTTCATCCTTAATCAGTTCACTCAGGTGGGTGTCTACATAGGCACCATTAACCACGATCTCATCGCCGGAATGGTCAGGCGCTTCGAAAGAAACTACTTCCAGCAACCGCTCCATAACCGTGTGTAGCCGGCGAGCGCCGATATTCTCGGTGCGCTCATTGACCTGATAAGCGACCTCAGCAATGCGCCGCACCCCATCCATCGTGAATTCTAGCTTGAGATCTTCGGTTGCCAATAAGGCGATGTATTGCTCGGTCAGTGAGGCATCTGGCTCGGTCAAAATTCGCACAAAATCCTCAGTGCTTAGTGCGCTCAGCTCGACCCGGATTGGCAGACGGCCTTGCAATTCAGGAATTAAATCTGAAGGCTTGGCTAGATGAAATGCTCCAGAGGCGATAAATAGAATATGATCAGTGCGTACCATACCGTATTTAGTCGATACCGTGCAGCCTTCTACCAGCGGTAGTAAGTCGCGCTGGACCCCCTCGCGAGACACGTCCGGACCACCGTATTCACCACGTTTGGCGACCTTGTCGAGTTCGTCAAGAAATACAATACCATTTTGCTCCACTGCTGCCAGTGCTCGCAGCTTGAGTTCTTCCTCATTGATCATCTTAGCCGCTTCCTCTTCCTGCAACAGCTTAAGAGCATCTTTAACCTTCAGTTTGCGGGTGCGTGTACGGCCATTGCTGAGATTTTGGAACAGACTTTGCAACTGGTTGGTCATTTCTTCCATGCCAGGGGGGGCCATAATCTCCACACCAACCGGCCGCACCGAAATCTCAATTTCGATATCCCGGTCATCCAGATCACCTTTCAGTAGCCGGTCACGCATCTTTTGCCGGGTGCTAGAATGATCGGATGGTGCTGGTTCGTTCGCAAAACCAACGCTACGTGGTCGAGGCAGCAGTGTGTCCAACACCCGCTCGTAGGCGGCTTCCTCAGCAAGATGCCGTACTTTTTGCATTTCCTCTTCGCGCACCATTTTCACCGATCCATCCATCAGGTCGCGAATGATAGATTCCACATCACGGCCGACATAACCGACTTCGGTGAATTTAGTGGCCTCGACCTTGATGAACGGTGCATTGGCCAGTTTGGCGAGCCTCCGGGCAATTTCAGTCTTACCGACACCGGTTGGGCCGATCATCAAGATATTCTTAGGGGTGATTTCATTGCGCAGATCCGGATTTACCCGCATCCGGCGCCAACGGTTGCGCAGAGCAATCGCTACGGCACGTTTGGCAGCATCCTGGCCGATGATATGTTTATCCAGTTCCTGGGCGATTTCTCGGGGAGTCATCTCCGACATGGCAAGGCTACCATCCACGGGTAAAGCGGAAATAGGATGACGAACACACCGGCTACGAACACCGGTTCATGCGCCCGCCAGTTCTTCAAAACTTAAATTTTCGTTAGTGTAGATGCAGATGCTGGCGGCGATTTTCAATGCCTGTTCGACAATGATTCGTGCATCAAGCTCGGTATGCTCTAGTAACGCTTGAGCTGCAGCTTGGGCGTAGGCTCCGCCAGAGCCGATGGCAGCTAGGTTGCGCTCTGGCTCGATTACATCGCCGGTGCCGGAAATAATGAGTGTGGCCTGAAGGTCAGCGACGATCAACAATGCTTCCAGACGCCGTAGCAACCGGTCCGTACGCCAGTCTTTGGCCAATTCCACAGCCGCGCGGGTCAAGTTACCGCTATGTTTTTCCAGCTTACCTTCGAAGCGTTCGAATAGCGTAAAGGCATCAGCAGTACCGCCTGCAAATCCAGCAATGATTTTATTCTGGTATAGCCGCCGTACTTTGCGGGCGTTACCTTTCATGACGGTGTTGCCTAAAGTCACTTGTCCGTCGCCGCCAATCACCACCTGGTCCTTGCGACGAACAGCTAGCACCGTAGTGCCGTGTAATGCTGAATCCATAATCCTGCCTCGCTGATTGTGGAGATTGTACACAATTCACAGTTGTTGTAATGGAGCTGATTACAGAATCATCAAGTGCATCCAGCCAAAAAAAAGCCCCGGTTACAAGGGGGAATGGAACCGGGGCGAATAAGGTATCCAGTCTCTTCAACCGGATATAGCCCGCTCAGGGAGGGAAGCGGACAGGCGTAAGGGCTTACGCTTACCTTCTAGGATAAGGATAATCCAAAAAAGTTCAACGGGTATTTAGCAAATCAGCATAGAGATCATGCTCATCGGCATCTACGATCTGTACCTTAGTAAACTCACCGACCGATAATTTTACACCTGCTTCGATGTAAACTACGCCATCGATCTCTGGCGCATCGGCGGTAGAACGGGCAATAGCCGTCCCCTCTTCCTCATTAATGGCGTCGACCAGCACAGTCAATGTCTGGCCAATTCTCCTTTGCAAGCGTTGGGCGCTGATCATGGCTTGAAGCTCCATCAGCTGAGCCTGTCTTTCCTGTTTGATCTCTTCTGGAACTGGATCGGGCAAAGCGTTAGCGGTCGCGCCATCCACCGGTGAATAGGTAAAGCATCCGACTCGATCCAGTTCGGCCTCGCGCAAAAAATCCAGCAATTGCGCGAAATCATCCTCGGTTTCACCAGGAAAACCGACGATAAAAGTGCTACGCAGGGTGAGGTCAGGGCAGATTGCCCGCCAGCGGCGGATGCGCTCCAGAGTATTGCTGCTGTTGGCGGGGCGCTTCATCGCCTTCAGAATACGTGAGCTAGCATGTTGCAGTGGTATGTCCAAGTAGGGAAGCAGCCGGCCTTCTGCCATCAATGGAATTAGTTCATCCACCTGCGGATAGGGATAGACATAATGCAGGCGTACCCAAATCTTCAATTCGCCTAGCGCGGCAGCTAGCGGTGTCAGATGGGTTTTCAGGGGCCGGCCTTTCCAGAAGCCAGTACGGTAGCGAACATCCACTCCGTAGGCGCTGGTATCTTGGGAGACAATCAGCAACTCCTTGACCCCAGCTTGCGCGAGCGTCTCCGCTTCTTGCAATACATCGCCAACCGGGCGGCTGACCAAGTCACCGCGCAATTGCGGAATGATGCAGAAGGTGCAGCGATGGTTGCAGCCCTCAGCAATTTTCAGGTAGGCATAGTGCCGGGGGGTGAGTTTGACACCTTGTGGTGGCAACAGATCCAAGAACGGGTCATGCGGTCGAGGTAGATGGGTGTGTATAGCGTCCATCACTGCCTCGCAGGCATGAGGTCCGGTCACCGCCAGCACACTTGGATGTAGATTACGCACCACATTGTCCTTGGCCCCCAGGCAGCCGGTGACAATGACTCGCCCATTTGCAGTCAATGCCTCGCCAATGGCGTTCAGTGACTCGGCCACTGCTGCGTCAATGAAGCCGCATGTGTTGACGATCACCAAATCGGCTGCTTCGTAGCTCGGTGCAATACCGTAACCCTCGGTGCGTAATCGAGTCAGGATCTGTTCGGAATCCACCAGCGCTTTCGGACAGCCTAGGCTAATAAAGCCGACTCTTGGTTCGCGATCCTTTAAAGATTGATTGTTGCTCAAGATCACATCTATTCACACTCATAACTTGCGGGTCAACCCCGAAAACCGCTAGATTATACTATTAACCGTCCAATCAGCATCTCAGTGTCGCTGACGGCAGCTTGATATCGCTCATCCAACTGTTTTTTTAGGATTTCATCCGCCATGAAGAAAGGCATTCATCCCCAGTACCACGAGGTCGTGTTCCAGGATATTTCTACAGACTTCACATTCCTTACCCGATCCACCATGAAGGCCAAGGAGACTATCCAATGGACCGATGGCAAGGAATATCCGTTGATTAAGGTGGAAGTATCTAGTCAGTCTCACCCATTTTACACAGGTAAGCAGAAAATCGTTGATACTGCTGGACGGGTGGATCGCTTCCGTCGTAAGTATGGCTTGTCTTAAGTAGCCAGCTGCTCCTATGGGATATTAATGCGGAAGATTATGAATTTTCAAAAGGCATCCTTCTGGATGCCTTTTTTCGGCGGTTGAATCCTGCCGGTTGCACAAGGATTTGCTGCAAAGCATCATGCGTTCGACTATCATTACCTGCGCATTGCAAAATGCTGTATAGAAAACTCCAATTTTTTTCGGAACACTGCCGGGTTGCCATCATTTTGACTGCTAACGCCGGGCTAATGCTGATTTTGTTGCCACCCACTCTGGAGGTTTATGAATGACAACGATTACCTTTAAGGATGATGTCACTGGCAAAGCCGTACAGATGCCGGTGCTGGCGCCGACTCAAGGCCAATCTGTAGTCGATATCGGCAAATTAGCTAAGGAGTTCGGTTATTTCACTTATGACCCTGGTTTTATGTCCACTGCAAGCTGCCAGAGTGCCATTACTTATTTGGATGGTGACAAGGGCGAGCTGATGTATCGCGGCTATCCGATCGAACAATTGGCCGAACAGTGCAATTTCTTAGAGGTTTGTTACCTGTTATTGTATGGAGAATTACCTAATATCGATAAAAAACAGATCTTTGAAACCAGTATTGCTCGCCATAACCGGATTCGCGAGAACCTGCGCCGCTTCTTGCATGGCTTTAATTATGATGCGCACCCGATGGCGATGATGGCAGCAGTGGTGAGTTCGTTATCCGCCTTTTTCCACGATAGACTTAATATCCACGATTACGAACATCGCATGGTCACTGCCCGCCGGTTGATTGCCAAGATGCCGACTATTGCTGCTGCCTGCTATAAGCATAGTATTGGTGATCCCGCGATTTATCCTCGCGATGATCTTAGCTATACCGGCAATCTGCTGTACATGATGTTTAGTCTTCCCGGCAAGCGTTATGAGGTCAATCCAATTGCTGAGCGGGCGCTGGACGTATTGTTCACCCTGCATGCAGATCACGAGCAAAATGCTTCCACCTCCACCGTGCGGTTGGCGGGTTCTTCAGGCACCAATCCTTATGCTGCGGTCGCTGCTGGAATTGCCTGCCTGTGGGGGCCAGCGCATGGCGGTGCCAATGAAGCTGTTCTCCGCATGCTTGATCAGATTGGTGAGGTCAAGAATGTCGACAGCTTTATGTCCAAGGTAAAAGATAAGAATTCTGGTGTCCGGTTGATGGGTTTTGGTCACCGGGTCTATAAAAACTTCGATCCGCGCGCCAAGATCATCAAGGATATCTGCCATGAAGTGCTAGATACCTTTGGTTATGACCCGCGCCTGGAGTTAGCAATGCGTCTGGAGGAAATCGCCCTCAGTGACGATTACTTCATTGAGCGTAAGCTGTATCCGAATGTGGATTTCTATTCTGGCATTATCTATAGCGCGCTGAAAATACCCGTTGAAATGTTCACAGTGATGTTTGCTATCGCCCGTGCCGCAGGCTGGATCAGTCACTGGATTGAAATGATCAGTGAACCTGACATGAAAATTGGCCGGCCCCGCCAGCTCTATATTGGCCCCGCCCGGCGCGATATAGTTGCGCTGGAGAACCGTCTATAAATCAGAAAATTATCTTTTGTTAGCCGTTGCCCTCTCTCCTTAATGGGGAGAGGGCATGGAATTATTGGCTTAGCCACCTTGCTTATTAGCATTCTTACGTGACTTGGAGACAACAGGCTTTTCTTCAACGCGAGCTACTTTGGTTTTGATGGCTGAGTGTTGATTGTTTGTCTTAACAGTCGCTGCCGGCGCCAGCTTGCTGCTTTTGACTACCTTGCCGGTTGATTTCTTAGCCAAAACGTTTTTACTGGTGGTTGCCAAAGCGAGTTTTGCGGGCGGTTTAGCGCTCGTTACCTTACTGGTTGCTGCTTGACGAGGACTCAGTTTGACAGATACAGCGGCGCGAGCTCCTTTCCTCTTGCTTGTTGTTGCTAATAATCTTGCCGCTGCTGGGGTGCGCTGGACGATCACCGGTGCTGGTTCCAGTTTCATCGGTGGCGGTGACGCTAAGCCATAGCGGGCGAAACCGTAGTCGAGTAAAGTGCGGGCATCTTGCCACAAAGTGCCACTGTTGGGGCTATTGAGGATGGCAACGATTAACCGGACGCCACCGCGGTCGGCTTCCCCGACAAAACAACGCCGTGCCTTAAAGGTAAAACCCGTTTTGCCACCGCGCGTACCCTCGTAAGAAACCAGCAACTGATTATGGTTAAGGACTGGTACCATCCGCCAGTCGCTATACAGTCCTTGCCCTGACTCGATACGCAGGGCCGCGCTGCGGGTGCGTACAATATCCGCAAAAACCGGATGGTTCATCGCTTGGCGAAAAATCAATGATAAATCATAGGCTGTAGTGTAGTGATCGTCATTCGGCAAACCATGTGGATTTGTAAAATGGCTATCACGCGCCCCGATTTGCCACGCCCTTGAATTCATCAGTTCGGCAAATCCGGATACTGAACCGCCTGCTGCCTCAGCCAAGGTTTCAGCAGCATCATTGCCTGATTTGAGCATGAGCCCATAGAGCAAATCTTGGACTAAGGCAACCTCACCGGCGCGCAAGCCAATTCGGCTTGGTGGTGCACTGGCTGCTTGTGGGCTGACGGGTATTCGTGCGTTCACATTGATGTGTTCCAGCGCTACCAGCGCGGTCAGCACCTTGGTAGTGCTAGCTGGCGGTAAGCGCAGCCGCGGTTCCTTAGCGAACAGAATTTCGCCCGTGGTGGGGTTCATCAGTACTGCTGATCGGGCGGCAATCATTGGCGAAGCCAGAGCGATACCTTCCTGCGCTAACACCAAGCTGGCCGCCATCGATAACACAGCGGCAACTCCTATCCGGAATTGCAATTGCCAGACACAAAAACTGTTCAGAAAAAATCGTAAGGACATGCGATTGATCTCCCTCCATGTTCAGTTCGGGTTGGGCAGCCAAGAGTTTCTGGTAGTCGCAAACCCATTGCCATATTCGTATACTTAAGGAGGAACATGGTTGCTTTATTTTGGTCCAAAAAAAGTTATTAGACTAGTGTCTTCTTAAGGTACTTCGGGTTTTTGGACTGATGTCATTAACCAAACCTGCCCATCCTCAAAATCTTTAGCGATACGATCTGCCGGTGGATCAACAAGTAGCATGCCGTAGAAATAATAAATCCCGAATGATATGGTCGAGCCGCAGGCCGCGTTGTTCAAATTTGGTCATGGGGCGCCAATTTGGGCGTGGTGCAAATCCATTTCCAGCTATGGTATTCACTAGTTCGGGAGTCGCATTGAAAATATCTAGCATTGAAAGAGCGTAGTTCTCACAATCGGTTGCTACGTGTAATTGCCCGAGCGGCTTGAGTTTATGAACAAGCAATGAGGCGCATTGCGGTTGAATAAATCGGCGTTTGCGATGACGTATCTTAGGCCAGGGATCGGGAAAGAAAATCTGAATCCGATCAAAACATTTATCGGGCAACTGCTTTTCTAGTACCTCGATGGCATCAGCGCACATCACTCGCAGATTGGTTAGTTGCAATTCTTTCGCTCTTAGTAGCAGGTGTCCGACGCCGGGTCGATGCACTTCGATACCTAGGTAATTTATGTCTGGATGTGTGGCTGCCATCGTGGCTAATGACTCGCCATCACCAAAACCAATTTCTAGAACCCATGTCGCGCGCCGGCCAAACAAGCTCTCCTGATCAAGTAATACTGTGCCGGATTCAACTCCAAACCGTTCCCAATATTCCGTGAGTGCTCGTTGTTGAGCTAAAGTCATTCGTCCTTCGCGCCGGACAAAACTGCGAATCCGCGACAGGGAAATATTATTGGCATTCGAATCATCTGAAGTTGGTATCATATAATATGCAATTTATTAAGTGTGGATGAAGTGTATTTCAATAGCTGGAAAATACGATCATTAGAATCAAAAGATAACTCAAGAATCAAAAGATAACTTATCTATCTCTTTTAAAGATTGCAAAATGATTGCAGGTAGAAAAATAGATGCTTTATAATGAGAAATTAGCTGAAATTACAGCTTTCCCTGAAATGAACAGCTTACTGTGGTGCGTAAAAATCATGAGCGATACGATCAACGATATTCTCGATTCTTCTTCACTTGATCAACTGAATACTCTGATCAGGAGAGCACAAGAAGAAATCGAACGCAAAAAGGTAGATGAAATTCAGATGACTCGTCATCGATGGATCGAGGAGGCCAGAAACTTTGGTATGTCGCCCGAGGAAGTATTGCAATACTCTGGGCGCAGGAAAGGCAGGCCCAAATATCGTAACCCGGCTGATCCTGATCAAACCTGGACCGGTCGTGGTAAGATGCCAAGCTGGCTAAAGAACGCATCAGATCCAGAGGCTTATCGCATTCCTGAGTAAAATCCGGCTTACTCATAACTCTTCGCCAAATCGAGACCACTCAAATCTTGCCAAGAGTTTATTTTAGCGTTAGGATTTTTCTATGCTAGCCTATTTGGATTCGGGTAGATATTGAAAAATTGCAAGCGGGTGTAGTTCAATGGTAGAACCTCAGCTTCCCAAGCTGATGGTGTGGGTTCGATTCCCATCACCCGCTCCAGAAAGTCAGGGTTACGTCGCTGCGTAGCCCTTTATTTTTGCCATGGCCCTTCTTTCCAGCATACCCGAAAATACCTTGATGCTGGCTTGGCCAGCCGCCCCTATCTCCAGATGATTTCCCGCGAGGAATGCCCTGCTATGATTCACGTTGCTATTGCCGGCGCTGCTGGCCGCATGGGCCGTAACTTACTCGACGCCTGCCGTCAGGCTGAAGGGGTCCGCTGCACCATTGCCTCGGAACAGGCCGATAGCCCATTTATTGGTGCCGATGTAGGAGAACTAGCCGGCATCGGCCGCCTGGATGTGCCTATTACCGCTGATTTGACACCATTCATTGATCATTTTGATGTGCTGATCGACTTCACCCAGCCAATGGCAACGCTGACTCACCTGGCTTGTTGCCGATCTGCGGGCAAGGCAATGGTGATCGGTACCACCGGGCTTTCGGCTGAACAGAAGGCAGTGATCATTGACGCTGCCAATAGCATCCCTATCGTTTTCGCACCGAATATGAGCGTTGGGGTCAACGTCTGTTTCAAGCTGCTGGAGATGGCAGCACAGGTCTTAGGAGATGAGGTGGACATCGAAATCATCGAAGCCCACCACCGGCATAAGGTAGATGCGCCTTCCGGCACAGCTCTAGCGATGGGTCAGGTGGTCGCCAAAACACTTGGAAGGAGTTTGGAACAATGCGCCATTTACGGTCGGCAAGGCGTGACTGGCGAGCGTGATCGCTCTACCATTGGCTTTGCTACGATCCGTGCGGGCGATATCGTCGGCGAGCATACAGTGATGTTTGCTGATGCAGGCGAACGTCTGGAAATTACCCATCGCGCTTCCAGCCGAATGACCTTTGCTAAGGGCGCGATCCGGGCTGCCGCTTGGCTGGCAGCTCGTCGTAGCCCAGGCCTTTTCGATATGCAGGATGTGCTGGGTTTGCGCTAAGGCGGTTAATCACGCAGTAATTCGTTAACACCAACCCGGGCGCGGGTTTTCTCATCCACCTGTTTGATAATTACTGCACAGTACAGGCTATGGCTGCCGTCGGCAGCGGGTAAGCCGCCAGGTACGACCACGGATCCTGCTGGTATCCGGCCATAGCTTACCTCACAGGTCAGCCGGTTGTAGATTTTGGTGCTCTGACCGATGTAAACCCCCATTGAAATCACTGAGCCGCGCTCTACGATTACACCCTCGACTACTTCCGAGCGGGCACCAATAAAGCAATCGTCTTCAATAATAGTGGGGCTGGCCTGCAACGGCTCTAGCACGCCGCCGATGCCGACTCCCCCGGACAGGTGGACGTTTTTGCCGATCTGGGCACAAGAGCCGACAGTCGCCCAGGTATCGACCATCGTTCCGGAGTCCACATAAGCGCCGATATTGACATAAGACGGCATGAGCACCACACCGGAGGCAATGTAGGAGCCTCGCCGGGCTGCTGCTGGTGGAACGACACGTACTCCAGCCGCCAGGAAGTCATTCTCGCCGTATTCAGCGTACTTGGGTGGCACCTTGTCGAAATAGTTGGTGTAGCCATCACGGATGATCACACTGTCGTTCAGGCGAAAGCTCAACAATACCGCTTTCTTCAACCACTGGTTAACGATCCATGTGCTGTCGCGCGGCTCAGCTACTCGCACCTTGCCTGTTTCCAGGAGGCCGAGCGCTTCTTCTATCGCTTCGCGCAATTCCGCGGGAGCAGTAGCAGGATCGAGTTCAGCTCGGTGCTCGAACGCATCTTCGATAATCCGTTGTAATTCAGTCATCAGTCAGTATCCTCAAGCGCAAACGACGTTCCCGGACTATTGAAGTTTGGGTCCAGTCGCAAAAAACCGTCATAATAGAGGGGGGATAAAGATTAGGTTGCAGATTGCTTTGACCTAATACCTGATACCTGATACCTAAATCAAGTCCTGAACAGTCGCAGACAGATATAATGAGGATCACTGGTATGTCCAAAAAGACCGTGGCGGATGACAAGAAGCCGGCCATTACCCGACCTGCTTCAGAGACGAAGAAGGAGGTGGGAAGCGCCAGCAAGCCAGTGACCGCTACCATCCAGGAATCCATGCCAGTGCCGGGGACGGCAAAGGTGGCGATGGAAGCCAGCAAACAGCCGATGGCTAAAGTGACCCGAGAATCCACACTAACTTCAGACGTGGTGAAGGTGACGGTGGATGGCCGCAAACGCATCATCATTGAAGGGGTCAGCCCGGAGATCGACGGCGGACGTTTCCCCATCAAACGCACCGTTGGCGAGACCATCGTGGTTGAGGCCGATGTGTTTACTGACGGTCATGATTCCTTGTCCTGTGTTTTGCAATATCGCAAGACCGGTGAAACTGCTTGGCAGGAAGTACCGATGTGCTTTCTGGTCAATGACCGCTGGCATGGCGAGTTCCCGGTGTTAGAACTGGGTCGCCATGAGTATATCGTCCTCGCCTGGGTGGATCACTTCAAATCCTGGCGGCATGATCTGAGCCGCTGGGAACAGGTTGAGGACATTACTCTATCCCTGCAAATCGGTGCAGAACTGGTTGGCAAAGCCGGCCAGCGGGTAGCCGGCATGGAAGGTCACTGGTTGGCGCAGCGTGCTGGAGAGTTAGTTGGACCGCAGAATTTGGAACAGCGCCGCCAACTGGGGCTGGATGAGGAACTGGCACAGAAGATGTTCCGTTATGCCGACCGGACACTAGCGCTAGGTTACAGTAAGACTTTGAACGTGGTGGTGGAAGATGAGCGCGCCCGTTTCAGCACCTGGTATGAAATGTTTCCGCGTTCGTGCAGCCCGGTTCCTGGCAAGCATGGAACTTTCAAGGACTGCGAAGCCTGGCTGCCACGCTTGGCAGCAATGGGCTTCGATGTACTGTACTTTCCGCCGATCCATCCGATTGGCCGGGTTAATCGCAAAGGGAAAAATAATACACTCACCCCCGGCCCTGACGATGTTGGTAGTCCCTGGGCGATCGGCGCCGAGGAAGGTGGTCACAAGAGCATTCTGCCGCAACTAGGGACTTTGGAAGAGTTCCGTGAGCTGGTGCAAAAGGCCCGGCAGCATGGGATCGACATTGCCTTAGACATCGCGCTGCAATGCGCGCCAGATCATCCCTATGTTAAGGAACATCCTGATTGGTTCCGCTGGCGGCCGGACGGTACGGTGCAGTACGCCGAGAACCCACCCAAGAAATATCAGGATATTTATCCCTTCAATTTTGAGACGGCCGACTGGAAAGCGCTGTGGGAAGAAATCAAGAGCATCTTTGAGTTTTGGGTTGAGCAGGGGGTGCGCATCTTCCGGGTGGATAATCCGCATACCAAACCCTTCGCAATGTGGGAGTGGCTGATTGCTGAGATTAAAAAGACCACACCTCACGCCATCTTTTTGGCTGAAGCTTTCACTCGGCCTAAGGTCATGCACCGGCTGGCCAAGCTCGGCTATACCCAGTCTTACACATATTACACCTGGCGCAACACCAAAGAGGAGTTAAGCGAGTACTTGACTGAGGTCTGTCAGGGGCCAGGTCGTGAGTATTTCCGGCCCAACTTCTGGCCGAACACGCCGGATATCCTGCACGAATCGCTGCAATTCGGTGGTAAACCCATGTTCATGACCCGGCTGGTCATGGCGGCGACCATGACCGCCAATTACGGCATCTACGGGCCGGCCTACGAGATGATGGAGCATATTGCGATCAGGCACGGCAGCGAGGAATATCTCGATTCCGAAAAATACCAGTTGCGCCAGCGCGGTTTTCAGGATCTGGATGGACCCAACAGCCTGCGCGAGTTTATTGCCTTGGTGAATCGCATTCGCAAGCACAACCCGGCGTTGCAATCCAATTGGAGTTTGCGCCTCCATCTAGTCGACAACGGCCAAATTCTTTGCTACAGCAAGTCCACGGCGGATCATTCCAACGTTATCCTGGTAGTGGTCAACATTGATCCCAATTACACCCAGGCTGGCTGGACAGGACTGAATCTGGAGGAACTGGGCGTCGATCCGCACCAGCCGTTCCAGGTGCATGACCTGCTCACCGGCGCACACTACATCTGGAATGGACCGCGTAATTATGTAGAGTTGAATCCGCATCGGATGCCAGCGCATGTTTTCCAGGTGCTTAGCGGGTTGCATACCGAACGCGATTTCCCAACTTTCCAGGGTTAAGGAGCATGGCATGGCGAGTAATCCGAAAGGCTGGATGGGTGTTGATGATCCCCTGTGGTATAAGGACGCCCTGATCTATCAACTCCACGTCAAAGCATTCGGCGATAGCAACCAGGATGGCATCGGCGATTTCCGCGGCCTGACCCAGCGTCTGGATTACATCCAGGATCTGGGAGTAGATACGCTATGGCTGATGCCGTTTTATCCTTCTCCCCTGCGGGACGACGGCTACGACATCTCCGACTACCAGAATGTTCATCCCCAATACGGCACGCTTGCCGACTTTCGCCACTTTGTCCGCGAGGCGCATCGCCGGAAACTGAAGGTGATCACCGAGCTGGTGATCAATCATACCTCCGATCAGCATCCCTGGTTCCAGGCAGCCCGGAACGCACCTCGTGGCTCGCCGCAACGGAATTTCTATCTCTGGAATGACGACGATAAAAAATTTCCGGAAACCCGGATCATCTTCACGGACACTGAAACCTCCAACTGGGCTTGGGATCCGGTGGCGGAACAATACTATTGGCATCGTTTTTTCTCGCATCAGCCGGATTTGAACCATAACAATCCGGCGGTGGTGAAAGCTGTGACCAAGGTGATGCGCTTCTGGCTAGACATGGGTGTGGACGGGCTGCGGCTGGACGCGATCCCTTACTTGTGTGTACGCGAGGGCACGTACAACGAGAACCTGCTTGAGACGCATGCAGTCATCAAGCAGATGCGGGCCGTAGTGGATAAACATTACCGCAGCCGCCTGTTTCTGGCGGAGGCCAATCAGTGGCCGGAGGATGTGCGCGATTACTTCGGCGATGGCGATGAATGCCACATGGCCTATCACTTCCCGTTGATGCCGCGCATGTATATGGCGATTGCCCAGGAGGACCGTTATCCCATTGTTGAAATTCTCGAACAAACTCCAGACATTCCCGACAACTGCCAGTGGGCGGTATTCCTGCGCAATCATGATGAACTGACGCTGGAAATGGTCACCGACCGCGAACGGGATTACATGTACCGTACCTACGCCGCCGATCCGCGCATGCGGGTCAATGTTGGCATCCGCCGCCGGCTGGCGCCGCTGATGGACAATGATTCTGGCAAGATCAAGTTAATGAACAGTTTGTTGCTGTCGATGCCGGGTACTCCCATTGTTTACTATGGTGACGAAATCGGCATGGGCGACAATTTCTATCTCGGCGACCGTAACGGAGTGCGCACGCCGATGCAATGGAGTCCGGACCGCAACGCCGGGTTCTCCAAAGCGGATCCGCAGCGCCTGTATCTGCCGCCAATCATGGACCCAATTTACGGTTACGAAGCACTTAACGTGGAAGCGCAGAGCCGTGCGCCTGCCTCGCTGTTAAATTGGATGAAGCGAATGATTGCTGTGCGGCGGACCTGCCAAGCTTTCGGCCGGGGTCGACTTGAAATGCTGCGTCCCGGCAACCGCAAAATCCTGGCTTACATCCGTGCCTATGCGGATGAGGTTGTGATGTGTGTGGCCAATTTGTCGCGCTCCGCCCAACCGGTGGAATTGAACCTAGGCAAATTCAAAGGGATGGTGCCGGTGGAGATGCTCGGTCAGATCTCGTTTCCACCGATTGGTGAGTTACCGTATTTGTTAACGTTGCCCCGTTACGGTTTCTACTGGTTCCGGCTGAGCTACGCAGCGCCACCTGCTTGGCATGAGGATCGCCTGCCGGGTACCGAGTTACGAGTGCTCGTCTTGTTCCAAGGCTGGAAAAGCTTCTTCCCCGATCAGGTTGAGCCCAGCCGGCGGGAAATGGCCGAAAACCTGCACCAGCGGCTGGTTCGAGAGGTGCTGCCGGATTTTCTGCCAACGCAGCGCTGGTTTGCCGGTAAGGGCGGACGCATTGAGCGAATCGAGTTCGACAACTACGACATCTGGGCTGATAAGACTGAGTGGGTATTGGCGCGGATTCGGGTTTGGCTCGTTGGGCGTGAAGAGCCGCAGGATTATGGGCTACCGCTGGCGCTGGCCTGGGAGGAAAAAGACGATGGCGATGAAGCCTTACGGCCTCTGTGGCCCTATGCGCTGGCCCGGGTACGGGTTCGCGCCCGCATGGGCTTGCTGTATGACGCTTTCGCCGACGAGCGATTCTCTCAGGGCCTCATGAAAATGATCGCCCGCAATGCCCGGATTCCACTCGGTAATGGCTGGTTGAAGTTCTCGGCAACCCGCGCCTTTCACGAATTGGCTGGCGACTTGCCAGAGATGCTGCCGGTTAAGCGGCTGGCACTGGACAGTAGCAACACCACCATCGCTATTGGCAACCGGATGCTGCTTAAAGGCTACCGTCGGCTGCACCCAGGTATCAGCCCGGAATTGGAAATGGGCCGGTTCCTGACCGATGTCGCCGATTTTGGGAACGCCGCGCCGCTGGCCGGGGCGCTTGAATATGAGAATGAGGAGGATGGAACCGTCATCGCCTTGGCAATCTTGCAAGGATTCGTCGCTAACCAAGGCGATGCCTGGAACTATACCCTGGATTATCTCAAGCGGTTTTTCGATGATCGCCTGTCTCAGCAGACTGAGCCGGCAGTTCTCGAAGCTGACGAGAGTTCGAGTCCGCATGCTGTTTTTCTCCTGTTCGCCACAACTTTGGGCCGGCGCACCGGAGAATTACACCGAGCACTGGCGCAAACGACAGGCAATCCAGCATTCGATCCTGAACCGATTACTGTAGCGGACATGACTTGTTGGCTCGATCAGATTCGTGACGAAGTCGAGATGACCTTAGAACGGCTGAGACAGGCTAAAAACCGGCTGCCGGAGCCGGTGCAAGCCTTGGCCGAGCAAGTGCTGGAAGCGCAAATTGGCTTACCACGGGCTGGACGCTACGCTTCACTGGCTGCCCAAGTGCTGGAGGTGCGTGGTGCGGCGGCGGCACGCTCGGTGCAGGTGGAGGCAATGACGCCTCACGCCATGAAGACGCGCTATCATGGCGATTACCATCTTGGCCAAGTGCTGGTCGCCAAAGATGATGTGATTATTATTGACTTTGAGGGTGAACCGGCGCGGTCGCTAGAGGAGCGGCGTGGCAAGCATTCCCCATTACGGGATGTGGTTGGTATGTTGCGCTCGTTTAACTATGCCGCGCATGCTGCGCTCCGGCAAGCAACCGCCGATGGTGCTAGCAATCAAGAAGAACTCATCCCTCATGCCCATGATTGGGAACAGCAAACCCGCATGGCTTTTCTGGCCGGCTACACCGAAACGGCAGGAGATAGCCCTGGCTATCCTGCTGATCCTGATCAAGTTCGAGTACTTTTGGAGTTGTTTGCCTTGGAGAAGGCCTGTTATGAATTGCGTTATGAACTAGACAATCGTCCTGATTGGGTGGAAATCCCACTTGGGGGTTTGTGTGAGCTACTATCATTTGAGACGAAGGATGCACCGCGATGAAACAACCAAAAATTCTGGCTTTTGTGATGGCGGGTGGCGAGGGTGCCCGCTTGAGTCCCCTCACAGCTTACAATTCTAAACCTTCGCTGCCGTTTGGCAGCCGTTACCGTATTGTAGATTTTGTGTTGAGCAATCTGCTTAATTCGGGAATTCAGTCAATCTATATGCTGGTCCAGTATAAATCTCAGTCGTTGATCGAACATGTCCGCAAGGCGTGGGTGGTGTCGCCGATGCGCAATGAGGAATTCGTGACGGTGGTGCCGCCACAGATGATGCGCGGTGGCGACTGGTTCCAGGGCACTGCGGACGCTGTTTATCAGAATATCAATTTGATTCAACTTCATAATCCTGATCTAGTGGTCGTATTCGGCGCCGATCATATTTACCGGATGGATCTCCAGCAGATGGTGGATTTCCATCTGGAGCGGGCGGCCGATGCGACTGTTGCTGCGTTGCCGGTACCGATCGCTGAAGCCAGCTCATTCGGCGTTATCCATGCCGATCACGCAGGCCGGGTCAACGATTTTCAGGAGAAACCGGCCAATCCGCCGCCGATGCCGTCCGATCCTACCCGTTCCTACGCTTCGATGGGTAACTACCTGTTCGATGCTAAAGTGCTGGTGAAGGCGCTCAAGGAGGCACATGAACGGGGTGAACACGACTTTGGCCACCATGTGTTACCAAAACTGAAGGATACTCATCGGGTATTTGCCTACGACTTCGCCACCAATAAGGTGCCTGGAACCAAATCATATGAAGAGCCGGCCTACTGGCGCGATGTCGGCACGCGGGATGCCTACTTCAATGCCCACCAGGATTTGCTGGGCGAGAAGCCGCGTTTCGATATGTTTAATCCCCAGTGGCGGATCTTTTCCAGCAACTATCAAGGACCCGTCGCACGTCTGCTCGACGCCAGGATCGTCAACAGTGTGGTGGCCGCTGGCTCAATGGTGCGTCAGGCTAAAATCACCAATACCATCATCCGCCGTGAAGTCATTATCGAGGACGATGTGGAGATCGAGGATTGCCTGATCCAAGAATATGTCCACATCAAGCGAGGTGCCCGGTTGCGGCGTGCCATTATTGGCGGTTACAACGTGATCGAAGCGGGTACACATATTGGTTACGATCTTGAGCAGGACCGCAGCCGGTACGAGGTGACCCAGGGGGGCATTACTGTTGTGGGGCCTCGCGAAGTTACCGCAACCATGCAGGCATTTAGTGAGTGATTT
>ERZ795053.2697-NODE-2697-length-21019-cov-9.779098_pt1 | contig 21019 bp, 19 predicted proteins | sample MGYA00375137_ERZ795053 | MGnify/ENA primary metagenome ERZ795053 (study PRJEB30182, sample SAMN05720284) | activated sludge metagenome | isolation source: Anaerobic digester | place: Hong Kong | collected 2014-12-17 ...
ACCTCGACAGCCACATCAGCCGGATCGACCTGATCGGCAAGGACGCGATCAAGCTCAGGGACGGCAAGCAGGTGACGGAGTTCCACGAGGGCATCCTGCCCTGGGCGCTGCGCAATCCCGTCGCCATCGTCTTCGACGAATACGACGCGGGCCGGGCGGACGTGATGTTCGTGATCCAGCGCGTGCTGGAACATGACGGAAAGCTGACGCTTCTGGATCAGAACGAGATCATCACCCCGAACCCGTCCTTCCGCCTGTTCGCCACGGCGAACACCGTGGGTCTTGGCGACACGACCGGGCTTTACCATGGTGTCCAGCAGATCAACCAGGCGCAGATGGACCGCTGGAGCCTTGTGGCGACGCTGAACTATCTGTCGCACGATGCGGAGGCCGCCATCGTCCTGGCCAAGAACCCGCACTACAACACCGAGAAGGGCCGCAAGCAGATCAACCAGATGGTCACGGTCGCGGACCTGACGCGGACGGCCTTCATGAACGGCGATCTGTCCACCGTCATGAGCCCCCGGACGGTCATCAACTGGGCCCAGAACGCGGAAATCTTCCGCAATCTCGGCTATGCCTTCCGGCTGACCTTCCTCAACAAGTGCGACGAGCTGGAGCGCAAGACGGTGGCCGAGTTCTACCAGCGCTGCTTTGACGAGGAACTGCCGGAAAGTGCTGCGAGCCAGAGCATCAGGTGATGGCATGCACCTCGGCCTGATCGTTGGAATAGGCCCGGCTGCCGCCATCGTTTACTATCAGCGCCTTTGCCGGGCGATGGCTGCGCGCGATACGCCACTGGACCTGACGATGGTGCAGGCGGACATTCGGCCGCTGATCGGGAACGCGAATTCAGACGGACGCGAGTCGCAGGCACGGCTGTTCGCGCCGCTGATCGAGCGGTTGAAGGCGGCGGGCGCGGACTGCGCGGCGCTGACCTCGATCGGGGCGCATTTCTGCTTTGAGGAGACGCGCGCGCTTGCCAGCTTGCCGCTTGTCAGTGCGATCACGCCGCTGGACGATCACCTTGTCGCAAGGGGATTGGGCAAGGTCGGGATCCTGGGAACCTGGGTCGCGATGCGGACGCGGCTTTTCGGACAGATGACGCGAACCGAGGTTCTTGTTCCGGAAGACCGGTTTCAGGACGTCGGCCAGCATTATCAGGACATGGCCGTCAGCGGGGTTTGCCCCGCTGAATCGCGTAAGTTGATGTTCGATGCCGGGTGTCGGATGATGGACAGGGGCGCGCAGGCGATCGTCCTGGCGGGAACCGATCTGAACCTTGCCTTCGATGGAGAGGATCCGGGATTTCCGGTGATCGATGCGCTGGACGCGCATGTGGCGGTTCTGGCCGATCTTGCGGACGGGACGCGCAGACTTGAGGAAGTGGCGGTGACACGATGACGAAGACCTCCGACAACCCCGCCGATCCGTTCAAGAAGGCGCTGGCCGAGGCCACCAAGACCATGGCCGACGATCCGGACCTGACCGTCACCTATTCGGTCGATCCGCCGGGAATGACGGCGGACGCGATGCGCCTGCCGCAGGTGTCGCGCCGCATGACGCGCGAAGAGGTGCTGGTCGCGCGCGGCACGGCCGACGCGCTGGCGCTGCGGCGCCGTCACCACGACGCGGCGGTCGCGGCAAGGTATCAGCCCGCCGGCCAGATGGCGCGCGACCTTTACGAGGCGATGGAAACCGCACGCTGCGAGGCGGTGGGCGCGCGCGCCATGCCCGGGACGCTGGGCAATATCGACGCCAAGATCGCGCAGGAGGCCGAGCGCAAGGGCTATGGCCAGATCCGCGCGGCGCAGGACGCGCCGCTTGCGCAGGCGGCGGGCTATCTGGTGCGCCATCTGGCCACCGGGCGCCCGATGCCCGGCGGCGCGGGCAACGTGATGGAGCTTTGGCGCCCGTTCCTTGAGGAACAGGCCGGCGGGACGCTGGAACAGGTGAACGAGGTTCTGGCCGACCAGGCTGCCTTTGCGCGCCTTGCCCGGCAGGTCATCAAGGATCTTGGATACGGCGACCAGCTGGGCGACGACCCCGACCTGAACGACGAGGAAGAGGGCGAGGGCGACGAGACCGAGGAACAGCCGGACACCTCGGAAGGGCAGGAGGAAAGCGAAAGCGAAGAGACCGACGCCGACCCCGACCAGAGCCAGGAGGACCAGCAGGACACGACCGAGTCCAAGGTGATGATGGACGAGGCCGCCGACATGGAAGAGGGCGAGGAGGCCGAGCTTCCGGAAAGCGACGCGCCGCTGGAACCGCCGCCCCCTGCCCCGCATTCCGACGCAGACCCGAACTATTCGGTCTATACGACGGATTTCGATGAGGAAATAAAGGCCGAGGATCTGGCTGAACCGGTCGAGCTGGAACGGCTGCGCGCCTATCTTGACCAGCAACTCGAACCCCTGAAGGGCGCGGTCAGCCGGTTGGCGAACAAGCTTCAGCGCCGCCTTCAGGCGCAGCAGAACCGCAGCTGGGAATTCGATCTTGAGGAAGGCATCCTTGATGCCGGCCGGCTGGCACGGGTGGTGGCGAACCCCACCACGCCGCTTTCGTTCAAGATCGAGAAGGACACCGAGTTCCGCGACACCTGCGTGACGCTTCTTCTGGACAATTCCGGTTCGATGCGCGGGCGGCCCATCTCCATCGCCGCGATCTGTGCCGACGTTCTGGCCCGCACGCTGGAACGCTGCCAGGTCAAGGTGGAGATCCTCGGCTTCACCACCCGCGCCTGGAAGGGCGGGCAGTCGCGCGAACGCTGGCTGGCGCAGGGCCGCCCGCCGCAGCCAGGCCGCCTGAACGACCTGCGCCACATCATCTACAAGGGCGCCGACGCCCCCTGGCGGCGCGTCCGGTCGAACCTCGGGCTGATGATGAAGGAAGGGCTCTTGAAGGAAAACATCGACGGCGAGGCGCTTGAATGGGCGCATCGGCGAATGATCCACCGGCCCGAACAGCGCAAGATCCTTATGGTGATTTCCGACGGGGCGCCGGTGGACGATTCAACATTGTCCGTCAACCCCGCGAATTATCTGGAAAAACACCTGCGCGACGTGATTGCCATGGTCGAACGCCGCAAGGCGGTGGAGCTGATCGCCATCGGTATCGGCCATGACGTGACCCGCTATTACCAGCGCGCCGTGACGATCACCGATGTGGAACAGCTGGCGGGCGCGATGACCGAACAGCTGGCAAGCCTTTTCGACAGCGACCCCCGCGCCCGGGCGCGGGTGATGGGGATAAGGAAGGCGGGCTAAACGCCATCGCCGCGACGGGGACAGGGACCAGATGTTTCAGACCTTCCATTCCACCGCCCGTCCGGATCAGGGACCGCCGCGCCTGGCCGCCCTGCGCGCGGCGCTGGCCGGGGCGGGCCTTGACGGCTTCATCGTGCCGCGCGCCGATGTCCACCAGGGCGAATATGTGTCCCCCCATGACGAACGGCTGGCCTGGCTGACCGGGTTCACCGGATCTGCCGGGTTCGCCATGGTGCTGCCGGCGATCGCCGGGGTCTTCGTCGACGGGCGCTATCGCACCCAGGTCAAGGTCCAGGTCGACCTTGCCCATTTCACCCCCGTCGACTGGCCCGAGGTGAAGCCCGCCGACTGGCTTCGCGAAATGCTGCCCGCGGGCGGCAAGGTCGGGTTCGATCCCTGGCTTCACACCGCCAGAGAGATCGAGGATCTTCGTGCGGGACTTGAAGGTACGGCCATAGAGATCTGTGAAACAACGAATTTCGTGGACTCCACCTGGCCCGATCAACCGGCCCCGCCACTGGGCCCGGTGCGGGTTCATCCGCTAGAAGTCGCAGGCGAATCCGCCGCCGACAAGCGCGCGCGCCTTGGCGCGGAGCTGACGCGGGCCGGTCATGCGGCGGCGGTTCTGACGCTGCCGGATTCGATCGCCTGGCTCTTGAACATCCGGGGCACCGACATTCCGCGCAACCCCGTCGTCCATGCCTTCGCGATCCTTGAGGCAGGCGGCCATGTCACGCTGTTCATCGCGGGCGGCAAGCTTTCGGATGACGTCCGGGCGCATCTTGGCCCCGACATCACCCTGCGCCCGCCCGAGGCGCTCGAACCCGCGCTGCGTACCCTGACGGGGCCGGTCCGGGTTGACCGGGCCACCGCCCCCCTGGCCGTGTCGCGCATCCTGAAGGACGCGGGCGTCGCGGTCGCCTGGGGGCAGGATCCCTGCATCCTTCCCAAGGCGCGCAAGAACCCCGCCGAGATCGAGGGCATGGCAAAGGCGCATCTGCGCGACGGCGCGGCCATGGTCGAATTCCTGGCCTGGTTCGACCGCGCGGCGAAGGGTGACGGCCTGACCGAGGTGGCCGCAGTCCACGCACTGGAAGGATTCCGGCGGGCGACCAATGCGCTTGAAGACATCAGCTTCGAGACGATCTGCGGCAGCGGTCCGAACGGCGCGATCATGCATTACCGCGTCACCGAGGACAGCGACCGGCCGATCAGCGCGGGCGAGGTCGTGGTGATCGATTCCGGCGGGCAGTATCTGGACGGCACCACCGACATCACCCGGACCGTTTCCGTCGGCCCCGTCGACCCCGAGGTGCGCGCCTGTTTCACCCGCGTCCTGCAGGGGATGATCGGCATTTCCCGCCTGCGCTGGCCGAGGGGCGTGGCGGGTGCGCATCTTGACAGCGTGGCGCGCTACAACCTCTGGCTAGCCGGGCAGGATTTCGACCACGGCACGGGCCACGGCGTCGGCGCCTATCTGTGCGTTCACGAAGGTCCGCAGCGCTTGTCGCGCGTCTCGGACGTGCCGCTTGAGCCGGGGATGATCCTGTCGAACGAACCCGGCTACTACCGGGAAGGCGCGTTCGGCATCCGCATCGAAAACCTTGTGGTGGTGGAAGAGGCCGCCCCCCTGCCCGGCGGCGACGCGCATCGCAAGATGCTTTCGTTCCGCACCCTGACCTTCGCGCCCATCGACCTGCGGCTTGTCGATGCGGCGGTGCTGTCGGCGGGTGAACGCAACTGGCTGAACGCCTATCACGCCGAAGTGCGCGACAGGATCGGACCGCGCCTTTCGGACGCGGCGAAAACCTGGCTGGAGGAGGCGACGCGGGCCATCTAGGCCCCCGCGCCCGCCTCAGCTCCGGTAATCGCGCAGCACCGCCGTCGCGATGGAATCGCGGGTCAGGACACCGATGACGTTCTCGGGGCGCGGCACCGTCTTGTCGGGCAAGACCAGCAGGGCCGCATGACCACGGTCGGCCATGTTGGTCATCGCCATCTGCAGGAAGCTCGATTCCTGCACATAGCCCACGGGCGAGATGATCGGGCCATGCCGGCGGGTCGGGTCTTCGGGGTGGACCCGGACGATGCCGACGACATTGCGCCCCTCGGTGACAACGGCATACTGGCGTTCGCGGCCCAGTTCCGTATCGACCTCGCCACGCTGGCCCAGATCGGCCTTCTCGATGACGGCGACGGCGGGTTCCATCATCTCCTTGATCATGCGGATCGCGAACATGTGCGACCGGCTCTCGCGCGGGATGCGGTGGCCCCGGCGCGTCAGCTTCATCGTGTAGATGTCATCGGCCGACAACCGTTTGCGCACGCCCATGGCGACGACGACCGCGACGATGGCGGCGAGCGTGATCGAATAGTCGCCGGTCATCTCGAAGAGCATCATGATCGAGGTCAGCGCCCCCCCGGTGGAGGCGCCGACGATGCAGGCCATGCCGATCAGCGCGAAAGTGACCGAATGGAAGCCCAGATGCGGAAAGAGAAGGTCAAGGAATCCCCCGAAGGCCCCGCCCAGTGCCGCGCCTAGGAAAAGCGACGGCGAAAAGATGCCGCCCGACGCGCCGGACCCGAGACTGACCGATGTCGCCAGCATCTTGAGAAGGAACAGCAGGAACAGGAAGGCGGGCGCGGTCAGCTGGCCGGTCAGGATCGCCTCGATCGTGTCGTAGCCGACCGAAGCGGTGTGATAGTTGCCGGTGGTGACCAGCAACACATACATCAGGATGCCAAGCGACAGCATCCCCGCGAAGTTCTTCAGGTAGGGATTGACCTTCCAGCCGTCAAACAGGTCTTCGACCTTGTAAAGGCCGCGCACGAAGCCTGTCGCGGCAACCCCCGTCACGATCCCGAAGATGACGTAAAGCGGCAGCATTTCGGCCGACAGGGGCACGAAAAGCTCGGGCCGGTCATGGCTGGCCACCAGGAAGGCCGGCGCAAGGCCGAAGGCAAGCCGCCCGACATAGGTGGCGGTGCCGGTCGCCAGAACCACCGGGATGAGCGTGCGGGCGGAAAACTCAGGCAGCATCAGCTCGACCGCGAAAAGCACCGCGCCGAGCGGCGTGTTGAAGGTCGCGGCGATCCCCGCGCCCGCGCCCGCCGCGACCATGGTGATGACCTGCCATGTCCGAAGCCGGAAAAGCTGCCCCAGGACCGATCCGATCCCCGAGCCGATCTGGATGATCGGGCCTTCGCGCCCGACAGAGGCGCCCGAGCCGATCGACAGCGCCGAGGCGAGCGACTTCACCAGGACGACTTGAGGGCGGATCTTGCCGCCGCGGTAGTAGATCGCGTCCATCACCTCGGGCACGCCGTGGCCCTTCGCCTCGGGCGCGAAACTGCGCACAAGCCAGACCACGACCAGCCCGCCGACGACCGGCGCAAAGATGACGAGCGGGCCGTAGGGGGCGGGCGGCGTTGGCAGGTTCGCGTCGTAGTCGAGAGAGAACGTGCCAAGGAAGGCGAGGTTGTGCACGATCGAGATGAGATAGCGCAGGGCGATGGCCCCAAGGCCGGTGACCACGCCGATCAGGATCGCGATCAGCGAAAGCCAGATGATCGACAGGCGGCGGTTGTCGGGAAAGGCGTGCTGGGGGTCGTTCGGCGTGGTTTCGGTCATCGTCCAAGGGCGCGGTTGTGGACGGGCGCGCGCATGGCTAATGTCGGGCCACCCGATCGGTTGCTGTTCAGACTCGCTTGCCTCCTGCTACGCCGTTGACCCGGCGGATGCAAACGCAAGGGACACGGGGGCCGAGGAATTCGCACAGGAAAAGAGGCCGCGGATGACCCGGACCGCCATCGCCAAGCTGAAACTGCCCGCGCTGCCGCGGCTCTTGCCACAGCAATGGGCGGCCGTCGTGGCCGTCGTCGTGGCGATTGTCGGCTATTTCGTCGCGCTTCACGCGCTAGAGACGCGCACCGCCGACTACTTCCTGCGGATGCGGACTGAAAACCCTGCGATCTATCTTGAACAGTTGCGCGAAAGCCAGGGCTTCGCGGATTTCCTGCCCGAATATGCAACGCTGACCGGGCTTGACGATTTCAAGGCCGACACGCCCAGCTTCCTGCTCGGGCGATGGACGATGCAGAAAGCACCGTTGCGCCTGCCGCCGGGAATGGTGCCCGAACAGTGTTCCGACCCGATCACCTTCGATTATGGTCTTGTCCTGATGGCCGAGGCGGGGGGCAGCGCGCTTTCGGCACGCTACCGCGTGTCGGACGGGGGCGTGGATCTGACCGGGCCGACGATGAAGGACACGCGCATCACCCTGGTCAGCTTCGGATCGCTGCTGGATCATCTTGAATTCACCCCGCCCGGTCGTGAATCCGCCGTCTACGCCTATCGCTGCGGACACTGAGGCCGATGAAGACCGGGGTGCTGCAAGACCTGTCGGAGCTGCTTGGCCCCCGCCTTGTCACCGCGGCCGCGGACCTGCGGGCGCATGGCCAGAGCGAATCCTGGTTTCCCGAAACCCCGCCGGACGCGGTCGCCTATCCCGAGACGACCGACGAGGTGTCGCGCCTGGTCGCCATCTGCGCCCGGCACGGCTGCCCGGTGGTGGCCTGGGGCGCGGGCACCTCGCTTGAGGGGCACGCGCTGGCCTTCGGCGGGGGCGTCGCCGTCGATTTCGCCCGCATGAACCGGGTGCTGGAGGTCCGGCCCGGCGACATGCAGGCGGTCGTGCAGCCCGGCATCACGCGCGAGGCGCTGAACGCGGACCTGCGCGCAACGGGCCTGATGTTTCCGGTCGATCCGGGGGCGAATGCCAGCATCGGGGGCATGGCCGCCACCCGCGCCTCGGGGACGACGACGGTCCGTTATGGCACGATGCGCGACAATGTCCTGGCGCTTGAGGTCGTTCTGGCCGACGGCCGGGTGATCCGCACCGGGTCGGGTGCGCGCAAGTCGGCGGCGGGCTATGACCTGACGGGGCTTTTCGTCGGCTCCGAAGGGACGCTGGGCCTGATTACCGAACTGACGCTGCGCCTTCATGGCCAGCCCGAGGCGACTTCGGCGGCGGTCTGCGCCTTTCCCGATTTCGCCGCCGCGGTCGAGGCGGTGATCGCGACGGTGCAGTCGGGGATTCCGATGGCGCGGATCGAATTCGTGGACGAGGAAATCGCCCGCATCTTCAATGCCGAGGCCGGAACCGGCTTTCCCGAACTGCCGCATCTGATGGTGGAGTTCCACGGATCGGACGCGGGCGCGGCAGAGGATGCCCGCCGTTTCGGCGAGATCGCCGAAAGCTACGGCGCGCTGGGTTTCGACTGGGCCACCACGACCGAGGACCGCAACCGGCTTTGGCGGATGCGCCATGGCGCCTACCGCAGTTGCATCGCATCCCGCCCCGGCTGCATGGGAATGGTCACCGATATCTGCGTCCCGATTTCCCGCCTGGCGGAGGCGGTGGCAGAGACCCGCGCCGATATCGTCGAGCTGGGCCTGGACGGTCCGATCCTCGGCCATGTGGGCGACGGCAATTTCCACGCGATCCTGCTACTGGAACGCGACAACCCGGACGAACTGGCGCGCGCCAAGGATCTGACGCGGCGGCTGGCCGACCGCGCGATCCGGCTGGGCGGCACGATCACGGGCGAACATGGCGTGGGGCTGGGCAAGAAGGGGTTGATGGCCCTGGAACACGGCGGGGCCTGGGATGTCATGGCCCGGATCAAGCGCGCACTGGACCCCGACGACATCCTGAACCCCGGCAAGGTGGTCGAGGTGTCGCGATGACACTTGCCGACCCGGCCGACTTCCCGCGCGCCTTTTCCAACGCGTTCTCGTCGCGCGATCTTGGCGCCATCGCGGCGCTTTTTTCCAAGGACGCGGATTTCCTGTCGCTGACCGGCCACTGGGCCGAGGGCGCGCCGGCGATCGAGGATGTGCTTGCGGCCGAGCTCGCCGGAACGCTTGCGCGCGCCAGGCTGGTGAGCGGACGGACGCGCCTGCGTGCCGTGGCGCCCGGTGTCGCGCAGATCATCCAGCGCTTCGTGCTTTCGGGACTTTCGCACCCGGACGGAAGTGATGCCGGACGGGTGGGCGTGATCTTGTCGGCGCTGCTTTGCGAGGGCGCCGAAGGCTGGCATGCCGTCAGCGCCCAGTTCTCCCCCGAGGGCTAGCGTTGCCTCAGGCGTTGAAAAGGAAGTGCAGGACGTCGCCGTCCTTGACCTCGTAGGTCTTGCCCTCGACGCGGAACTTGCCTGCCTCGCGCGCGCCGGCCTCGCCCTTGCCAGCGACGTAGTCGTCATAGGCGATGGTTTCGGCGCGGATGAAGCCGCGTTCGAAATCGCCGTGGATGACGCCCGCCGCCGCCGGGGCCAGCGTTCCCTTCTCGATCGTCCAGGCGCGCGCCTCCTTCGGACCGACGGTGAAATAGGTCTGAAGCCCCAGAAGGTCGTAGCCGGCACGGATCAGTCGGTCCAGGCCCGCCTCCTCCAGCCCCATTTCCTCAAGGAACATGGCGGCGTCCTCCTCGGGCATCTGCGCCAGTTCCTCCTCGATCCTGGCAGAGATCACGACGACCCCCGCGCCCTGTTTCGCGGCCATCTCGGCCACCCGGTCGGATTGGGAATTGCCGTTCGCCGCCTTCGATTCCTCGACGTTGCAGACATAGAGGACGGGCTTGGAGGTCAGAAGCTGAAGCATCCGCCAGGCTTTCTCGTCCTCCTCCGCCACCGCCACGCTGCGCGCGGGCTGGCCATTTTCCAAAGCCGCCAGCGCCAGCTTCATCAGCCGTTCCTGTGCCGCCGCCTCCTTGTCGCCGCCCTTGATCTTGCGGGCGATATTGGCGAGCCGCCGTTCGATCGATTCCATGTCGGCGATCATCAGTTCGGTCTCGATCGTCTCGGCGTCGGCGACCGGGTCGATGCGGCCTTCGACATGGGTGATGTCGCCGTCCTCGAAGCAGCGCAGCACATGGGCGATGGCATCGACTTCGCGGATGTTGGCGAGGAACTGGTTGCCAAGCCCCTCCCCCTTCGAGGCGCCGCGCACGAGGCCCGCGATATCGACGAAGGTGATCCGCGTCGGAATGATCTGTTTGGACCCGGCGATGGCGGCCAGGGTTTCCAGGCGCGGATCGGGCACGGCGACGTCACCTACGTTCGGTTCGATCGTGCAGAACGGAAAGTTCGCCGCCTGCGCCGCGGCTGTGCGGGTCAGCGCGTTGAAAAGGGTCGACTTGCCCACGTTCGGCAACCCGACGATGCCCATCCTGAAACCCATGATCCCGCGCCCCCTGTTGAAGTCGGGCGCATGTAGGAGGGAAGGCTTGCCCTGGTCAAGCCCCGTGGTCGGGGACGCGGCGTTCCGGGCGGCCCCGGCCCGGAGCCCAAGGCACGGTCCAGTCCGGCGATGACCAGCGCGGGACCGTTCCCGCGGCCGCTCAGGTGCCCTCCCACCGGTTGCGTTTGTGCTTGCTCACGTCCCGCGTCATGCGCCCGAATTGCCGCGACCGGGCGCGCAACTCGGCGACGGTGGCGCTGTTCCAGCTGTCCTCGCGCTGAAGTTTCTGCCACCGGCGCAGTCGGTCCGGGTCGATCTCGCCCGCATCGATCCTCGCACGGATGGCGCAGCCGGGTTCGCTTTCGTGCCGGCAGTCCGAGAAGCGGCAAAGGCGGGCGGTTTCCGCCAGATCGGAAAAAGCGGCATCTATACCCTCGGCCACGTCGGCCAGCCGCAATTCGCGCATGCCGGGCGTATCGATCAGCCAGCCGCCGCCCACAACGGGCATCAGCAACCGCGCGGTCGTGGTGTGGCGGCCCTTGGCGTCATCTTCCCGGATCGCTGCCGTCGCAAGCGCGCGGCCCGTCAGCGCCGCCGACAACGTCGACTTGCCGACGCCGGAAGAGCCGAGGAAGCAAAGCGTGCGCCCGCGACCACACCAGGGGGCCAGCCTGTCCGCAACATCCGGTCCAAGTGCATCGACCGCCAGCGCCACGACGTCCCGGGCGATGGTGCGCAGCCGGTCCAGATAGGGCGCCGGATCGTCGAGGTCGGCCTTGGTCAGGACGATCACCGGCTCGATCCCGCCGCCGTGGATCAGCGCCAGGTAGCGCTCTATTCTGGCGACGTTGAAATCGGCGTTGCAAGAAGTCGTCAGGAAGGCCGTATCGACATTTGCGGCAATGAGTTGCTCGCGCGCGGCCTCGCCCGCCGCACGTCGGGACAAGCGGGTGGAGCGGTCAAGCAGGCGGTCGACGACCAGTCGGTCCTCGTCGCAGATCAGCCAGTCGCCGACCGCGACCGCGCCTGTCGACAGGTCCGGCGGAAGTGTCAGCGTCAGCGGGCCTTTGGCCGAGAGCGCGACCAGCCGGTCGCGGTGCACCTCGGCCACGCGGGCCGGCAGGCGGTTTTCAAGTTCTGGGATCGAGAGCTGACCCAGCAGGCGGTTGTTCCAGCCAAGATCGGCAAGCGTCGGATGTGAAGTCATGGGATACCCCTGAAAGACGGCGTGGCGACCGCGCGCGGCCTGCGCGGCGGTCGGACATGTCATCGGGGCGATGGCTGGGGAAAACCCCTCAGGTCCGCGCCCCGGCGCGTCGAATGACAATGGCCTGCATGACATCCTCCTCTGCCGGTTGCGGATCCATGACTTATCGTATCCGCATCGCACCAGTCAGGCAACACCGGACCCGAGCGGCTTTGGCGGCCGCTTAGCCCCATTGATTTTCCCGGCGCTTTTCTGCAAGACCCGCACGACGCACGAGGGAGACATCGCATGACCCGGATCGACCGCAAGTTCGCCGCCCTGAAGGCCGAGGGCAAGAAGGCCTTCGTCTCCTACATCATGGCGGGTGACCCCGACTATGAAACCTCGCTTGCGCTGATGAAGGGCCTGCCGGGCGCGGGCGTGGACGTCATCGAACTGGGGATGCCCTTCACCGATCCGATGGCCGACGGCCCGACGATCCAGCTTGCCGGCCAGCGCGCGCTGGACGGCGGGCAGACGCTGCAAAAGACGCTCGACATGGCCGCGGCGTTCCGCAAGGACGACGACGAAACCCCGATCGTGATGATGGGTTATTACAACCCGATCTATTCGCGCGGCGTGGACCGGTTCCTTGCCGACGCCAAGGCCGCGGGCGTCGACGGTCTGATCGTCGTCGACCTTCCGCCCGAGGAGGATGACGAATTGTGCATCCCCGCGCAGAAGGCGGGGCTGAACTTCATCCGCCTTGCGACGCCGACGACCGATGACCGGCGGCTGCCGAAGGTGCTGCAGAACACCTCCGGATTCGTCTACTACGTCTCGATCACCGGGATCACGGGGGCGGCGGCGGCACAGGCCGGCGATGTCGGCCCCGAGGTCGCGCGGATCAAGGCGGCGACCGACCTGCCGGTGATCGTCGGCTTCGGCATCCGCACCCCCGACACCGCCCGCGCCATCGCCTCGGTCGCTGACGGCGCCGTCGTCGGTTCGGCCATCGTGAAAATGGTCGAGGAGAAGAAGAAGGTCGCGGAAATCCTGGATTTCGTGAAGGGCCTGGCCGAGGGCGCGCACAGCGCCTGAGGCCCGGGCGGCAGGCCGCTGGTTCAGCCCAGCGTCACGTCCAGCACCATCATCAGGATCAGCCCGAAGATCAGGCCCGCCGTCGCGCGGTCCTGATGTCCGTTCCTGTGGGTTTCGGGCAGGATCTCGTGGCTGATGATGTAAAGCATTGCACCGGCCGCGAAGGTCAGCCCCCAGGGCAGCAGGCCCGAACTGATCGCCACCGCCGTGGCGCCCAGAAGCGCGCCGAAGGGCTCCACCAGCCCGGTCAGCGCGGCGACACCGAAGGCGCGCCAGGGCGAATAGCCGCGCCCGGTCAACGCGACCGCGACCGCCAGCCCCTCGGGCAGATCCTGAAGCGAGATGCCGGTCATCACCGAAACGCCGTTCGACAGGTCGCCGCCGCCGAAGGCCACACCGATCGACATGCCTTCGGGGAAGTTGTGGATGGTGATCGCGATCACGAAAAGCCAGATCCGCCCCAGCCCCGCGACCTCGGCCCCCTCGCGGCCGGAAAAGAAGTGTTCGTGCGGCAGGACGGCGTTCAGCCAGGCCACGAAGCCCGCGCCAAGCGCGATCCCCGCACCCGCGACAAGTGCCGCGGCGGTCAGCGACCCGAACGCCTCGGCCCCCGCGTCGATCCCCGGCAGGATCAGCGAGAAATAGGAGGCCGACAACATCACCCCGGCGGCAAAGCCAAGGAGCGTGTCGTTCATCCGCTGGCTCATCTTGCGGCCGAAAAGAACCGGGATCGCCCCCGCCGTCGTCGCCAGAAAGGCGACGCATCCGCCGACCAGACCCCAGACCACCGGTCCCATGACACGCTCCGCATTGCCTGAGCGCCTTCGTCGCAGGGCCCGGCGCAAACGGCAAGCCCGAAAGCGATTGCACCAAACCGCGTAAATCGGTAACAGAACCTTACCAATTCAGAGAGGCCCGGCCATGCCCGTCATCACCTGCATCGACGATCTGAAGCGTATCTACCGCCGCCGGGTGCCTCGGATGTTCTACGACTACGCTGAATCGGGCAGCTGGACCGAACAGACCTTCCGCGAGAACAGTTCGGACTTCGCCGACATCCGGCTGCGCCAGCGCATCGCCGTGGACATGACCGGCCGCACCGTCGCCACGCAGATGATCGGGCAGGACGTGGCGATGCCCGTCGCGCTGGCCCCGGTCGGGCTGACCGGCATGCAAAACGCGGACGGAGAGATCAAGGCCGCGCGCGCCGCCGAGAAGTTCGGCGTGCCCTTCACGCTGTCGACCATGTCGATCTGTTCGATCGAGGATGTGGCGCGCCACACCTCAAGCCCGTTCTGGTTCCAGATCTACACGCTGAACGACGATGCCTTCAACGCCAGCATCATCAACCGCGCCAAGGCGGCGGGTTGTTCGGCGCTGGTCATCACCGTCGATCTGCAGATCCTTGGCCAGCGCCACAAGGATCTGAAGAACGGCCTGTCGGCACCGCCCAAGCTGACAATCCCGACGATGCTGAACCTTGCCACCAAATGGGCCTGGGGGCTTGAGATGCTGGGCACCAGGCGGCGGTTCTTCGGCAATATCGTGGGCCATGTGGAGGGCGTTTCCGACCCCTCGTCGCTGTCGGCCTGGACGGCCGAGAAATTCGACCCGGCGCTGAACTGGGACAAGATCCGCAAGCTGATGGACATGTGGGGCGGCAAGGTGATCCTCAAGGGTATCCTCGACCCCGAGGATGCCGCCCGCGCGGCCGACATCGGCGCCGATGCGATCGTGGTGTCGAACCACGGCGGGCGCCAGCTTGACGGGGCGCTGTCCTCGATCCGGATGCTGCCGGAGATCGCATCGGCGGTGGGCGGCAGGACCGAGGTCTGGATGGACGGCGGCATCCGGTCGGGCCAGGACGTGCTGAAGGCCCGCGCGCTTGGCGCCACGGGCACCATGATCGGGCGCGCCTTCGTCTACGGGCTGGGCGCGATGGGCGAAAAGGGCGTGACGACCGCGCTTGAGGTGATCCGCAAGGAACTGGACACCTCCATGGCGCTTTGCGGCGAACGCGACATCGCCCGGGTCGGGCGGCACAACCTATTGCTGCCGAACGGCTTCCTGAATGCCTACAGCTGACGGCCGGCGGCTCTCGAGCCGCCGCAGTTGAAGCACGACGGGCAGGATCGCCGCCAGAAGGACGGCGACGCAGCCGAAGGACCACCGCAGACCGAAGGCCGCCGAAACCTGCCCCATCAGTGACGGGCCGATGAAGAAGCCCGCGAAGCCGAAGATCCAGGCGCGCGACAGGGCCAGCCCGCGCTGGTCGGGGCGCACCAGCCGCCCCAGGATGGTGTTGGCCGAGGGCACCATGACGGCGACGCCGACTCCGATCAGGGCGACGCCCAGAATACCGATCCCGGGCGCCCAGGCGATCGCCGTGACGATCGCCCCGAAGACGCCCACCAGCGCCGAACCGAAGATCAGCGCCGCCTCGCCCAGGCGCTGCGCGGCGACCTGCCCGCCCAGCCGCCCGATCCCCATCGTCAGGCCCAGCATCGCCGGACCGTAGCCGCCAAAGCCCGCCCCGGCCCCCAGCGTCCGTTCGATATGCAGGGCCGACCAACTGTCGGTGGCGTTTTCGCAGATGAAGGCCAGAAACAGGATGATGGCCACCGGCAGCACCGCGCGCAAGAGCCCCTCTGACCGGCCCGCGCCCTCGGGCGACGGCGGCGCGGTGCGCCAGCCCGCGCCTTCGTGCGTGCAAAGCCCCAGCGCCAGGATCGCCAGCGCCGAAAGCGGCAGGAAGGCCTCGGGCGGCCAGCCCGCCTGGCGCGCCTGCGCCGCGGCAAAGGCCGCCAGCGCGAAGGCGAAGGAAAAGGCGGCGTGGCAGAGGTTCATCAGGTGCAGGCCCTGCACCTCCTCCTCGACCGAAAGGCGGATGTTGGCGGTGATGTCGATCATCGCGATGGAAGCGCCCATGAAGAAAAGCGCGGCACCGAGCCCCGGCGTATCGCCCGCCGCAAGCGGCGACAGCGCGGCGAGCGCGGCCAGAGCGCCCGCGGCGGGCATCGTCGCGCGCCCGAACCGCGCGAGAACCCGGGGCGCAAGCTGCATGGAGACGATGGAACCCGCAGCCGCCATCATCAGCGCCATTCCGAAGGCGCCGTCGGCGGCGCCGATCCGTGCCTTGATATCGGGGATATAGGCCGCGAACGCGCCCCAGAAGACCCCGACCGCCATCAATGCAAGGCTGGGCGCGCGGGACAGACGGGCGGCGCGAAAAAGATGGTGCATCTGCCGCACCGCCTATGCCGCGCGTTGCGGCGAGGGATCGGCCGGCTGGCCGGCCGCGCCGCAGGCCAGCAGTCGCGGAAACAGCCACAGCACGACAAGGACGACGCCGGCAATGCCCAGAAAGGCCGCGCGCAACCCGAAAAGCTCCGCCACGAGGCCAAGCGCAGGCGGGCCGAAGAAATAGCCCAGATAGCCCAGCGTCGTCGCCCGCGCGATCATCAGCGCCCGTCGCCCGGGGTCAGACAATCGCCCGACGACCGAAAACGCCGTGGGCGCGATGACCGAGGCTCCAAGCCCGGTGACGACAAGCCCCAGGTGTACCGCCAGCGGGCTGGGCGCCAGCGCGGTCAGCACAAGGCCCGCCGCCGCCACCAGAACGCCGCCGCGCATCAGCCGCGCCTCGTCGATCCGCGCGACGACCACTTGCCCGAGGGTCCGGCCCAGTCCGGCGGTCAGCGCCATGATCGCGGGGCCGAAGCTGCCCTCCTTCACCGATCCGCCCAGCGTGCGTTCGATGTGCAGCGCCGACCAGTTTTCGGCGGCGTTTTCGGCCATGAACGCGATCAGCACGATGATGCCGCCCCAGACCGGCAGCGCGCCGAGACGGCCAACAAACCCGGTCGAGCGTTCGAAGCCGTTGATGTCCGGCCCGCGTTCGAAGGTCAGCAGCGCGGATACCGCGACGGTCAGGGCGACCGCCGTCAGGATCTGGCCGGGGCCAAGCCCGCCCGCCCGCGCAAGCCCCGTCGCGACGGCCGAGGCCGCGTAGCCGAAGGAATAGGCCGCGTGATTGAGGTTCATCAGGTGCAGCCGGTGCGACAGTTCCAGCGCGCTGACGCGCGCGTTCATCGTCACGTCGAGAAAGCCGTTGCTGGCGCCCACCGCCACCATCGCCCCCGCGAAGAAGACCGGCAGCTGCATCCAGCCCGGGAACAGGAAGGCGACCGCCAGCGCCAGCATGGACACCGGCAGGACATGCGCGCCCAGCCGTGGCGCGATCTTCGGCGCGGCCAGCATCGCGGCGACCGCCGCGAGCGGCGTCGCCAGCAAGAGGACGCCGTATTGCGCATCCGACGCGCCCAGCATCGCCTTGATATCGGGCACCAGCGCGGCAAAGGCGCCCCAGACCATGCCCATCGCGGCAAAGGCGGCAAGCGGCGCACGGGCCAGGCGTATCTGTCTTGCGATCGGCATGTCGGGAAACTCCGTATCCCCGGGATATCGCACGGACAAGGGGGGGCGGCTTATCCCCGTGCGACAGCGCAGGAACATTTTTTCCGCTTTCCATCGGCGCGGTTTGCCTCTATAGCCCCCCGCTCATGGGCATGCACCCTTGGAGGATGCCCTTAACATCTATGGAGAGACCAATGGCTGGTGAGATCCCCGATCTTATCGCCGAGGTACGGACGGGGACAGGCAAGGGGGCCGCTCGTCAAGCTCGTCGTGAGGGCAACGTACCCGGCATCGTTTACGGCGGCGGCGCAGATCCGCTTCCGATCAACGTGAACTACTATTCGCTGCTCAAGCGCCTGAAAGCGGGCCGCTTCCTGCAAACGCTCTTCAACCTGAAGGTCGAAGGCCAGGAAGACGTGCGCGTGATCTGCCGCGGCGTTCAGCGCGACGTGGTCAAGGACCTGCCGACGCATGTCGACCTGATGCGCATCCGCCGGACCACCCGCATCAACCTGTTCATCCACGTCACCTTCGAGAACCACGAGAAGGCGCCGGGGCTGAAAAAGGGCGGGACCGTCACGATCGTGCGCCCGGAAGTCGAACTGGAAGTGACCGCGGGTGACATCCCCGATCACATCACCGTCGACCTGACCGGCCGCGAAATCGGCGACGTGATCCACATCGGCGACATCGAACTGCCCGCAGGCGCGAAGCCGACCATCGCGCGTAACTTCGTCATCGCGAACATCACCGCGCCTTCGGGCCTGCGGTCGTCCGGGGACGAGGCGGAAGCCGAAGAATCCTGATCCGCCTCGCGGTGACGGGAGTGTGACGCAGGGCCGTCTGGCCCTGCGTTTTCATTTTGGGCACGCCCATGGGGCAGGCAGCGTGCCGTTGCATTACGCCCCCGCCCGCCCTAGCTTTCCCGCGAGGAAGGGAGCATCCCATGCAGCTATTCGTGGGCCTCGGCAATCCGGGGCAGAAATACGCGGGCAACCGCCACAACATCGGCTTCATGGCGCTGGACCGCATCGCGCAGGACCACGGCTTTCCCCCGTTCCGCGCCAAGTTCCAGGGCGTCCTGAGCGAGGGGAGGCTGGGTTCCGAACGGGTCGCGCTTCTCAAGCCGCAGACGTTCATGAACCTGTCGGGCCAGTCGGTCGGCGAGGCGATGCGCTTTTTCAAGATCGAACCGGCCGAGATCACGGTCTTTCACGACGAACTGGACCTGGCGCCCGGGAAGTGCCGGGTGAAGATGGGGGGCGGTCATGCGGGCCACAACGGCCTGCGGTCCATCCACGCCCATATCGGCGAAGGCTATCAGCGCGTGCGGCTGGGCATCGGCCATCCCGGCCACAAGGACCGGGTCGCGCCCTATGTCCTGTCGGATTTCGCCAAGGCCGATGGCGACTGGCTGGACGACCTGTTGCGCGGCATATCGGACGGTGCCGTGGCATTGGCCGAGGGGGACGCCGCGCGGTTCCAGAACGCGGTCGCGCTGCGCACCGCGCCGCCCCGGTCCTCGACCGCCGGCGGGAAGCCTGCGGAAAGCTCCGTCTCCTTGTCCACGCCCGCCAGACCCCAGGCCGAAGCGATTCCGAACGGCGATCGGGAACCCGAGGACGGGCGCAGCGCGCTGCAAAAGCTGATGGACCGCTTCCGGTGACCGGCGGGCTGCGCGACGCCTTCCGCGAACAGGCGGAAAGCTGCGCGGCACTCGGGTCGCCCTTCATGGCGCGGCTTATGGGGCTTTGCGCCGAACGGCTGGTGCCCGGCAGCCCGCTGACCGACCGGCTTTTCGCCTGGCAGAGCGAGGTTGGCCCGCGTGGGGCGTCTGTACCGCTGCGGCTTGCCGGCGCGCTTCACGCGCTTTGCCTTTCGGGGCATTCGGGCCTTGGTGCCGTCTACCCCCCTGCCAGGACCTCCGACGACACCCTTTGGGCGGCGGTCGAGGCCGCCCTGATCGGCGAGGCTAAGATGATCGGGCGTTTCATCGACAGCCCGCCGCAAACGAACGAGGTGCGCCGCGCCGCCGTCCTGATCGCGGCCGCCCATTGGCTTGCGGCAGTCTGCGACCGCCCCCTGCGCCTGTCCGAGCTGGGCGCCAGCGCGGGGCTGAACCTGTCCTTCGACCGCTTCGCCCTGCGGCACGGCGACTGGACGCGGGGGGCGGATCGCCCGGTGCTGACCCTAGCGCCCGACTGGCGCGGCCCGCCGCCGCCCGCAGCCCCCTTCGTCATCGACGCGCGCGCGGGGGTCGACCTCAATCCGCTGGATCCCGGCCGGGCGGCGGACCGTCTGCGCCTGCGCGCCTATCTTTGGCCCGACCAGCCGGAACGGCGCGCGCTGACCGATGCGGCGCTTTCGGTCGCGGGGCCCGCGCCGGAACGGGGCGATGCGATCGACTGGCTCCGGCGCCGCCTGGGCCATGAGCGCGGAACACTGCACCTGATCTATTCGACAGTGGCCTGGCAGTATTTCCCGCCCGCGGCCCAGGCGCGCGGGCAGGCCATGATTGCAGCCGCGGGCCAGAGCGCCACGGCGCTGGCCCCGCTCGCCTGGTTCGGGATGGAGGCCGACGCGGCCACGCCCGGCGCCGCGCTGACGTTGCGGCTTTGGCCGGGCGATCACAGGATCGCACTGGGGCGCGCCGATTTTCACGGCCGCTGGGTGGACTGGCACCCGCCGGCACCCGATGAAATCCCCTGGCAGGCGGAGCCGCGACCATGACGATGAAAGACGACAGCATCAATGTCCTCGGCACGCCGCTGGAACCCTGTTCGACCGCGCCCTTGACCGGTTTCTTCCGTGACGGCCATTGCAACACCTGCGCCGAGGATCGCGGCAGCCACACCGTCTGCGCCGTCATGACGGCAGAATTCCTGGCCTATTCGAAATATGTGGGCAACGACCTTTCGACGCCCCGGCCGGAGTTCCGCTTTGCAGGGCTGAAACCCGGGGATCGCTGGTGCCTGTGCGCCGCACGGTTCATGCAGGCGCACGAGGAAGGCTGCGCACCGCGCGTCCGGCTTGCTGCGACGCATGCCAGGGCTCTCGACATCGTTCCGCTTGCGGTTCTCAGGTCGCACGGGGCGGATGCCTAGCCCGCCTTCGCCCTGGCCCGCGACAGCGGCCCCTCCTCCATCAGATCCTCGATGAACAGGCTCAGGAGTTGCGGCCGCCCCGCCACGCCGGCCTTGCGGTAGATCGCGTTCGTCTGCGCCTTGACCGTACCTTCGGACGTATTGCGCAGTTGCGCGATCTCGGACGTGCTCATCCCCTTGATCGCGAAAAGGGCCACATCCTCTTCGGCGGGCGTCAGGCCCCATTCGCCGAAGCGTTCGACCAGAAGCTGCATGAAGGCGCCCGATGCGCGGCGCAGCTTTTCCTCCGCCCGGCGGCGCTCTCGGTGGCTGCGATGGATCACCATGGCCCCCAGAACAACGCCCATGATCAAGCCGACGGCCGCACCGATTTCCAGGTATTCGCGCGTCTGCCACGGGATTGGCGAGACATAGACATTGAAGACCGACAGCACGATGTCGGACACGAAGAAGATCGCGCAGACGGATTGAACCAGAAGGATTGCGGCCACGACGATCTTGCCTGTCACCCGGGACACCCTTTCACCGGGCACCCGCATTCACCCCTGCAGTTGAACAAACGGTCAGTCATTGCTGCCCCCGCCAGGGCCGGAGTTCGAGGACGACCCGGAATTGTCCTTGTCGTCGTCGTCCTTGTCGTCGTCCTTGTCGTCATCGTCATCGTCATCGAATGACGAATCTGATCCGCCGCTGACGATCTGCA
>ERZ795053.2702-NODE-2702-length-21012-cov-9.053777_pt1 | contig 21012 bp, 15 predicted proteins | sample MGYA00375137_ERZ795053 | MGnify/ENA primary metagenome ERZ795053 (study PRJEB30182, sample SAMN05720284) | activated sludge metagenome | isolation source: Anaerobic digester | place: Hong Kong | collected 2014-12-17 ...
TGAAGCGGATTCGGAGTGTAAATAGTTTAATTCAAAAAAGATTACCATGAAAATGTTGGCTTTGATCCTAAGTGCAGTATCTGTATTGACGATGTCTACTGTCGCCCATGCTCAGCCGGGAAGTTGGGATAAACTGGGTTCGCGTAAGGTTACTTTCAAACAGGATTACGACGAAATTATGATTACTGCCCGGGAAGGCACCTTCCGGGCACTTAAACTAATGGTTGAAGACGGTCCGATCGAAGTTGACCATATCATCGTTCATTATCGCAAAGGTCGTCCGGAAGAATTGAATGTGCGGGAAAATATCCCGGCTGGTGGTGAAACCAGGGTTTTGGACCTGAGAGGGACAAATCGGGTGATTCGAAGAGTTGTTTTTTATTACAAGACAACCAACCCGGCAGGCAGAAGAGCTACGGTGACCCTTTATGGAAAACATTAAGGTCCAAATGATAAAACATCAGTGGTTTAACACAAATGTTATAACCTACGGTAAGCCAAAGGGTTTTACCCATACAATTGAGAAAAAAATCTATACATCCAGTAGTGGAGATTGAATAATTTGATATTTTTGCTCTCACTTGTATAAATCAGTCTCAGAGACGAATCGTTCTTTTTTTCCAATCTTAGGCCGCAGTGGCGGAATTGGTAGACGCGCACGTTTCAGGGGCGTGTATTCGCAAGGATGTGTGGGTTCGACTCCCACCTGCGGCATTTTAGCTGAGATATGTGGATCGCCTTATCCCAACAACAGTATAGATCACAGGATTTATCAGCTGCTTAAGAGATAGGTCATCCCAAGAAACAAGTAAACAAAAAAAGGAGTAAACCAACGGGTCTACTCCTTTTTTGTTTAGGATATGTTCTTGGAGGACAGTGCCTTAGGCTTTCTTGCCGCCTTTCAGGCTATCCTGTAGTTTTTTCAGTTCATCCCATTTACCGGCAGCTGCCAGGCTGGCTTGTTTTGGCCAGGTGGTAGGATCATGCATTTTGTAGCGAGATCCGGCTTTGTCCAGTACACTCTTCAACACTTTAGCATCAGCTTTCGCCAAAGCAGCAAACGAACTAATGCCTGCAGCATTTAATAACTCAGCGATTTTAGGACCTACACCTTCGATTTTCGTAAGGTCTTCTTTTACCGCTGCAGTTTTAGCAGCCTTGGGAGCAGCAGCCTTTTTAGGAGCAGCTTTGGCTTTAGCCGGAGCCGCATTTGGCTTTACTTCTTCGGTTTTTGATGCCGTTGTTGCTTTTCCTTTACCAGCTGGTTTCTTAGCGGCTTTAGCCGGAGCAGCTTCTACAGCTACTTCAAGGTTAACCACGGAGTTGTACACGCCGGCATAAGGTGACGGAACATAATCATCCGCAGCCCAGTCGTTTTCCCATTTCTGATTGTCCAGCATGTAACGGAATTCGTACTTGCGGCCCAGTGCCAATTCAATGACGGTCTGGTACTCCTTTCCGGCAACTTTCATCAATGGGCTATTTTCCCATTTCCAGTCACTGAATTCGCCAACTACCCGTACTTCCTTGGCTTCAGCAGCAGCTTCCTTAGGTAGCGTAAAAGTTACTTTCGCTACTTTTTTTGTTTTTTGATATTGCTTCTTCAACATAGTTTTCTAAATTTTAAAGCGGTCAATAATTTGATTTCACGTTTCGCGCGCAAAGGTACATTTTATTTGTGCACGAAGCAAGACGTAACTATTTGTTTTCCAATGCCTTAGGGTCGAGTCAAATGGTTTTGAACCTCCTTGGCAAAATATTATTGCCCAATTTGCTGCTCAACCGAAACCCAAGAAACTTCGAGTTATGGCCTGCCAAATAAATAACGGCTCCGCGTAACGATAAATTGAGTGGTTTTCTATTGATTTTTTTTAATTGTATAGAGATTTTAGGTAGAGTTAAGTACAGATTAGATTATTGTTGTATATGTTATCTCCCGCTGGTCTTTCGTTTAGCTGGCATATTTTCCTCTATCTTCGTCTGAGTCCTTATAGAATGATAACCATGATACGTATCTACATTGCATTCCTATTGTCAGGCCTGATGGGCATGTCCCGCGTCCACGCTCAGGGATGCACCCTGTCCTGTAATAATCTGGTAAATATATCGCTCGACTCTGCCTGCCAGCGTACCGTCGTTCCCGCGGATTTTCTGACCGGAGATCCCTCCTGTTATTATCTCTATGCCGTGGAGCTGACTTACGGGTCCAAAAACCTTGGCAACATGGTCACCAAAGAATATATTGGTAAGACGCTTGACTTCGCAGTAATCGATACCTCGTCCAATAACCGGTGCACCGGTAAGGTAAAGGTTGAAGACAAGTATCCTCCTACCACCCGGGTACCCGATGTAACCATCACCTGTTTTGATCCCTATCCCAATTTATCCAATCTCCAAGACGCGTGTGGTTTTAACCTTGCGGTTACCCAACGGGGATACGACTTGGAATATTTCCCTTGCGGGAGCACGTATGAAGGATTGTATTCGCGGTATTTAAGGATTTCCGATCCCTGGGGTAATTTCCGCGACGACACCCAGATGGTTTACCTGACCCGGCCCGATTTTTCCTCCCTGGTATGTCCTTCCGACAAAACCCTTGCCTGTGATTTGAAAGTGGGTAACAAGTACGTATTGCAAGATCCAGCCTATGTTACTTTTGATAAAGATGGGTATGCTCATCCCAAACCAATAGTAAATAAAGAAACCAAACAAAGTACCGGCCTGGTCGACCCACCCGCTATCCGCAATTCTATGGGACAACTATCCTATTTGTGGGATACCGATGGAGCGTGCCATTTGGCGGTAGATTTTAACGACGTGGTCATAGCCGATTGCGGATATGGATATAAAATCCGGCGGGAATGGACCGTTTACGATTGGTGTACCCACGAAGAAAGGCATTGTACGCAGTGGATCTACATCAAAGACAATTACGGACCTCAACTGACCAAGCCCAAAGACCTCACCGTAGCTACCGGCTCGTCGGATTGTAAGGCAAATGTGGCTCTTGCCTGGCCTGAGTTAAAATCAGCATGTGGTGGGGGTTCGGCAGCATTTGCAAAGGCCTATTATGAAATTCTTCGCATCAATGATGATCACTACCACACAACAACTAAGCTGTTGCAGGGGGATCTGACACCGGCGGGAGCTCAAGCCTGGGTTGAACCCGGGCACTATGAAGTTTGGTACGTTCTTGAAGACAAATGCAAGCGTGTCTCGAAAACTTCATTCCTGCTCGACGTTTATGATCTTACCCCTCCGGTAGCAAAATGCAAACCCAGCCAACAAAAATCCCTGGACGGTTGCTCCAGCCGCATTTGGGCTAAAGACCTGAACGCCGGCAGCAGCGATAACTGTTGTAATGTGATCCATGTTGCCATTGCCCAGTCGGACAGTGTCACCTATTACCGGGATTATTGGACCAACTACCTGAAATCCTGCCTCGGAAGCAGCTTGTACAATCAGAAGCAGGCAACCTACGAGGCCTTGGTGGAAGACTGGATCAATCTTTTCGTATTTAATGATTACGTGGACATTACTTCCTGCGGAAATATTAAACTGGAGCTTCGCGCATTCCCTGCGTGTGGTATGACGACTAAAGCACAAGCAGGATATCCGGGTTCGGATCACAGTTGGTTTTGCATTACCGCATATCCGGACTATTTCTGTCATTATGCCGATCACTACCTGGATGAAGGACATGATCGTCCGGTTATCGTATGTAATAAATCCGCGCTCACCAAAGCTTATATTGATTTTTGTAGCTCGACCATGAGCTCCATTTATAGCCGGCTGAGCAAGGATGGGGTAGACCCCAAGACTATTGATAAAATGAAAAGCTGGCAATGGGTGAGTGCCCAGGAACCCTACTCAGCGGGTTACGGGTCATGTACTTCCACATGGAACTTTACATCCCAGGCTAACTGGAGTTTGGAGAGTGCGCCGGATGCATTCATCTTCTCCGATGGCACGCCAAACAAAGGCATTTTGGAGACGGCAGGCTTACGCATCGAGTTGTCAGGAGAAGGCCTTGCAGATGCAATGGATTGCAGCGAAGGCACCTCATCTGTTTTCGATACCGACTACGGCTACAATCAATTTAGGACGATCGATGGTTGGGGGATCCCTGGGTATCCTACATCGATTCCAGCCCCGGTATATTGCCCTTCCTGGTTGGCATTGGATTATTACAATGGACGTTCTGTCCAGCCGAGCAGTCTTTTTGTTGATCCGCAGATCACGAATGGGTGCAGTTCAATTCAGCTAACCGCCAAAACAACAAATAGTAAGGAAGGAGGCAAAACGATCTACACCAGGACCTGGACAGCAAAGGATGGGTGCAGCCACACCCGTACCGCATCTCAGCAGGTGACCCTGCAGCCAAGAAGTGATTTTGAGGCTGTCTTCCCTGCAGATACGGTGGTGGAATCCATGGATGACCTTTCTGTCGATGTACCAGTTGCAGACGATGAAGAGGAGACACTGTCGATAGACCATAAGGATGAGCTTATCTCTGACAATGGAACAAGGTATATCGTTCGCAAATGGACCATCCTTGACACTCGATTTTCCAGTGTGGTGGCGTCAGGACCGGACATTATTGTTGATGATCGCGTTGTCGCCAGCGCTGCACGTATGGTCCCGCGTAACCTGAAAGACAATGGGGACGGGATCATGGAGTACCTTCAGTGGATAGAATTGCGCAGCCCGGACACCCTTGCACCGGTAATAACTTGTAATGCAGATACTTTTAAACTTTGTGTGAATCCGGAAATCTGCCTCACGGACAGTGCTTTGGTCCTCGGGTCAGCCAGCGATGACCAGCCGGCTGCTTTACAATACACCTATGAAATATGGTCTGATTCGATCATGGTTTCCCGGCAATCAGGAGACCAGATGAATTTGCCTTTACTGGCGGGCGTCTATCGGGTAGTCTTCACAGCAACGGATGGAGGCGGCAACAGTGCTTCCTGTGAATCGGTACTTATGGTTTCGAATTGTGCTCCGGCTACCTTCTCCATAAAAGATTCTGTTTCACTGCGTCTGGATAGTGCTGGTTTGGCCACGCTTTTGGTGGACTCCCTGGTGACCGGCAGCTCTGCGTCTTGCGAAGTTGGGTCAGGTGTATCTTTTTCTCAGGACACAACGATCCTCCGGTTGGATTTTACTTGTGGAGACCCTGCGGACCAGGCGATAGCGGTTTATACGCAGGTCGATGGATTAGTAACCGATACGGCATTGGTATGGGTTTCTATTCTTAATAAAGGAGAAATCTGTCAACCTTGCGGGCCATTGACACCATGTCCGGATTCGATTCCGCCCATGTTGATCTGTGCTTCGCAGGAGTTCAGGATCTGTACCAATCCAGAGGTTTGTCTTTCAGATACCTCTTTCCTTCTCGGGTTGGGTATGGATGAAACCACTGTGGCTGAAAATCTGCATTTTCATTATCGCGTATTACAGCATGGTGATACCCTCGTTGAGCGGGAAGGCCACTTATTCGACTTACCGCTGTTGGCCGGTGTTTATACCATTGAGCTGATGGTTGAGGATGGCGCAGGCAACCAGACCATGTGCCGTTCGGATTTGATTATAGAAGATTGCTGTACTACTTGCTCCGGTCTGGTGGTTTTATGTCAGGATACAATAATCCGGTCCATGACTGATAACAAGCAGGCAATGGTCCTGCTGGATGATGTGGATTCCGGTAGCTTTGATGATTGCGGGGGAGAGGTATACCGTTCATTCCGTCGCGATACACTCATGCCTTACCGGGTGATAACCTGTGCGGATTCGGCTAATTTAAGGCAAGGCGTTCTCGCCCTTACGTGGTACATCGGTTTATCCGGAGAAATCCTGGATTCCTGTACGACACAGGTTAAAGTACTGGACTTTGAGGCCTACTGTTCACCATCCTCCGGAGCTCCAATTTCCAAGACGATTATGAACCGTGCATTGATGGTTTATAATGATCCGGTACCTCCAGGCAAAGCTGTTCATAGTGATGCTCAGGGGACGCATGGCCTGAGTCAAGAGACTGATTCCTGGAAACTTACGCTGTCACCTAATCCGGCTGGAGAAGAAGTATCTGTAAATCTTATTGCTCCGAAGTCTGGGGCCGTAAGCCTGCAACTGATCGGACTCGATGGTAAAGTTTGGGTCATGCGCCAAATGAACTTGAGCAAGGGGAGTCATGCAGTCGTTCTTGATCTGCAGGCAGTACCTTGCGGAATATATTCCATCATTCTCTTTGGTCCAGAACCGAAAGTCTCCGGACGATTGGTCCGACTCTGAAAGAAACCGGGGAGAACATGAAAAATATTTGGCTCGGGATAAAACCGATGTTAGTTCTTCTGCTATTGCCTGCCGCAGTAATGGGGCAGGGCAATAGAACCGATTCCATTGATCTTCAGGTGTGGATACCTTTCATGCAAACCTACGATGCATACGATACGGATGGGTTTTTGGCCTTGCATCATCCGGATGTCATGCGGGTTTTACAGGACCAGGGAGATATTTTACGCTATGACGAATACCGGTCATCTCTTGAGGCTGCTAAAGAGCGAGACGCTTCGCAGCAATTAACCAGGAAGCTGGATCTGCACTTTACAGAGCGGACACTTCAGGGAGACCGAGCTTTCGAAGTAGGGTATTATAAGGTAACTATCACCAATAACTCAGGCGTTAACCGGAATTTTTACGGTTTGTTCCATGTGGTATTGGTTCGTGATCAGGGGAAATGGCTGATCTGGATGGACGCCGACACTTCATCCGGGGCAGATGCTTCAAAATTTGATGCTGCCACGCCGGTTTCCGGAAAGAATTAATTTAATATTTGTTAGCCAGATCGGCTTCTGCGGCAATGTATCCGAAAGCGGCCCAATTATCCAAACGGAGAATTTTTCCCAGTATGTCCAGAGCTTGGTCCTTGTTACCTGTGCAAAAATAATGGTTAGCAACCCCATACCCTTGTGTAATCAGGTTTAACGCTTCATTTGTATCTCCGGATTTTCCGGGAAATAGATCCTCAGGCTTGCGCAGACCTTTGTACATCAATAATCGCTGGTGATACGATTCATTTTCGATAATCGTCATGTTTTCTTTGATGGGATCCAAAAGTTGACTGGCTTCTGACATACGGCTTAGCCGACAGAGTGTCATGTACAGCCAGTCGGTCGTGGCACATAATAAATCGTCATTGTTTGAATAATCAAGGCATTTGCGATAGGCTTTTGCAGCCTGTTCGTAATTGGCGGTCAGATAATAAGCAAGTCCCAGGTGATAATAGATGTTGAAGTGAAGGTTTGACAAAGGTATGTTCTTGCTGTTCGGCTGCCCATCCGGTTCAATTTCGAGAGGCATGTTTTGAGCCAGACGGGCGGCAGTTTCCAGGTCCGAAATAGCACGGTCAAATTGTCTTGTCGTAATGAATCGATGTCCGCGATGCCGGTATAGACGCGGATTGTCTGGGTATAAATTGATGCCATAGGTAAACATCTGGATGGCTTTGTCGAATTCCCAGGCATAGGCTAACCGTCGTCCAAACCAGATGATGTGATCAACGTCAGCGGGATTATTGGAGAAAGTCTGTTCTGCTTCTGCAAGTTGTTCTTGTTTCTGCCTCGTCACTTCCTCAGATTCATGGGGAGGTGTGAGCGTATTGCCGCTCAGGCTTAATACCGGTTGTTGAGCTGAGACCAATAAATACGTGCAAAAGAAGAAGATTAAGGTTAGGAATCGCATAAGATTTTGTTTAACGAATAATACCGAACGTTTGCAGATCGGATTTCAATTGTTCGGGATGCTTGAAGTGAATTGCTTCCATACCACAGGCCCGGGCAGCTTCTACATTATTGGCATTATCGTCAATGAACAATCCGGCACGCGGATTCAGTTGATTGCGTTCAAACAGCACCTGATAAATTCCTGCATTCGGTTTAATCAATTTTTCTTCACCGGAAACAACAATATCCTCGAAGTAACCCAGGAAAGGGAAAAGCCTCCTTGCCGTAGGAAATGTTTCGGCAGACCAGTTGGTTATGCTGAATAAACGATGCGTTTGATTGGAACGCATCTGTTCCAGTAACTCCACAGTTCCCGGATGGGCGCCATTGAGCATTTCCGGCCAGCGCTTCCAATAAGCTAATATAGCCTCCTCGTACTGAGGATATTCAGCTATCCGGTCGTTGCAAGCCTGTTCGAATGGATAGCCGCCGTCCATCTGTTCATTCCATTTTCCATGACAGACTTCTGTGAGGAAGTAATCGATTTCATTGGGGTCTTCAAAGAGCTTTCGGTATAAATAGCGAGGATCCCAATCGATCAGTACACCTCCCAGGTCAAATACGATGTAATCTATCATGATTGATAATTGTCTGGCAAAAATATCATTCCTGTGAATAACCCATCGAAAAGCACCTCAAAATAACCTTGACATTGATGGCCCAACCACCGGTTCCAGGGACTTTCCCGTCAGAATTGATCGGTATTGACCGGTGCTTAGTGGCAAGAAGAGGATATTTAATGCGTCACATTCGTTATTTTTCAGTTGATGCGCTTTTTTTAATTGTAAACTATGCCCGGATTCTGGTACATGCTTTTCCTGGCAATCGTCTTTCAGGGAAGCTTTATGTCGGTTCTGTTTCTATTGACGGCAAGGTCAAGGCCGGCAAATCTATACCTGGGAATTGCCCTTTTGGCATTTTCCGCTCAACTGGCACTTTATATTTTGTTTTGGGAAGGAAGATTGCATTCGGAATTTCCCCAACTTTCCTCTTTGGGTATCTATTTACAATTATTATTTGGACCGCTCCTGTGGATGTACATCAAGTCCTTGAAGAACGACCGGCATCTGGCAGTGGGGGAGGTCATGATTCATCTTGGTACAGGGCTTCTTGGGATGATCTATTACCTATACTCGAGGGTATTATTTCCAGTGGACCCTGCTGCCTTGGGTGTAAATGCCAATCCAAGAAGGTATGTGGTTTTATTTTTCTTTTTTCTTGGCTTGATTTCACTGGGTTTCTATGTTTTTCTGATGGCCAGAGCGTCCTATCGCGTTCATTCCGGCTCCCGGTTCAAGCGTCGTTGGTTCAAGCAGATTACCTTTTTCTTTGGACTCTATGTTCTCGCTTACTACGGCTATTATCTGCTGGTCCGTACCTCTTTTTTTACGGCATATTGGGATTATGGCATAGGTTTATTAATGGGCATCGGTATGTACGGCATCGGCTATATGGCTTATCGTTACCCACATCTGTTGGATGAAAGGAATCAAAAGAAAAAACTGATCGGCGGGCAGTATGAATCCTCTACCATAACCGATCGGGCCATGACTTCAATCCTGCGGAAGCTGGATCAGGAAATGCAGCAGAAGTTCTGGTATAAAGACAACATCAGCCTGGATGCCTTGGCCAAACGATTAGGAGTGAATAAACATCAGTTATCTCAGGTGATCAATCAGGGCAAGGGCATTACATTCACCGAATACATCAATAAACTTCGTATCGACGAATCCATCCGTCTTTTGAATGAACACCCGGATCTTTCGATCAAAGAAGTATATTTTGAAGTGGGATATGCCAATAAAACTTCATTTTATACGCACTTCAAACGGTTAACCGGGATGACGCCAACGGAATTCAAGGCACTTCCTGCAAATCCTGCTGACAATCAGAACCGTACCGACGACTCATCAACTTCCGGCCCATCCCCGCAGGCCGAATTCTAACGGATTAGCACAAAAGGCACGATAAGGATAGGAGTCAATTTTGATAGCATTGAACTCCGGGTCACGGTTGTTTGTGCTTCTTTGCTTTGATATCCGATTCCTCAATAAAGTAAATAATCCATGCGACTGCATCTAATTATAGTGCTAATTCTAGTGGTTTCCTGGCCCCTCAATAGCCAGGAATTTATCAGAATTTCCGGACGGCAACCTTGTGCGACGGATTCCATTCAATTAGGTCGAACGGCTGCCTATTCCGGGGCTGCATTCGTTGACGTCAATCAAGATGGTTATCTGGACCTTTCAGCAGCACCGGGTTACCTGTTGATTAATGACAGGAGTGGTCATTTTCAATATGTTCCGAATGCCTTCCCGGGAGCAAGCAATCCGGATAATACCAATTGCGGGGTTACCTGGGCGGACTTTGATAACGACGGTTTTCTGGATGTTTGTATTGCCGGATATCCGACCCAGTTATACCGGGGCCTGGGCGGAGGACAATTTAAGCGGGTGGAGCAAGTATTGTTTGCTGAGGATTCCATTCCGGCCTGGGGTGCCGTTTTCGGTGATATCAATGGCGATGCCTGGGTAGACCTGGTAACTGTATATCCTGCGAATTTTGTTCAGGGTGCGCCGATCGAAGGCAATCGATTATTGATGAACGATCATGGAGTTTTCCGGGAAGACCGTAATTATACTTTTACCTCCGGGCCGGCTCCTTATACGGTAGGGACCATCATTGACTTTGACGAGGATGGAGATTCCGATTTGTTCTTCGGAACGGGACCCGGAGGTCCCTCCGGTTACGATTCCATTTACATCAACCACAAGCAGGAAACCGGTGGTAAACAGTTGTTCAGTCACCTTTCTGGTTACCCTTTCAGCGATTCGTTGCAGAACGGCCAGGTCTATTCCTTTGTGGACCTGGATAACGACCGGGATCTGGATCTATTTCTGACTAATTGGCAATCGGTCCCGAACCGGTTGTATAGGAATATAGGTGGGCATTATGTGGAAGAAACATCTGTCCTGACCCAAAAGGGTACCTTTCTTTCACCGGTCTGGGGTGATTTTGATAACGATGGCGACCTGGATTTGATTCTGGTGCAGCAGGTTGGTCTCACAGAACTGTACTTGAACGATGGCACCGGAACCTTCTTGCGTTACGATGGTTGTCACCCCTTATTGGCGACCCTGGCAGTAGGTGGAACGGCCGGAGATATTGATCGCGATGGGGATCTCGATTTGTACCTGCACTCGCGGAGCTTTGGGAAGGCTTTTTATTTGAATGGTTCTCAAAACGGTAACCATTGGATTCAAATGGATCTGATCGGAACCCGTTCAAACCGCGCCGCGATCGGTGCCAAGATATTTACCTATTCGCGTATTCACGGGATGCCTGTAAGTCAACGACGTGACGTATCCGCCTGCAATACGTTTAACGGGCATAATGCATTAAGACAGCATATCGGCTTGGGTGATGCAGTTCGTGTCGATTCGATTGTGGTTCATTGGCCCTCCGGGATCCGCGATGTATGGCGGGATATTCCTTCCGATCAGATTTTAACCCTAAAAGAAACCTTCGATGACCACAGGTGATGACATAATCCGTTTTCAGGAGCTCCATTTCCCGAAAACCCCAATTGAAAGTTATATACCAGAACGATGACCGGATAACGCCGGATTGGTAGAGGCAGTCACCTCAGAGGAGGATGGCTGCCTTTTTTAGTTAGCACACCTTTTTTTAGTTCCGGGATAAGTGCAAACGGTGGGATTGGGAAGCCATTCGTCGGTGACCAGTCAAAATGCCTGATGAACAGACTATCAATCCGGGTTAATGGATTGGAATAGCAGGTTTTTCCACATCCAGGTATTGATGTTCTGCCAGTTGTGCCATGGCCCGGTCCAGGTGGTCCGGCTGCTGCAGGATACAAATGATATAAGTCGTGCCGCTTGCCTCATCGAGGTGCGTTAAAATGGTTTCACCGGTAATCTTTAATCCGTTTAACATTGACCTCAAAGCTGGTATTTCCTGATTGATCTTGGTCAATACGGCAGGTTGATTCCGGTCGACGATGATCAGATGGGTTCCAAGGCCATTTTTTAGCCGGTCCAAACTCGATCCGGCCGTGATTGGACTCACAGCCCAGGCATTGCGGATGATAAAATGAGCCCGGATGGTGGACATGACTTGCTGAATGGCTACCGGGTCTTCATCATCCACATATACATTCACTTCATTCAGCAGGTTTTCAAAGGAAAACAATGACTTTGGGAATGATTGGGCAAATGCAGCAACCGCCTGATGGACAAATGGTTGGTCCAGAACGCGATTCTGCGAGAAATAATTTTCAATCATGGGATAGAGGGCTTTGGCAAATCCGTTGATCGTGGGATCATTGTACCATTGAGCGGTATCCAACTGACCGTGTAATTCTTTTTCCGCCCAACCATTGCCTATTGCGGTGGCCAGCCCTTCATCCAAATAACTGTAAGCAAAGGAGCGATAGGGTGAGCTTTCAGTAGCGAACCAGGTGTCGATGTTGTTTTGCACCTGCTGACTTTGTTCTTCATACAGCAGATGGCACATCTCATGGACAATGATACTTTCCAGATGCCCGGCAGCTCCCGGATGCCGGGTTAGAAAGCCACACACCAAGACATTCCCGTAGGGAGTGGCTGCCGTATTGCCTTCCAGGGCCGGGATCGGATAAAGATTTACAATAAATGGCAAAGACTCCGGCCACGCAGTTTGGTAAAATGCTTTTGCCTGCTTAAATAAAGGCAAGATCCGTGGTGCCCTGGACGTCATCTCATTTTGCATGTTTTCCAAAACAGTCCGGTAAGGATCCCAGAATATTTTAAGATAATAGGGTTCAATCGTTTTGAGGATCCTGATCAGCTTGATCATGTCCTGATTCGGTAAGATGCCTGTTATCCGGGTTTGGAAATCCTGCAAATCGGATGCGTGTGCGGCGGCCAGCATCAGTAGTTTTCTCGTGGATAGGATGACTTTGCGTGAAGGAGGATATCCATCACGTATAAATTGATATTCCGTCCGTAAATTTTGGTAGTCCTGTAAGGCTTGTTGCCAGACTTCGCCCGGTAGTTGATCCTCGGCTTGTTTACGGAGGGTAGGCGAAGTGCCCGTGGCACCCTGCAGGGTTTCCAGTAGGTTGAACATACCCATCACCGGACTGAGCTTAACCTCAATGCTTTGCGAATGAATGGCCTGTATAAAAGAAAAGCAGACTAGAATCAAGAAGCCTCTCGGCATACATTTCCGATTTGGTCAGTGGAAAGTTAAGTTACTGATAGCTAGATCCCAGCGCGATAATCCAGGTTAACCCAACCTTAACATCATACCAGTTCATCATCGCGATAAGGTTTCTGGGCTTCGTATGCTCTTTCCAGGTCACGAAGTTCCAGGGTCGGGTCCGGCTGTTTTTTAGTGACCGTTGGCCTGGGCATGCGACGACGTTCCAGACGATCCATTTCTTTCCGCATTTCTTTTTCTTCCCATTCATCCGGATCGGAGCCGGGGAAGCCATAGGCCCGCAGATAATGCATGGCTAGTCCGAGGCCCCAGCCCAACATAGGCCAGTAGAACCACAAGTCATGCGGGTCGGTTAGCATGTTCAATATAAAAAAGAAGGTCCCGATCACGATGTAAGAGCCCAAATGCTTGCGGAATCTTGCTTTGGTACGGACTCGTTTATAAGCTATCCGATGGAGATCTTCATCGTACATGTGTTGCAAATTATCAATTTAATGCATCTTAAAAATAGATGGTAGCGCACAGATTTGCAACTGATTAACGCCCTTTTCAGATTAATTGGTATCTGCGTTCCACCAATCGGAGCACTTTATCGATTGGTTCATTGAAATCAGATGTGACTTTTAGATCCATTCATCGTCACAAAAGCATCAACTGAATTAAAATTAGACATGAACCAGAATCTAAATGTACTACTTGGCACATGGTCCGATACCATGATTGCCTGGGCGCCGAAATTGGTTTCGGCTTTGCTGATCATTACCATTGGATTTTGGATTGTCAACCGTATCGTCCGGCTGGCTGGAAATTGGATGAGCCGGGCCGGGCTTGAGAAGGATGTACTGCCCTTTCTCAAATCTTTGATTGGCGTTGTGCTCAAAGTTCTGGTTGTCATCTCTGCCGCTGGCGTCGTAGGGGTGGAGGTTACTGCCTTTGCTGCGCTGATTGCGGCGGCGGGACTAGCCATCGGAATGGCTTTACAAGGGACGCTGGCACATTTTGCTGCTGGAGTGATGGTGTTGATCTTCAAACCCTACCGGGTGGGTGATCTCGTTGATCTTCAGGGTGTTGTGGGGCATGTGTCTGAAATTCAGGTCTTTAATACCGTCATCGATAGTCTGGAGAATAAAAAAGTGATCATTCCGAATGGAATTGCTACCAGCGGCATCATGACTAATCTGTCGGCCAATGGAAAACTGCGGGTTGATCTGAATGTGGCCATGCCTTATGAAGAAGACTTTGACAAGGTGAAAGGCATTATTCAAAATGCGCTGAAGAATACCCTAAATATATTGTCGGATGAACCGACCATTGAGATTCAAAAATTTGATGAACACAATGTACTTTTAGCTGTCCGTCCCTATGCGACCCCGGAAAACTATTGGGATGTCTATTTTAACGCGTATAGAAATATAAAGAAAGAACTGGGTGCTGCCGGTATACCGGTGGCTTATCCACGCACCAAAGTTGAAATGATTCCTTAAATGGGTTGAGAAAAATGGGGGCTGAAATTGCTCTTGGAGCGGCAGAATTTTCGTTTTAACATCCATGACCTGCTCCAGGGCGTTCGGTCCCCATGATAAAAGGGAATCAATGATTCCCATTCGCATGTCCTTATTTTCAAAACTATGAAAAATGCGGCCTGATCCTTATGATGAGGATCAGGCCGTCTTATGCGTTGTATTCTCCTGGGTTGCTTAGCGGGTACCGGTTGGCAGTGTGTTCTTAATGCTACTTTTTGTCGCCTTTTACCGTAGGGTAAGTAATACCCAGTTGCTGCAGGTAATTATCATACCTGGTCTCATCGAAATAAAATTTCTCGAGCTGGGGACGATATTCTTCCATGATGTCCTGATTCAGATAGATGGCAGGGGCATCATCCGGTCCTACCATGGGAATGTACTCTTGCTTCATTCCTTGCTCTTCACGGAAATATTTCCATGCATTTTCGACCAGTTCTGGCCTGGTGATCAGGTCAATAAGAGTCATGGCTTCCACTTTGGCGCCGGCAACCACTCCTTTATGGGCAATAGGTGTAGCCATGGCCACGGCGTTAGACCAGTGATGGCCCTGTAATCCGGGAATATTGGATGGAAATCGCAGCGTAACGGTGGGTAATTTCCAGCTGATATCACCGATGTCGTCTGACCCACCGCTGATGAAACGGCCATTAGGACGGTCCAGTGTATCGAGGTCCATGGCGAGTCCGCTGGTATCATTGGAATTTACATCACGTTGCAGAGCCCGGGCGAGGGTCTGGTCGGCATCGCTCCATTCCGGAAGGCCGATCACTTTGATGTTTTCGTACATCGCCTCGGCGATCGGTTGATTGAAATGACGGGGCCAGGCAGATCCCAGGATTTTTCGAGATACGGTTGTCTTGGTCATCATGGCGGCTCCATCTGCAATGCGATTTGCATTTTCAAAAAGCTCCATGATTTTCGGATATGTCACATGCCGGAAATAATACCAGATGGTCGCTTTGGAAGGCACTACGTTGGGCTGGTCACCACCGTTTTTTATCACCGAATGAGAGCGTTGCAGCGGATCCAGATGTTCGCGTTGGTATTGCCATCCAATGCTCATCAGTTCTACGGCGTCTGCTGCGCTGCGTCCACGCCAGGGAGCGCCTGCCGCATGAGCAGCTTCTCCTTCAAAGGTATATTCCACCGAGATCAGACCGGTCCCTGGTGCCTGTCCATAAGAAACACCCATATTGTTGCCTACGTGGGTAAAGATGCACAGGTCGGCATCGTCAAAATAACCATCCCTGGTAAAATAGGCTTTGGTCCCAACCAGTTCCTCAGCGACGCCGGGCCAGAGCATCAGCGTTCCGGAAAGATTATTTTCCTCCATAACCTCCTTGACCGATAAGGCGGCAACAATGTTTAATGGATTTCCCGAATTGTGACCTTCGCCATGTCCCGGAGCTCCGTCTATGATTGGGTCGTGATAGGCAACTCCTGGTTTTTGACTGGCTTTGGGGATGCAATCCAGGTCACTGCCGATGGCAATGACGGGCTTCCCATTGCCCCATTTGGCTACCCAGGCGGTAGGGACTCCCGAAATGCCGTATTCGATGGTGAAGCCATGTTCTTTCAGGATTTCCGTCAGGTATTTTGAGGTCTCTACTTCCTGGAATCCCAGTTCGGCGAAGGAGAAAACCTTGTCCGTCATCACCTGCGCCATTTTTGTTTTAGCTTCCACTTTAGCGACGACATCCGCCTTCATGGCTGCAATCTGGGCTTCGGTATCGGCAGGCTGTGCGTTTGCGATCCAGGCAAAGGCCAGCAAACACACGAAAATGCTCATTCTCTTCATAAGTTGGTTTTTATGCGTACGATCTAAAAATAATAAAATGATGCAAATGCGGTAATGCCGGAGGATGCAATTGATTCCTCCAAATTGTGCTATCTAACCCGGTCTTTCCCGGACGGATCCGTTGCCGGATTGCGGCAAATACCGTAGATCAGGATAAAGGTTGCCGTTGAACTTCTTTATCTTCACCGGTAAATCTGTGATTTGTGCTGACCGATCAAATATATCAGGATGTCCTGGACGGCTGGATGGCTGTTTATCGGGATGGGTATCTGGCCGACAAAGTATTGCAGCGCATGCTAAAAGATTATCCGCGGACGGCTCGGATGGCCAGGGAAATTGTGGCTCAATCGGTTTATGGCATCCTGAGGCATCAACGACTTTTATTGGCGACCATAGGGGTCGAGGGTGAAATTCCCGACGACAAAGAACAGGATACATTGCTGCAGGCTTACTTGAAATGGTACGGTGACTACGATCAGCGGTATCACTGGAGGTCCAGGCCGGACTGGCATTTTTTGGAACAGGAGCGGAAAAAACTGCTTGAAATCCGGGCATACCGGTTTAGTATTCCGGACTGGGTTGATGCCTATGGATACCGGAATTGGGGCGACGCATGGGAATCGATCCTGGCGTCCTTACAACAAATTCCTCACCAGGTCTTACGCATCAATACGTTAACAACTACGCGGGAGACGATATTTCAGCAATTGAAAAAGTTGGAGATTCCTGCCCACCGGGATGCCCAGGTGGAGACTGCTTTACATGTCCGGCAATGGACTCCCCTGTGGGATCTTCCGGCTTTTAAGCAAGGAAACTTTGAAGTACAGGACGCGGGTTCTCAGCAGGTAGGCGCATTTTGTCATGTCCAACCAGGCATGCGGGTTATCGATGCCTGTGCTGGCAGTGGCGGCAAGACATTGCAGTTGGCTGCTGCCATGAATAATAAAGGTAAAATTCTGGCCCTGGATACCGATGGCGTCAAATTGGAAGCATTGGCCAAACGGGCACGACGGGCAGGAATTCACAACATCGAGACCCGGGTGATCGACTCAACCAAGGTAATAAAGAAACTACGTGACTGGGCAGATATCGTACTGGTGGATGCACCTTGTTCGGGAAGTGGCGTCTGGCGTCGCAACCCTGATGCAAAATACCGGATCGAGGAGGAGGACCTGGACCAATTGATACAGACACAACGTGAACTTCTGGTCAGCTACCAGCGTATGGTGAAGCCCGGTGGAATCCTGGTCTATGCGACATGCAGCATTTTTCCGGCGGAGAATGAAGAACAAATGAACTGGTTTGAGAACCAATCAATTCAATTAAGCCGCATCGATCAACAATTTGTTTCGCCCGCATCCGGTGACCGGGATGGCTTTTTTATGGTGAAATGGAAAAAAGAAGGATAATCATGCAAATGGAGTTGCACTGAAATACGCCAACATATTCAAGGTTTTTCTTTACCCACCAAATTATTAATATTAATCATCTAGTTTATATTCTGGGACAGGCCTGTTACCGGTAGCATTTATTAATCGTTCAATTAATTAATTATGCGTCACCGGATGTCTCATGAAATAGCTGCCGGAGCAATGGCAGATATTGCCTTTTTACTTTTGATCTTTTTTATGATCGCTACTAAAATTGAATCCGACCAGGGTCTTTTAGTGCAGCTGCCACCGTACAATGATACGCCGCCAGTGGCGAGTGGAAATCGAAAAGCTTTGCAAGTGCTTTTAAATGCGGATGATCAAATAATGGTGAGTGGACAATTGGCAAGATCAGAAATGATCGATACCATAATTTCGGATTATCTGCTTTACCAATGGCATGCCGGACAAGAGGCTTTAATTGCACTGCAGGCAAACCGTCAATCTACTTATGCCGCCTATGTTGGTGTATATGATATCCTTTACCGGATAAGGAATCGGTGGAGAGACCGCTGGGCGATGCATATTTATCATAAAATTTGGGAAAAATGCAGCCCTGTTCAACAAAAATTCATCCTGGAAAAATATGGTTTTCTTATTTCGGAAAAGGATTTGTATTTGGACTAGTTACCCTGTGCCATTTGGTATTTAACTGGTCCGTTTGTCTGGGACAGAAGTATGCATTTAATGGACTTCATAAGGATTTTGATGAAATTCCTTTGGTTGAAGATCAGGATAACTGCGAAAGGGGACAGGCTCAGGCATTTTCGGATATTAAAAAAGGTAACCTGGGGCTGAATTTTTATGGACTTCCAAGCCCGGAATTTTATACCTGGCAGAGTATAATTGTCAGCAAGTTGCAGTTGAAAATATTCCTTGGCGGGTGTGTAGAATCGGTAGAAGGTCATTGTTACAATGAAATAATGGAGAAGCACATCAGGGAACGATATGGCGACCAGGTCTTCGGGCAAATCTTGGACACAGTAAATCGTCTTTATGAAGAAGGAATGGGGGATAGGGATGCAAAATTTGGAATGGATGAATCGGATTTACAGAAATATATTTATTGCCATCTGAATTCCGAATTATTGTCTTCCATTGACCATGCCATCCCGGTAGTCGTTGCCCAATTAAATATTGACAAAACAGGAAAACCTCATCTTGAAAAAATTGTCTTTAGGAATATTCATGCTTTAAACGACTGCAGGTATGAAAATGAGGTGATGTGTTTGATCGAGCAAATGCCAAATTGGGAACCCGCCATAGCAAATAGGAAGCATGTGAATAGTCGTTATGCTATCCCGGTATTTTTTGAATTAAAAATTTACGATAGGTTTTGTCAGCATTAATATAAAAATCCATTTGCAGGATCAGACCTGATAATATCCGGTGTAATTTAGATGGTTAATAGTTGTGGCAATTAACCATTCCGGATGATCTCGCAGACAGCATCAGCAGACTTGGGGATCGGGTGGCCTAATATGTTTACCCCGGTATCTGTGACGACTACATTGTCTTCAATACGTATGCCTCCGAAATCTTTTAATTTTTCAATTTCTGCATAGTTCAGGAAACCCGCGAATTTATTTTCCGCTTTCCATAGATCGATTAGGGTGGGAATAAAATAAATGCCGGGTTCCACGGTAAAAACAAATCCGGGTAACAATGGTCTTGCCAGGCGTAACGATTTTAATCCAAACTGTTTACTCCGGTCCATGCCAGGTAAATAGCCGACCAGGTTTTCGTCCAGATCTTCCATGTCGTGAACATCCAGCCCGAGCATATGACCTAATCCGTGCGGGAAAAACAGAGCATGAGCACCAGCGGCGACGGCTTCATCCACATCTCCTTTCATTAGCCCGAGGTCCTTCAACCCTGAAGCGATGATTTTGGCTGCATTCAGGTGAATGTCGCGGTACGGGACTCCGGGAGCTACCTGTTCAATGGAGTCCATTTCTGCTTTAAGGACCAGGTTGTAAATAGCGTGTTGTATGTCATTCATTGCTCCGCCTACCGGACAGGTACGGGTGATGTCGCCGGCATAATGCATGGGTGATTCTGCTCCGAAGTCCCCAACAAGGAATTGGCCTGCCTTCAGGACATTGCCATGGGCATGATTGTGAAGTGTCTCCCCGTGGATGGAGATGATATTGGGATAAGCAGGCATCGAACCTGATGCCAGGGCAATGGCTGTCACTGCTGCATTAATGGCTTGTTCATGGACTCCCGGTTGGGCCATTTCCATCATCTTGATGTGCATGTCCCGGGTCAGATTAACGGCGACCGTAATCTCTTCCAATTCTTCTTCCGATTTGATCGCCCGCTGACTGATCACGGTCTCGATCAGTTTCCGGGAAGGGTGCGCAGTTATTTCCGCGGGTGTCCGGCCTAGCCACTGAGCCAATTTCAGGGTATTCAACTGGCGGTAAGGCGGCAGATAATGCACGATACGGTGTTGACTGACAGCTTGTTGGATCAAGGACTGTAAGTCGCTGAGTGAACCGGTCTTATGAATGCCTACGGAAGCGGCCTGATCCGCGATTTGGGGTTGCTGGCCCATCCAGACGATATCGTCAATGGTGAAGTCGTTTCCGAACAGGGTGACTTCGCTGGAGTCTGCGTCCAGAGCCAATACCAGATTTTGCCGGTCAATCCCGCAATAATACAGGAAGGAGCTATCCTGACGGAAGGGATAGGTATTATCGGTGTAGTTCATCGGACTGTCCTCGTTTCCAAGGATAAGGATTAGTCCTTCGGGAACGCGTTCAATCAGGGTATTGCGGCGTGCGATGTAGGTCGCAGCGGAGAATGTCGGTGTCATGGTCCTTGATTTGAAGTCAATTTAGGAAAATAATAAGGAAGGACCGAAAACCACTGCATCCAGCCGGTATGATTTTTATTCTGGGAGGATATTGGATGGCGGTTGCATTTTTTTGTATTTTTGTCGGCTCTTAAGAAACGTTCTTTCATTTTGGGTGATTAGCTCAGTTGGTTTAGAGCGCCGCCTTGACAGGGCGGAGGTCACTGGTTCGAATCCAGTATCACCCACCCGGGTTTTAGATGTGGGATGTGAGCTATGAGATGGGAGACTTTCTCGGATCTCACATCTAGAATCTCAAATCTAAAATAGTACGGGGTGTAGCTCAGCCAGGTTAGAGTACACGTCTGGGGGGCGTGTGGCCGGTGGTTCGAATCCACTCACCCCGACAACCTTTTACAGGGTCATCAGCGCAGCTGGTGACCTTTTTTGTTTCACC
>ERZ795053.2704-NODE-2704-length-21003-cov-4.860464_pt1 | contig 21003 bp, 20 predicted proteins | sample MGYA00375137_ERZ795053 | MGnify/ENA primary metagenome ERZ795053 (study PRJEB30182, sample SAMN05720284) | activated sludge metagenome | isolation source: Anaerobic digester | place: Hong Kong | collected 2014-12-17 ...
CGGTGGGGTCGTAGCCCTTGCCGCGGTACTTCTTGAACTCCGCGTGCTCGAGCATGCGCTTGAGGGTGAGCTCCATGGGCGACACCCTACTCCCGGTCCCGGGCGGTGCCGGGGCGCAACGTCAGGTGTCGTAGCCCCGTTCGTGGAGCCGACGACGTTCCTCGGCCGAGACCTCCACGTTGGTGGGCGTGAGGAGGTACACCTGGTTGGCCACCCGCTCCATCTGGCCACCGAGGCCGTAGCAGAGCCCGCTCGCGAAGTCGATGAGCCGCCGAGACAGGTCGCGATCGGCGCCTTGCAGGTTCATGATCACCGGCTGGCTGCCCTTGAAGCGGTCGGCCACGTCCTGGGCCTGGTTGAACGACGTGGGCATGACCACGAAGGGCTTGGCGTTGGGCGTGACCGCCACCGGGCGCACCACCTGGGGACGGGGCCGGGCGACCGCCCCGCCACCGGGCGCGGCGGGGGTCACGGTCTGGCCGAGCTCGGAGGCCTCACGGGGGTCCGCGGCGCCCCGGGGGTTGATGGGCCGCACCGCACCGATCGCCGAGGGCTCCTCGGCGTAGGACGACGGTGGCGGCGACTGGCGCGGGGCGGGCCGCTCGCGAACCGGTGCGCGCTCGGGCTCGTAGCCGTCGTCCCTGCCGTACTCGTCGTACTCGGCATCGTCGCCGAGCCCGAGGTACACCATCGCCTTGCGCCACATGGCCCGAAGACTAGCGGGGAGCGCGCGGGCGCTCCGGGACGCCAGGACGGGGCCCGAACAGGGCCGCCCCCACCCGGACCATGGTGGCGCCCTCGGCGACGGCCACGTCGAGGTCGCCCGACATCCCCATCGACCTCACCGGGAGGTCGAGGTCGTCGGCGAGGCGGCGCAACCGGGCGAACCCCTCGGCTGCCGCACGCGGGTCGCCCGTGCGGCCCACGGTCATGAGCCCCTGCACGTCGAGGCCCAGCTCGCCCAGCTCGCCGACCAGCCGGGGCGCCTCGGCTGGGTCGCACCCGCCCTTCTGCGGCTCGTCGGAGACGTTCACCTGGGCGAGCACGCGCGCCCCCGGGGCTCGACGGGCGATCTCGGCACCGAGCTCCACCCGATCGACGGTCTGCCAGAGGTGGACGATCGGGGCCAGGGCCCGGACCTTGTTGCGCTGGAGGCGCCCGATGGCGTGCCAGCGCACGGCGTGGCCCGCCTCGGCGAGGACCGGCGCCTTGGCCACCAGCTCCTGGGCGTAGTTCTCGCCGAGGTCGACCAGCCCGGCCTCGGCGGCCGCCCGCGCGACCTCGGGCCCGAAGCCCTTGGTGACCGCGAGCAGCACCACGCGGTCGGGATCGCCGCCGGCGGCGGCGATGCGATCGCGCACCCGCTCGACCCGGGCGAGCAGCGTGGCCTGGTCGAGCGTGCTCACGACGGCACCACCCAGGCCACGAGCGCCTGGCGGCCACGGTCGGCTCGGGCCCGGAACGACCAGTGCCGGGGGCTGCACGCGGTGCAGGTGCCGTCGTCGTCGAACCGCAGGCCGAGGCGGCGGGCGGCCTCGGCCACGCCCGCGGCCAGGTCGAGGGCCGGGGTCCCCCAGGCGGTGGTGGCACGGACGGTGTCGCCGCAGCGGGCGGCCACCCGGTCGAGCTCGACCTCGCCGAACTCGTAGCAGCGGGGGCGGATGCACGGCCCGAGGCGCACGGTGTCGGGCTCCCCGCCGAGGCCGGACAGGGCGTCGGCGGCGGCCTCGACCACCCCCGCCTCGAGCCCGCGCCAGCCCGCGTGGACCACCCCGATGCCCACGCGCCCCTCGAGCAGGATCGGCGCGCAATCGGCGGTCCGCACCACCAGGGGCGCCCCGGGGACCACCGTGACGGCGGCGTCGGCCGCCGCGCCGGCGTGCTCGCCGGGCTCGGTCACCACCACCACCTCGGCGCCGTGGACCTGCGAGAGCCAGGTCGGCGGGCCCGGAGGCGGAGCGAGGCCGGAGCCGGCGGTGGCGAGCCAGGCATCGACATCGCCCACGTCGCCGTGTCGGCGATCGGTGAAGGCGTGGGCGAAGGCCACCGCGGGCGGGGCGCCGCCGCTACTTCAGGAACGAGGGGACGTCGAACTCGTCGTCGCCGCCCTCGCCGTCGTCGCCGCCCTCGGGCTCGTCGGCGAAGAGGTCGCCGGCCGCCGCCGAGGGACGGGCGCGGGGCACCTCGCCGGTGGTCGGCTCGCGCCGGGCCGAGGAGCGCCCGGGCTTCTCCTCCCAGCGATCGAACCCGGCGGCGATCACGGTGACCCGCACCTCGTCGCCCATCTCGTCGTCGATCACGGTGCCGAAGATGATGTTGGCGTCGGGGTGGGCCACCCCGTGGATCACCTCGGCCGCCTCGTTGACCTCGAACAGGCCGAGGTCGCTGCCTCCGGCGATCGAGAGCAGGATGCCGCGGGCACCCTCGATCGACGCCTCGAGCAGCGGGCTCGAGATGGCGCCGCGAGCGGCGTTGAGCGCCCGACCCTCCCCGGTGGCGTTGCCGATGCCCATGAGCGCCGATCCGGCGTTGCTCATGATCATCTTGACGTCGGCGAAGTCGGTGTTGATCACGCCGGGGGTGGTGATGAGGTCGGTGATGCCCTGCACGCCCTGGAGGAGGACCTCGTCGGCCATCTTGAAGGCGTTGATCATCGAGGTCTTCTCGTTCGACACCGTGAGGAGGCGGTCGTTCGGGATGACGATCTGGGTGTCGACCTTCTCCTTCAGCTTCTGGATGCCGGCCTCGGCCTGCACCGAGCGACGGCGGCCCTCGAAGGCGAAGGGCCGGGTGACCACCCCGATGGTGAGCGCCCCGATGCCCTTGGCGATCTCGGCGATCACCGGGGCGGCGCCGGTGCCGGTGCCGCCGCCCTTGCCGGCGGTGATGAAGACCATGTCGGCGCCCTGGAGCACCTCCTCGATCTCCTGGCGGTGCTCCTCGGCGGCGAGGCGACCGACCTCGGGATCGCTGCCGGCCCCGAGGCCGCGCGTCAGCTCGCGCCCGATGTCGAGCTTGATGTCGGCGTCGGACATCAGCAGCGCCTGGGCATCGGTGTTGACGGCGATGAACTCGACGCCCTTCAGGCCGGCGTCGATCATGCGGTTGACGGCGTTCACGCCGCCGCCGCCCACCCCGACGACCTTGATGACCGCCAGGTAGTTCTGCGGATGACCGGCCATGTGCACTACCTCCACGCAGGGGTGGTTGAGAAGGTGAACCCTCGACAGCAGGTGGAGGGCGAGGGTGGAACCTCGACGTCTGGTGGACCTTACTCCCCTGCTGCGGTCCGGAACGTGACCGTGCTCGCCCGCGGGACGCTCACGTCGACGCGCGCGAAGCTCGGCCGATCGCGCTGCGAGAGCAGCGCGGCGAGGGCGTCGGCCTTGGCCGTCTGCTGGCCGTCGTCGCCCCAGGCCACCTCGATCCCGTCGCGCAGCACCAGCTCGAGGTCGCGAGCGCCCCCACCGACCTCGGCCACCTCGCCCCGCAGGTCGTCGGGCAGCGCGGCCAGGACCGCGACCGCGGTCCGGGCGGCGCCCGAGACGCGCGCCCCGAGCTCGGGTGCGGCGGCATCGAGCGTCGGGAGGTCGGTGGTCTCCACCGCCGGCGCGAGGGCCCGCCCGGTGGCGTCGACCTGCACTGCGGCGGTGCCGGTGCCGGCAACGGCGACGGGACGGCGAGCCTGCACCCGCAGCTCGACGCCATCGGGCCAACGGCGCACCACCGTGGCCGACGCCACCCACGGCACCTGGCGGATGCGGCGGCTGGCCGCGCCGGGATCGACGTCGACCAGCGCGTCGCCCCGCACCACGCCCGACGCCTCGCGGACCTGGTCGGCCTGATCGCCGGTGACGCCCCGGACCACGACGCGGTCGACGTCGAGGAGCGGCGAGCGGGTGGCCGCCAGGGCGGCGCCCGCCACCACCAGCACCGCCACGAGCGCGAGCACCCGCCGCAGCCGGCGGCGGCCCCGATCGCGCGCCACCTCGATGCGACGGTCGCGCAGCCGGGGATCGATCAGCGGCGTGCCCGCCACCCGCCCCCTCGTGAGCGTGTCGGAGCTCACGCGCTCGGGTCGTCGAGCGCGGGCAGCCCGATCATGCGGTTCTCGGGGTGCAGCAAGATGCCGTGGTGGCGGAAGACCCGGCGCCGCACCTCGGCGATCAGCGCGAACACGTCGGCGGCGGTCCCGCCCTCATCGGACTGGATGAAGTTGGCGTGCTTCGTGGACACCTCGGCGGAGCCGATCCGGAGCCCCTTGCACCCGGCCGCCTCGATGAGGCGCCCGGCCGAATCGCCTGGCGGGTTGGTGAAGACCGATCCGGCGTTGCGGCCGCCGGGCTGGTGCTCGCGGCGCCACTGGGTCTTGTCGCGGATGGCCGACCGCGCTGCCTCGGCATCGCCCGGCGCGAGGTCGAGGTCCGCCCACACGACCACCTGGTCGTCGGTGATCGACGACCGGCGGTAGCCGAGATCGAGGTCGGGCGCGGACACCACACCATCGTCGCCGGTGGCGAGGTCCACGACGCGGATCCTCACCAGCACGTCGCTCATGTCGGCCTCGTGGACGCCGGCGTTCATCCGCACGGCACCCCCCACGGTGCCGGGCACGCCTGCGGCCCACTCGAAGCCGGTCAGGCCCGCGGCCGCGCTCTGCCGGGCCACCACGGGGAGCTTGGCGCGGCCGCCGGCCCGGACACGGGTCCCGTCGACGGCGACGTCGGCGAACCCCGATCCGAGCACGACCACCAGGCCGTCGAAGCCGCCATCGGCCACCAGCAGGTTCGACCCGAGGCCCACCACGAGCACCGGCACCGAGGTGGCGGCCACCGCGGCCGCGACCACCCCGAGCTGCTCGACGTCGGGCACCTCGGCGAGCAGTGCGGCCGGCCCACCGACCCCGTAGGTGGTGAGCGGGCCGAGCGGCACGTCGCGACGCACCCGGGCGCCGAGGCGCGCCTCGAGCGCCTCCAGTGCGGCCGGGGCCGGCGACCCGGCGGGGCTCACGGGCCCTCCGAGCCGCCCGACGCCGCGGCGCCGTCGGCGACGAGCGAGCGCCCGAGGCGCCAGACGTCGCCCGCGCCCACGGTGAGCAGCAGGTCGTCGGCGCGAAGCGCGTGGCGGGCCCATGCCTCGGCGTCGGCGAGCGTCGGGACCCATGCGACCTCGGCCCAGGGGCGGTGCTCGAGCACGGCATCGACGAGCAGGCGCCCGCTCACCCCGTCGATCGGCTCCTCGCCGGCGCCGTAGACGTCGGTGATGGCGACCACGTCGGCCAGCGCCAGCGCCGCCCCGAAGTCCTCGACGAGGTCGCGGGTGCGGGTGTAGCGGTGGGGCTGGAACACGGCCACCACCCGACGCCACCCCGCCTCCTGCGCCGAGGCCAGCAGCGCCCGGACCTTGCCGGGGTTGTGGGCGTAGTCGTCGACGACGGTGACGCCCCCCACCGTGCCCACCACCTCGAACCGGCGAGCGACGCCCCGATAGGCCGCGAGGGCGCGCACGGCCTCGTCGGCGGCGATGCCCCGCTGGCGGGCCACGGCGAAGGCGACGGCGGCGTTGCGGGCGTGGTGGCGCCCGGGCGTGCCCACCGTGACCGGGCCGACCTCGACGCCCTCGACCTCGAGCCCGAAGGTGGTGTCGAGCCGGTGCACCTCCACCGAGTGGACCCGGACGTCGGCGCCCGGGCCCTCGCCGACCGTCGTGGCCCCGGTCGCCGCGGCGACGCGCTGGGCCCGGGGATCGGTGGCCTGCTCGCCGCGCGGGTCGTCGATGCACACCACCCCCTGGTCGGCCGCGGCCAAGAAGCGCAGGAAGGCGGCCTCGATGGCGTCGATGTCGTGCCAGTAGTCGAGGTGGTCCTCGTCGATGTTGGTCACGACCGCGACCTCGGCGCCGAGACGCAGGAAGGTGCCGTCGCTCTCGTCGGCCTCGACCACGAAGTCGCCGGCCTCCGTCGACCAGTGGGCCGCCCGGCCGAGGCCCAGGGGCGTGGCGCCCACCAGGTACGAGGGGTCGGCTCCGGCGCCGGCGAGGAGCGTCGCGAGCATCGCGGTGGTGCTGGTCTTGCCGTGGGTGCCCGACACGGCGATCGTCAGGCGGGCGGCGCAGATGCGAGCGAGGATCCCGGCCCGGTCGAGCACGGTCGCCCCCGCCGCCTCGAGCGCCGAACGATCCTCGGCGCTGGGCGGGAACGCCGTCGAGTGGGCGACCACGTCGGCCGCCAGCGCCTCGGGCGACCGGAACAGCTCGTCGGCGGCCACGACCTTCGGGTGCACCCCGGCCTCCAGCAGCGACGGCCACGCGGGGGTCTCGTTCAGGTCCGTGCCGGTGACGCGGTGGCCCATCGCCGCCAAGATGACGCCGATCGCGCTGATCCCGGAACCGCCGATGCCCACGAGGTGCACGTGGGGCAGCTCAGCCACGGGCGGCGTCCTCGACGACCCGAGCGGCGCGCTCGGCCGCATCGACCAGGGCGCCCGAGCGCATGGCCTCGCCCATCGCCGCCAGGCGCGCCCGGTCGTCGAGCAGGGCTCGGAGCTCGCGCTCGAGGCGGTCGACGTCGAGCTCGCCGTCGGGCACCACCACCGCCCCGCCGAGCGCCTCGACCGCCCGGGCGTTCGCCGTCTGGTGGTCCCGGGTGGCGATGGGCAGCGGCACCAGGACGGCCGGGAGCCCGGTGGCCATCAGCTCGAACACGCCGCCTCCCGAGCGGGTCACGCCGACGTCGGCGGCGTCGAGGAGCAGGTGCATGCGGTCCTCGTAGTCGACCACCTGGTAGACGATGCCGTCCGCAGGCAGCGCGGGCCGGGCCTCGAGGCCGGGCGAGAAGCCGTTGCGGCCGATCACGTGGCGCACGGCGAGGTCGCGCCGGTCGGCCCAGCGGACCACCAGCTCGCGCACGGCGTCGTTGATGCGGCGGGAGCCGAGCGACCCCGAGAACGCGGCGATGACGGTGCGATCCGGCGGCAGGCCGAGCTCGGCGCGCGACTGCCCGGGATCGGGGTGCTCGGCCGCGGCGCGGATCTCGGGCCGCAGCGGGTTGCCGGTCACGGTGGCACGCGGGAGGTCGGTGCCCTCGAACGACACCGCTGCCGCGGCGGCGAAGCGGCGCAGCGCCCGGTTCACGGCCCCGGCCCGCCGGTTCTGCTCGAGCAGCACCAGCGGCACCCGGGCGAGCACCGCGCCCACCCCGCACGCGAACGAGGCGTAGCCGCCGAGCACGACCACCACCGCCGGCCGGCGGCGGCGGACGATGGCGATGCCTCGCACGAGGGCGCGCACGAGGTCGAGGACGGCACCGACGTTGGCGAGCGCCAGCCGGCGCTGGATGCCACGGCCCGGCAGCACGTCGACGGTGAAGCCCGCCTCGGGCACGAGCGTGGCCTCCGGACCCCGCTCGGCGCCGACGAAGTGGATGGAGGCGGGGTCGTGGCCGGCGTCGACCAGGGCGCGCGCCACCGCCACGCCCGGCAGCAGGTGGCCCGCGGTGCCCCCGCCGGCGACGATGGCCCAGGTCGGCTCGGCCATCAGCCGCGGGTGCCCCGCGCCCGCCGCACCCGCAGCGGCTCCTCGGCCGGATGGCGGGCGATGTTCAGCAGGATGCCGGTGGCGGCCAGGTTGATCATGAGCGACGAACCACCGAAGGAGACGAACGGGAGCGGCACGCCCGTGATGGGCATGACGCCGATGACCGCCCCGATGTTCATGTACGCCTGCACGCTGAGCCAAGCCGTGATGCCGGTGGCCAGCAGCATCGAGTAGCGGTCTCGCGCCCGCACCGCGATCCACGCACCGGTGGCGGAGAGGCCGAAGAACAGCAGGACGACCGCCAGGGCGCCGAGCAGGCCGAACTCCTCGCCGATCACGGCGAAGATGAAGTCGGTGTGGGCGAAGGGGAGGAAGCCCCACTTGGCGGTCGAGCGCCCCAGGCCCTTGCCGAAGATCCCGCCGTTGGCCAGCCCCACGAGGCTCTGCACGTTCTGCAGGCCGGTGTTGGTGGGATCGGCCCAGGGGTTGAGGAACCGGAAGAAGCGCGTGCGGCGGAACGGCGTGAACGCGACGAACATCCCGGCGATCGCGGCGCCGACCGCGGTGACCGCCCCCAGGCCGAGGGGCGGGGCGCCGGCCACCAGCAGCACGGCCAGCACCATGGTGGCGATGATGATGGTGGTGCCGAGGTTGGGCTGGAGCATGATCAGCCCGGCCACCACGGCCAGGTAGGCCACCACCGGCGCCAGGCCCCAGCGCCAGTCGTCGATGCGCTCGGCGCGCCGGTCGAGCAGGTCGGCCACGAACACGAGCAGGCCGAACTTGGCGAACTCCGAGGGCTGCAGCTGGAAGCCGCCGAACCCCAACCAGCGCGTGGCGCCGTTCGCGGTGATCCCGATGCCGGGCACCAGCACCAGCACCAGCAGGCCGATGGAGGCGAGCAGCAGCAGCTTCGCCAGCCGTCGCCACACCTGCACCGAGACCATCAGGGTGACGCCGAGGGCCACGACGCCGAGCGCGGTCCACAGCAGCTGCTTCTCGAAGTACGACCAGGGGGCGCCGCCGGCCCGCACCGAGGGCACCGAGCCCGCCGACATCACCATCACCAGGCCGAACAGGTTCAGCACGACGACGATGGCGCTGAGCAGCCAGAAGGCGGAGGTGGCGTGGCCCGGGACCGTCCACGCCCGACGGCGGACCACGCGGCGGGCGCCGACGGGGCGGCCGCGCAGGGCCGGGTGGTCGATCGTGGTCACGACGCCACCTCCAGGGCGGCGCGCACCTCGCGCTGGAAGTCGTCGCCGCGCTCGGCGTAGCCGCCGTACCAGTCGAAGGAGGCGCAGGCGGGCGACAGCACGACCGCGTCGCCCGGCTGGGCGGCCGTGCGGGCGGCGGCCACGGCCTCGGCCATCGACGCGGCCGTCGTCGTGGGCACCGAGCCGGCGAAGGCCCGAGCCACGTCGGGCGCCGCTTCGCCGATGGCCACCACGGCCCGCAGGTGGGGCGCGAGCACGGCGAGCGCCCCGAGGTCGAGCCCCTTGTTGCGCCCGCCGGCGATCAGCACGGCCGACTCGAAGCCGCGCAGCGCGGCGACCGTGGCGTGCGGCGCGGTGGCCTTCGAGTCGTCGTACCAGCGCACGCCCCCAGCCTCGCCCACCAGCTCCACGCGATGGGGGAGGCTGCGAAAGGTACGGAGAGCCGCCCGGATGCCATCGAGGGAGGCCCCGGCCCCCCGGGCCGTGGCCGCGGCGGCCAGCGCGTTCAGCCGGTCGTGGGGAAGGGCGCGCGGGAGCTCGTCGACCCCGAGCAGGTCGATCCCCTCGGGGCCGCGCAGCCGGCCGCCGGCGACGTGCCAGTCGGCCGCCTCGGTCGCGCCGAAGGTCTCGGTCCGCTCCCCCCGTGGCGCCCACCGCATCACCACCGGGTCGTCGGCGTTGGCGACGGCCAGGCCCCCCTGGTCGTGGTTGGCCCAGATCTGCGCCTTGGCCGCCTCGTAGCCGGCGAGGTCGAGGTGGACGTCGAGGTGGTCGGGCGCGAAGTTCAGCCAGCAGGCGGCGACGGGGTGGTGCGCGGTGGCGAACGTGAGGCGGAACGACGACGCCTCGACCACGAAGGCATCGGGCCCGGGGTCGGCGATGGCCTCCACGAGGGGAACCTCCACGTTGCCGGCGGGGACCGCCTCGATCCCCGAGGCCACCAGCATGTCGGTGACGAGCGACGTGACCGTCGTCTTCCCGTTGGTCCCGGTGATCATGGCCACCGGCCGGTCGTCCCAGGCGGCGGCGAGGTCGAACTCCGAGCGGATCGCCACCCCGGCGCGGCGCGCCGCCGCGAACGCCGGGTGGCGCTCGGGCAGGCCGGGGCTCGGGATGAGCGCGTCGTGGGCACCGACCAGGTCATCCCACGCTCCCGCCGGCGGCGCCGTCCAGGCGGCGCCGCACCCGAGCGCCACCTCCGGCCCCCGATCGCCGAGCAGGTCGTCGGTGGCGGTCACCGCGACGTCGTGGGCGACGAGGGCGCGCGCCACGGCGCGCCCCATGACGCCCAGCCCGACCACCAGCGCCCGACGCGGCACCGCCACCGATCCCGCCGCGGTCACGGGACCGGGATCGTGGTGAAGTCGGCGTAGTAGATGCCCAGCGCGAGCGCGGTGGCGAGCCCCGCGATCATCCAGAAGCGGACGATGACCGTGGTCTCGGGCCAGCCGCGCAGCTCGTAGTGGTGGTGGATGGGCGCCATGCGGAAGATGCGGCGGCCGAACACCCGGAACGAGAAGACCTGCAGGATCACCGAGGTGGCCTCGACCACGAAGAGGGCACCGATGATCGGCAGCAGCAGGATCGTGTTCAGCGTGAGCGCCAGGCCGGCCAGCGCCGCCCCGATCGCCAGCGAACCGGTGTCGCCCATGAAGATCTTCGCCGGGTGGGCGTTCCACCAGAGGAAGCCGGCGCAGCCGCCGAGCATGGCGGCGGCGACGACGGCCAGGTCGAGGGCGTGCTCGACGTCGTAGATCGTCGGGTTGCGGAAGGCCCAGAAGCCGATGATCGTGAACGTGGCGAACGAGAAGATCGATGCGCCGGCGGCCAGCCCGTCGAGCCCGTCAGTGAGGTTGACCGCGTTGGTGCTCCCCATGATCACCAGGATCGAGAACAGCACCCAGCCGACCTTGCCGAAGTCGATGCTGAGCAGGGCATCGGGGTCGAACGAGTCGAACCGCGTGAACGAGAGGTCGGTGTGGACCCCGGTGAGCTGCACGGTGGCGATGGCGAAGCCGCCCGCCACCAGCAGCAGGCCGAGCACCTTGGTCCGCTTGTTCAGCCCGAGGTTGCGCTCGCGCGTGATCCCGATCCAGTCGTCGAGGAAGCCGACCAGGCCGGCACCGACCACGAGGGCCAGCACGAAGATCCCCGAGCGGGTGAACACGACGCGGCTGCGGAGGTGGGCCACCGAGTAGCCGATGACGGCGCCGGCGACGATGGCGATGCCCCCCATGGTGGGCGTGCCCGCCTTCACCTGGTGGCCCGCCGGGCCCTCCTCGCGGATGTTCTGGCCGATCTGGTGGTTCCGCAACCACTCGATGAGGAAGCGGGTCCCGACGAGGGACGCGGCCAGGCTGAGGCCGCCGGCCATGAGGAGGGCGATCACGAGGAGGGCTCCGGGTCATCGGTGGTGCGCCGGGCGAGCAGGGCCTCGCGCAGCACCAGGCGGTCGTCGAAGGGGAGGGTGCGCTCGCCCACGGTCTGGGTGGTCTCGTGGCCCTTGCCCGCCACGAGCAGCACGTCACCGGCTCGGGCCGCGGCCACGCCCGTCGAGATGGCGTGGCCCCGATCGGGCACCTCGATCACCTCGGCCGAACCGTCCATCCCGCGTCGCACGGCCGCCATGATCGCAGCCGGGTCCTCCCCCCGGGGGTTATCGGTCGTGAGCACCACGACGTCGGCGAGCTCGGCGGCGGCCTCCCCCATCGCCGGGCGCTTGTCGCGGTCGCGGTCGCCGCCGGCGCCGAACACCAGCACGACCCGGCCCGTGGTCAGCTCGCGGGCAGCCTCGAGCAACCGGCGGAGCCCGTCGGGCGTGTGGGCGTAGTCGACGGCGGCGAGGAACGGCTGGCCCTCGTCGATGCGCTCGAAGCGGCCGGCGACCACCCCGGCGCCCGACAGGCCCGCGGCCACCGGGACCGGCCCGATCCCCAGCGCCTCGGCGATCGACGCGGCGACCAGGGCGTTGGCCACGTTGAACCGGCCGGGCAGCGCCAGCTCCACCGGCTCGCCGCGCCACCCGAAGCGCGAACCGGTCGCCGTCACCTCGAGCCCGCTCGCGTCGGCCAACGAGCAGGCCACGACCGGGACGTCGAGCGCATCGGCGAGGCGCCGGCCCCAGGGGTCGTCGACGTCGACGACCGCGAGCTCGCAGCGCGACGGCTCGAAGAGGCGGGCCTTGGCCTCGAAGTAGGCGTCCATGGTCCCGTGGTAGTCGAGGTGGTCCTGGCTGAGGTTGGTGAAGGCGGCCACGCGGAAGCGGACGCCGTCGACCCGGTGCTGGTCGAGGGCGTGGGAGGAGACCTCCATCGCCACCGCGGTGCAGCCGTCGTCGCGCATGGCGCCCAGCTCGCCCTGGAGCAGGGGCGCCTCGGGGGTGGTGCGCGCGCCGGTGAGCGTGCCGATCACCCCGCACCGCACCCCGGCCTCGCGGAGGATGGCGGCGAGGAGGTGGGTGGTGGTGGTCTTGCCGTTGGTCCCGGTCACCCCGATGACGTCGAGGTGCTCGGCCGGGAACCCCTCGAGGGCGGCGGCGACGGGCCCCATGGCCCGGCGCACCGACGCGACGCGCACCTCGGCGACGCCCAGGTGGAGGGGACGCTCGACCAGCAGGGCCGAGGCGCCGGCCGCGACGGCGCCGGCGGCGAAGTCGTGGCCGTCGTGGCGGGCCCCGGGCACGCAGCAGAACAGGTCGCCCGGGCCCACCACCGCAGAGTCGTGGGTGGCGCGCCGCACCACGGTGGCGGGGTCGCCGTCCACCACGGGTGGCACATCGAGGAGCCCGCGCGCCGTGACGGCGGCGAGGAGGTCGATCAGCTGCACCGCCTCAGCCTTGCCCGGCGACGGTGGTGCCCGACACATCCTCCCCGTCGAGCTGCTTCGCGACGTCGCCGACCTCGGGGACGTCGTGGGCCGACGGGTCGAGCAGGGCGGGCGGGGGGATCTGGTAGCGCCGCAGCGCGGTGGCGGCCAGGTGCGAGAACACCGGGGCGGCGATGTCGCCGCCGAAGATCGAGGTCTGCGGGTCCTGGACGCTCACGAGGATCGACAGGTCGGCGCCGTCGACCATGCCGACGAAGCTGGCCCAGTAGTGGTAGCGGCCGTCCTCGCCGAGGTACCCGTCCTCGGGATCGACGTTGTAGGCGATGCGCGCCGTGCCGGTCTTGCCGGCCGGGACGTAGCCGGGCACCTGGGCCAGCTTGCCGGTGCCATCGCTCACGACCTTGGCGAGCATGGCGCGCATCTTGGCCGCAGTGTCGGCCGACACGACCCGGCGGCCGTCGGCGGGCTCGGCGGGCACCTGGCCGCTCCCCCGGTCGACGGCGCCGAGCAGGCGGGGCGGCACGTACACGCCGTCGTTGGCGATCACGTTGTAGGCCGACAGCATCTGCAGGGCGGTGACCGAGATGCCCTGGCCGATCGGCATCGACCCGATGTCCACGCCCGACCAGTCGGCGAGGTCCTTCATGATCCCGTCCTCCTCGGCGGGGAAGCCGAGGCCGGTGGTCTGGCCGAAGCCGAACGCACGCAGGTAGTGGTCGACGCGGGCCTTGCCCAGCATCTGGGCGATCTTGATCGTGCCGATGTTCGACGAGGTGTAGATGACCTCGGTGGTCGTGAGGTCGGTGGTGGGGTGCGGGTGGCTGTCGTGGAAGGGGCGATCGGCCACCTGGAGGGTGTCGGGGACGTTGATCCACGACTCGGGGGTCACCACGCCATCCTCGAGCGCCCCGGCCACGGTGATCATCTTGTTGACCGACCCCGGCTCGAAGACCGACGTGACCGGCTTGTTGTCTCGGGTGACGTGGACCTCGCCGTCGTCGCCGACCCCCACGCTGGCCATGGCCAGGATCTCGCCCGTGCTCGGGCGCATGATGACGGCCTGGGCGGACTGGGCGCCCGAGGAGGTCACGGCCTCCCCGATCGAGCGCTCGGCCTCGTACTGCAGCGTCTGGTCGATCGTCAGGTACACGTCGGCGCCCTGGGCGGCGGGGACCACGTCGCGCTGGCCACCGGCGATCGGCTGGCCCGACACGTCCTGCTCGTAGGTCATCTTCCCGGGTCGGCCGGCGAGCTGGCGGTCGTACGCGGCCTCGATGCCCGAGATCCCGCCGGTGCGCCCGTCCTCGTCCTCCTGCCCGTCGGCCAGCGCGGTGCCGAGCACGCCGAGGGCGAGGTCGTCGTTGGGCCGAGCGCGGACGTAGGCGTCCTCCAGCGTGATCCCCGGCAGATCGCCCGCCTCGACGTCGGCGCGGATGGCGTCGGCCTGGTCGCCGGTGAGCTCGGAGGCGAGGACGCGGTAGCGGGCATCGGCGCGCAGGTCCTCGAGCAGCCCGTCGAGCGGGACGTCGAGGATCGACGCCAGCCGCTCGGCGGTGGCCGGCACGTCCTCGACGATGGCCGGATCGGCGATCAGCCGGGGCTCGGGCACCGACAGGGCCAGGGCCTGGCCGTTGCGGTCGTAGATGGCCCCGCGCGTGGCCGGCAGCGACCGGGTGCCGGCGCGCTGCGAGCGCCCGTAGGCGCTCGGTCCCTCGGTGCCGAGGACCTGCACGTCGACCAGCCGGGCGATGAGGGCGACGACGATCAGCGCCATCAGCACCACGAAGGCCAGCATGCGTCGGACGGTGCGGGTGCGCAGCTCGCTCCCCGAGAGCAGGGGCCGCTCGCGTCGGGGCCGCGGGGCTCGGGCGGGCGAGGGGCGCGGCGCGGGTCGCGGCGAGGGGACCTGCCGACGGGCGGTGGGGGCCGGGCGGGCGGGCCCGACGGCGGTGCGACGGGCCGGTCGCGGTCCGGCCCCGGCCGGGGCTCGGCGGGGCGCCGGGCGGGGCGGCACCGAGCGGCGCGGCGGGGCGGCCCGGCCCGCGCGCGCCCCGCCCCGGGACTCGACCCGGGGCGGCAGCGTGGCGGTGGGGCGGGGGCTCCCGAAGAAGCCGTCGTCGTCGGTCACCGGTCGGTCCCGCCTGCGGTGCCCGACGCCAGCTCCTGGGCGGTCGTCGCCGCGGGGTCGTCGGTGGTGGCCTCCGGCGTGGCCTCGTCGGCCTCGCCGCTGCCGTCGCGGAGCACGACCGTCTCGTCCCCGCTGGCCGCGCTCATCCAGTGGACCGTGGTGGCCGGCACCATGCCGTCGGCGGCCGCCTCGGCGGCGATGCGCTCGGGCGATCGGAGGTTCGCCAGCTCGAGCTGCTCGCGGGCGAGCTCGGTGCGCTCCTGGCGCAGGTCGGCATCGAGCTGGTCGAGGTGGGTCTGACCGCTGGCGAGCAGCCCGTGGAGCACCGCGGAGGCGAGGAGGGAGGCGAAGATCACCGCCATGGCGGCCACCACCGCCGGGCCCGAGCGTCGGCGCCGCACCGGAGGCGGGACCACCCGGAGGTGCGACCGACGGCTCGGGGTGGGCTGCGGGGCACGGCGCGGCGTGGGGCGCGGGGCGCGGACGGGGCTGGTCATGGCTGGTCCTTCGGGGACGGGGTGAGGCGCTCGGCCGCCCGGAGGCGGGCCGACGCGGCGCGGGGGTTCTGCTCGATCTCCTCGGGCGTGGGGGTCCATCCGCCTCGCTTGAGCAGGCGGGCCTCGGGCACCGCGCCGCAGGCGCAGGGCAGGCCGGGCGGGCAGGTGCAGCCGCCGTCCTCGGCACGGCGGAGCCGCTCCTTGACGATGCGGTCCTCACCGGAGTGGTAGCTGATCGCCAGCAACCGCCCACCGGGGGCGAGCACGTCGATGGCGGCGTCGAGGGCCGGGGGGAGCACGTCGAGCTCGCCGTTGACGTGGATCCGGATGGCCTGGAACGTGCGCTTGGCGGGGTGGCCGCCCCGCCGGCGGGCGGGCGCCGGGATGGCGTCGACCACGACCGCCGTCAGCTCGGTCGTGGTGACGATCGGGCGGGCGGCCACGATCGCCCGGGCGATCCGGGCGGCGAAGCGCTCGTCGGCGTTGCGGCGCAGGAGGGCCGCGAGGTCGTGCTCGCCCAGCCCGTTCACGACCTCGGCCGCAGACGGCCCGGTGGAGCGGTCCATCCGCATGTCGAGCGGGGCCTCGTGGCGGTAGGAGAACCCCCGGTCGGCATCGTCGAACTGCGGGGAGCTGACGCCGAGGTCGAAGAGGACCCCGACGATCGGTTGGCTGGCGGCGCCGGCCGCGGCGACCACCGTCGCCAGCTGGTCGAAGCGGGCGTGGTGTGCCTCGGCCCGGTCGCCGAAGGGGGCGAGCCGGGCCTGCGCTGCGGCCAGAGCGCTCCGGTCGCGATCCAGTCCCAGGACCCGGAGGTCCGGGCGCGACTGGAGCACGGCCGCCGCGTGGCCGGCGCCGCCGAGGGTGGCGTCGACGACGGTGCCGGCCGGGACGGTGGCGAGCAGCTCCACCACCAGGCCGACCAGCACGGGGTCGTGGACGAAGGGTCGGGGTTCGGTCATCAGGGCCGCCATGGGGAGCTCACGCCGTCCCCGTGGGCAGGCCGCCGTGGCCGTCGAGCAGGAGGTCGAGGTCGCCCATCTTCTGGGCCTCGACCTCGTCGAAGCGGCGGGCCGGCCACAGCTCGATGCGCTCGATGGCACCGGCCAGCACGACCTCGGCCTCGCCCTCGATGCCGATCCGCTCGCGCAGCTCGGGCGGCACGACGAGGCGGGCCTGGCGATCGACCGACACGCGCGGCGCGGCCTTGAAGAAGCGCTGGCGGACCTCGGGGTCGACCACCCCGCTGCCCTGCTGGGTCACCACGGCGTCGACCATCACCTCGAAGCCCTGGGGGGCGAACAGGTGGAGGCAGTCGGTCCGGCGCGGGAGCACGTGGGCGTGGCCGGCGCTGACGAGCGGCCCGCGGAGCGCCGCGGGCACCACGAGGCGGCCGCTCGCCTCCAGCCGGGTGCGGTAGGTGCCGGCGAACGCGTCGTGGCCGAAGACGTTGGCGCGCGGCGGGGCGCCGACCTCCGCCTCTACGGCTCCCCCCGTCGCTCCCTCCGCTTCCATTGGGCGCCACTCTATTCCAAATCCTTCCGCTGACAAGCCGGAACGTGCGTTCGACGGGGGTCGACGGCCGACGGCGGCGCCGCCGCGGCCCTCGGCGAGCGCCAGGCGGGGCGCGCCGGGCTGCGCCGCGCTCAGGCGGGCGGGGCCACGGCGGCGGCGAGGGCGCGCACGACCTCGCCCGACGCCGGGCCCGCGACGACCCGATCGGCGCTCCCGCCCAGGGCGGCGGTGCCCACCGCCACGTCGGCGAGGGCGCGCGACGCACCCGACCGCTGCTCGGGCGCGAGCGCCAGCAGCTCGACCAGGCGGTCGGGATCCCAGCGGTGCAGGAGCGCGCACTGGAACCGGGCGTGGCGCCGGGTGCGACGCTGGGAGATGCCCACGAGCTTGCGGCCGCCGACGGTGACCTCGCCCGGCCCCAGGCCGGCGAAGCAGACGAGCGGCGAGAGCGAGGTGCGCGCCAGGCCGCCCCGGTGCACCGAGAGGTCGGGGAGCTCGAGGCCGAGCGACGCCAGGGCGCCGGCCCAGGCGACGCCCAGCCATTCGAACGATCGCCCCACGTCGTTGCGCCAGCGGGGATCGGTGCGGGGCAGGAGCACGTCGACCCACGTCACGTCGCCGGGCACGAGCAGCACCGCTCCCCCGCCGCTGCGCCGGCGCACGACCTCGACGCCCGCCCGCTCGGCGGCCCCCCGGTCGACGACGTCGTCGGGTTGGGTGCTGCCCAGCACCAAGGCCGGGCGCTGCACCTCGAACCACCAGAGGCGCACCGCATCGATCGGGGGCACGTCGCGCCCGTGGAAGTCGCTCGCCGAGCCCTGCCACCGCTCGACGGCGGCGGGCGGGCGGCTCACGGCCGGAGGTCGACCCGCTCGACCGTGACGGCTCGCAGGTGGTCGTCCACGGGCGCGATGCCGATCCCCGGCCCGGTGGGGACCCGCATGCGGCCGTTCCCGTCGAGCCCGAGCGCCTCGGTGACGTCGACGTCGACGTAGCTGAGCGAGGGCCCGAGGTCGGTGGGGAGCGTCGTGGTGGGCTGGGCCGCCACGGCCAGCGCGGTCGCCCGGCCGATGCCCGACTCGAGCATCCCGCCGACGAACGCATCCCACCCGGCAGCGCGCGCCCGCGACAGGAGCTCGGCCGCCCGATCGGGCCCGCCGCACCGGGCCGGCTTGACGTTCAGGACCGAGCCCGCCGCCAACGCCACCGCCGCGTCGAGGTCCCCCGTCGAGGAGACCGACTCGTCGAGCGCCACCGGGCACCCGATCCGCCCGGCCAGCCGGGCGCTCTCGAGCAGCTGGTCGGCGGGCGCCGGCTGCTCGACGTAGGTGAGCCCGACGCGCTCGAGGGCGCGCAGGGCATCGTCGGTGGCCGACCCGTTGAAGTCGACCGCCAGCGGGAGGTCGGGCCAGGTGAAGCGCACCTCGCGCACCGCGGCGAGGTCCTCGGTCGCCGGCGTCACCTTCAGCTTCACCAGGTCGACCGGGCCCCGCAGGCGCTCGGCGACCGCGGTGACGAGGTCGCCGAGGTCGGCGCCCCGGCTGACGACCGCGCACCAGGGGACCGCCGTCGCCGCCTCGACCTCGCCCGCCAGGGCGGACGCGAGCGGCGTCGCCGCCCGGCGGAGCTCGGCATCGAGGAGCGCGGTCCGCACCGCGGCCGTGGCCATGGGGTGGCCGACGACCCTCGGCGCCCGGCCGGCGAGCGCCGCCGGCACCAGCTCGTCGCGCAGCACGATCCACGCGCCGGCCGTGTGCTCGGCGGTGTAGGTCGGGCGGGCGAGCGCCGAGCACTCGCCCCAGCCGACGGTGCCATCGGCCAGCTCCACCTCGACCAGGACCAGCTCGCGATGGTCCTCGGTGCCGTGGGCGGCCACGTGGGCGTGGGCGAGCGGGTAGCGCAGCCGGTGCAGGCTGGCCCGCACCGGGGGCGGTGCGTCGCTCACGCCAGGGCCCGCACCGACCGGCACCAGCGGAGGTAGGCCACCACGTCGGCGGGCTCGGGGTCGTGGTCGTCGCCGTACTGGGTCTCGAGGCGGAACCGGAGGTAGGCCGGGTCGGGCAGCGGGAGGTGCGGCGAGCGCCGCCACCAGCCCGAGGGCGCCATGCGGACCACCTGGCGCCCGGCCGTGGCCCACAGCTCCGGGTGCCGCGCCACGGCCGCCACGACGCCGAGCCAAGGTCGACGATCGGTCACGAGGCGCGCTCCACGGTCCCGAGCATGGCACGCGGCCGCCTCCGCCAACGGGGCCGGTCCGCCTATCGTTGGCCCTCCGACCACGATGAGGAGCTGCACGTGGCCACCGAACCCCTGGCGGAGCGACCGGACCGCTTCGCCGACCTCCACCGGGCGCTGGTGCGCAACCTGAGCGAGGTGATCCAGGGCAAGCCCGAGGTGATCGACCTGATCCTGCTGGCCCTCGTGGCCGAGGGCCACGTGCTCGTCGAAGACGTCCCCGGCGTCGGCAAGACCAGCCTGGCGAAGGGGCTCGCCCGCTCGATCGACGGGCGCTTCGGCCGCATCCAGTTCACCCCCGACCTGCTGCCCACCGACGTGGTGGGGGTGAACGTGTGGGACCGCAACGCCGGGCGCTTCGACTTCCGGCCCGGCCCGGTGTTCGCCAACGTCGTGCTGGCCGACGAGGTCAACCGGGCCTCGCCCAAGACCCAGGCGGCGCTGCTCGAGGCCATGGCCGAACGGCAGGTGACCGTGGACGGGAGCACCCGCCACCTCCCGCCACCGTTCCTCGTCATCGCCACGCAGAACCCCATCGAGAACGAGGGCACCTACCCGCTGCCCGAGAGCCAGCTCGACCGCTTCTTGCTGCGCGTGTCGGTCGGCTACCCCGACCGCGACGCCGAGCTGGCCATCCTCGCCTCGCACGGCGACCACGAACCGCTCGACGACGTCCGCCCGGTGGTCACCGCCGCCCAGGTGAACGGCCTCGTCGCCGCCGCCCGCTCCGTGCACGTCGCCCCCGCCCTGCAGGGGTACCTCGTCGACCTCGCCGAGGCCACCCGACGGCACCCGAGCGTCGCGGTCGGCATGTCCCCGCGCGCCACGTTGTCGCTCCAGCGGGTGGCGCGCGCTCGGGCGGCCACCCGCGGACGCGCCTACGTCACGCCCGACGACATCAAGGCGCTCGCCGTCCCCGTCCTCGCCCACCGCATCCTGCTGGCCCCCGCGGCCCGCTCGGCCCAGATGGCCCCGGCCGACGTGGTGGCCGACGTCCTGGCTCGCGTCGAGGTCCCCCAAGCGCCGACGGCACCGCCGACGCCCGCAGCCGTCCCCGCGCCGAGCACCCACTAGGCGAGCGTGCCCACCCGAGCCGGTTGGACCGTGCTGGCCGGCGCCCTCGCCGCCCTGGGCGCCGGACGCCTCCTGGGCGTGCTCGAGCTCTTCGTGCTCGGCGCGGTGGCCATCGCCCTCGTCGTGGTCTCGGTCGCCTGGGTCCGGCGACCGCTGCCCGCGCTGGCCCTGCACCGGGAGGTGCACCCCGCCCGGCCCACGCGGGGCGCGGCGGCCCGCGTCGACGTCGTGGTCCGCAACCGGGGGCGGCGCCCGACCCCGGTCCTCACCGTGCGCGACGTGGTCGAGGGCACGGTGGGCGCCCGGCTCGCGATCGCACCCCTCGAGGCCGGTTCGGCGCGCCAGGTCGGCTACCGCCTGCCGACCTTGCGCCGTGGCGCGCTCCAGGTGGGGCCGATGACCGCCGAGCTGCTCGATCCCTTCGGCCTAGCCCGCCGGGCCGTCGGCGGCCCCGAGGCCCAGACCATCACGATCCTGCCCGGCATCGAACCGCTCGAGGGCCGACTCGTCGGTGCCGGGCGCCAGGAGCCGCTCGCCGGGCGCAGCACCCGCTCGATGGCCACGAGCGGCATCGAGGACCTGGCGACGCTGCGCCCCTACGTGGTGGGCGACGACCTCCGGCGGGTCCACTGGCCCGCCAGCGCCCGGGCCGACGACCTCCTCGTCCGCCGCGACGAGGAGCGTTGGCAGGGCCACCTCACGCTCGTGCTCGACGTCGACCCCGCCGCCATGGGCGCGGCCGCCTTCGAGCAGGCCGTCTCCGCGGCCGCGAGCATCGTCCACCACGTCGCCGAGTCCGGTGACCGGGTGCGCCTCGTGGCCTCCGACGGCTACGACTCGGGGATGGTCGACGCTCGTCGGGCCGAAGGGGCCCTGCTCGAGCACCTCGCCCACCTCGCCCAGGCGCCCACCGAGCTCGCCCTGCCCACCGCGCCGTCCGACCGCCGTTCGAGCCTCGTGGTGCTGAGCGGTGCGCAAC
>ERZ795053.2705-NODE-2705-length-20998-cov-9.026262_pt1 | contig 20998 bp, 11 predicted proteins | sample MGYA00375137_ERZ795053 | MGnify/ENA primary metagenome ERZ795053 (study PRJEB30182, sample SAMN05720284) | activated sludge metagenome | isolation source: Anaerobic digester | place: Hong Kong | collected 2014-12-17 ...
GGACGGAGCGACGTATGGGTCGCCGTCACCGAGGCCTCCGGCGAGACGGCCTACGCTAGGGCGGCCCTCGAGTACGACTCGACCCCGCCGGCGATCGAGATACTGGCGCCGGTCGCGGCCGACGGCAAGGCCGCCTCGCCGGGCGACTTCACGCTGGTCGTCAGGGCCTCCGACGCGGCCGGCGTCGCCGCGCTGTCGTACGTCGCCGGCGACGAGTCGGGCGGCTTCGAGCTCGCGCCAGGCTCGGGAGACGCGGCCAGGCGCTTCGCCTTCCCGCCCAAGGCGGGGTCCGTGACGATACGGGTCATCGCGGTCGACGGCTCGGGTAACCGGTCGCAGTCGACGCTCGCGGTGGCCTACGACGCCGCGGCGGACGCCCCGAAGGCGCGCTTCCTGGCGCCGGCCGACGGCGACGTCCTCGCGGACGGACCGGCCCGCACCTTCGTCTACGCGTCCGACGACGACTATCTGGCCGGAGCGACGCTGACCGTCGACGGCGTAGCCGTCGAGGCTAGCGGAGCCGGGCCACTCTACGCTATCGACCTCGGGGAGCCGAAGCGCGGTAAGCGGGCGGCCATGGCGCGCGCCGCCGACGCGACAGGCGTCTCATCCGTTCCTGTTCCCGTATCCTTCGTCCAGCGCGGAGCCGCGCCTCGACTATCCTTTACCTCGGTCATGACGCCGGCCTCGGCCGGCCCGGCGCCAGAACCGGCCGCTTTCCGGTCCGGCTCGGCCCTGGTCTCCGACGGCAAGACGGTCATCGTCGCGTCGGCCGAGGCCCCGAACGGGCTAGCCAAGGCCGAGTGGGCCTTGAACGGCGGCGCTTGGTCGTCGCTGGCCGCCCCGAAGCCGGCCGCCGACGGTTCGTACGAGCTCAGGCTGCCTCTGCCGGCCGGCCTGGCGTACGAGCGTAACCTGGTACGCCTCAGGGTAACGGACGCCTTCGGCCAGGCGGCCGAGGCTAGCGCGTCGTTCTATCGCGTCGCCCCGGACCGCGGCCTCGAGTCGACGGCCGCGGAGGGCGTCTACCTGTACGACGAGCGCGTCGCCGACGGCGCGGCCGTCATCGCGCCGGGTACCGCGATAGGCTCGCTATGGTACGGCAGGCCTGTCGCCGAGCTGGCCATAGAGCCGCCGGTCGAGTACGCGGAGGCGACCTTCGACGGTCGGGCCCTGCGCCTGACCGGCCTGGCCGACGGCGGCGTCGGGGCCGAGCCGGTGACGCTGGTCGTCAGGACGGTCGACGGCGAGAGCTTCCGCTCCTCTCCGCTGCGCCTGGTCGTCGACTCGGGCCCGCCGGCGCTGACCATAGCCGAACCGGCCTCCGGCGCCCCGACGACCGGATCGTGGCGGCTGGCGGGCGAGGCCTCCGACGCGAACGGCCTGGCCGAGCTGGCCTGGTCGGCCGACGGCGGCCTGAGCTGGACGCCGCTCGAGCGGGGAGACGGCCCGGCGTACTCAGCCGAGCTGTCGCCGGAGGCGGACGACGGACCGGTCGGCCTGCTCGTGCGCGCGGTCGACGGGGCGGGGGCCGCGAGCTACGCGCTGACCGCCGTGGCCCGCGACACCGCCGCTCCGGCCCTGTCCTTCGAGACGCCGCGCGCCGTGGACACCGTCAACGGCACCGTGCTGCTATCGGGCTACGCCGAGGACGCTTCCCCGATCGTCGGCGTAGAGTACAGCCCCGACGGCGTCGCTTGGGAGGCGCTCGAAGGCGCGGCGCGCGGCGCGGCCCGCGGCGCCGAGGCCGGGCCGGCCGATACGCGCGGGCTATCGTTCAGCCGCCTCGTCGACCTGGGCTCCCTGCCGGAGGGAGGCCTGGCCATGGCGCTCCGCGCTACCGACGCGTCGGGCAACGTCACGACTATCCGCCCGCTCGATCCCGAGGGGCCGGCCTTCGCCGTCGACATCGAGGCGGACAAGCCGACCGTGCAGATCCAGATACCGGCCGAGAACGAGGTCATGCGCTCGGACTTCACCGTCTCCGGCATGGCCTTCGACGACGACGGCGTCTCGAAGGTCTTCTGGCGCCTCGACGGCTCCGACTGGACGCCGCTGGAGGTGTCGAACGGCTTCGCTGTGCCGTTCAAGCTGCTCGACCTGGCCGATAACGAGCACTTCTTCGAGGCCTACGCCGTCGACCTGAACGAGGTCGCGGGCGAGACGGTATCGCTCGGCTTCAGGGTGAGCCGCGAGGAGCCGGTAGGCAGGCTCGACGCGCCGGCCGTCGAGGTGACGAACCGCGGCGTCATAACGCTGTCGGGCGTCGCCTCCGACGCCAACGGCATCGAGTCGGTGCGCCTGTCGTTCGACAACGGCTCCACCTACGACGCCGCCGTCGGGACGACCGAGTGGAGCTATTCGCTCGACACGAGGATAGTGCCCGACGGCGTGCACGCCGTGTACCTGCGGCTGACGGACGGCTACGGCACGCCCGGCCTGGCCGCCGGCCTCCTATCGGTGGACAACAGCGCGCCGACCGTGTCGATAGACACGCCGGCCGACGGCGAGGAGGCTATCGGCTCGATCACCGTGGGCGGCCGCGTCGAGGACGGCATCGCGCTCAAGGGCCTCAGCCTGATCGTCACCAGGCTCGGCTCGGACGATCCCGAGCTGGTCGTGGAGTCGTCGGCCAGCGGCGTATTCAGGGAGGACGTGGACCTCGGCTCCCTGGCCCCGGGCTGGTACAACATACAGGCGCTGGCCGTCGACATGGCCGGCAACGAGGCCTACGACTCCAGGAACGTCGTCGTGCTCGAGTCGAAGAAGGCCGACTACGCCGAGCTCGCGTTCCCGGCCCACGGGGAGCCGGTAGCCGGGCGATTCACGATAGACGGCCGGGTCGTCTCCGCCGAGCGCATCGAGCGCGCGGCTATCACCCTCGACGGCCAGCCCTTCGCGACCGTCGAGCTCGGCGCCGGAGGCTGGTTCAGCCTGGCCGTGGAGCCCGGCTCCGTGGCCGACGGCCGGCGCTCCTTCAGGGTCGAGGCCGTATCGCCGTCCGGAACGGCGTTCGCCTCCGAGCCGCGGGAGATAGAGTACCGCCTGGACGGCCCCTGGGTCGACATCGACTCCCTAGCCACGGGCGACTTCGTGATAGGCCGGCCGTACCTGGTCGGCTCCGCCGGCTGGGACACCCCGGCGCCCGAATCGGCGGACAAGGAAGCGCAGGCGGCGTACAAGAAGCTCGCGGCCGGCCGCAAGCCGATACGGGTCGAGATCAGCCGCGACAACGGCAAGACCTGGCAGGACGCCTCGGGCGCCGCCGCCTTCAAGTACAGGCTCGAGACCCAGGAGTACCCGGACGGCGTCCTCAGGCTGACGGTCAGGGCCACCTTCTCAGGCGGCGACAGCGCCGTCCGCAAGCGCATGGTCGTGCTCGACACGAGGCCGCCGGCCATCGAGATCCTGAAGCCGGCCGAGAACGGCCGCTACAACGGGGTCGTATCGGTCGAGGGCGTCGCCTCCGACGCGAACGGCCTATCGGAGGTATCGGTGCTCCTGAGATCGGGCGACAAGTCGAAGTACGAGATCCCCGGCTTCATCCAGGGCTCCTACGCCGACCTGCACCTGCTCGGCGCGACCCGCTTCGAGGCGGGCCTCGGGCTGTCGTTCTTCGAGGACAACGTGCGCCTCCAGGTGGAGCTCGGCCGGGGCTTCGACGCCCAGCCGTCGTGGACCAACCTGCTCGGCTTCGCGACGGACGATACGCCCGCGTCGGAGCTGTCGCGCTTCGGCGGCTACGTGCTCGGCGCCAGGCTGCTGGCCAACGTGGCCTACCTACCGTTCTCGTACTGGTTCGGCCCCGACTGGGACTTCTTCTCGATGTCGTTCACGCTCGGCGCGAGCTTCACCTACTTCAGCATGCGCGACGCGATCGGCCAGATATTCTCGCCGCCGGACGATCGCTACATGGTGCTGTCCGGCGTGGTCGGGCAGTGGGAATTCGCCAAATTCGCCTTCGACAGCCGCGTCCTCAAGTCGGTCGGGCTCTATTTCGAGGGCGGGCTGGTGTTCATACCGTCGGAGGCTTCGACGCGGCTGGAGGAATTCATCCGCCCGAACATCGCCTTCGGCGCCCGTATCGGTCTATTCTGACCAGGCGATCCGCGGAAGGCGCCAGCCTTCCGCGGACCGCCGCGCCGCTTAGGCGGCGCGGGCTTGACAGATTCCAATAGTCGAACTAGTTTTTTAAAACTGACAAATGTCAAATATAGTTAAAATTGTACCTATTGAAGGAGTTCTCGGCCTATGCATAGAAGGATCAAGGTCCTTTTAGCGATCACCTCACCCGACGAAGCGTCGCTCGTAGAAGCCGCGTTGGCGGCCGCGGACTGCCTCTGCGGTCACGCCGACGACCTGCGCGCCGTCGAGCAGAGCATGGGCGACTCCGACGTGATCGTGACCGATACCGAATTCGCCGCGGGCGCCTTCGCCGACTGGCTTTCGCTCTGGCCCATCCCCGCCGTGCTCGTCACCGACCTGAGCGCCGACCCGGCGAAGCTGGCCGCCGACCTCGTCGACGAGTCCAGCTCCTTCATACGACGAGACCCGGCCGGCCTGTGGGTCGGCTTCATCCCGATGCTCGTGCGCAAGGCGGCGGCCATACGCGAGAGCCTCGACCGCCAGAACAGCAACATCATCAGGGCCGAGAGCAGCTACATGAACCTGCTGCGCGCGGTACCGGACATCGTCTACGTGCTCGACGGAGACGGCTGCTTCGCCTACCTGAACGACGCCGTCTCGCAGCTCGGATGGAAGCCGTCGGAGCTGATAGGCAAGCATTTCGCCGAGCTGGTCCACCCGGACGACCTGCCGAACGTCTGCCGCAGCCTGGTGCTCGGGCGCTACGAGGGCGTAGCGACGGGCCCCGACGACGCCCCGAAGCTGTTCGACGAGCGTCGCGGAGGCGAGCGGATGACCCGCAACCTCGAGGTCCGGCTACGGCATCGCGGCTCGGGCGAATGGGCTGACACGTCCGTCGACTCGTGGGGCGAGGTGACGAGCCTCGGCGTCCGGCTCCCGGAATTCCAGGGCAGGGGCACCGGGACGATAGGCCTGATCCACGACGTCAGCGAGCGCCGCGAGCACGAGCGCAGGATGAGCAAGGAGCTCGACGCCAGGAACCTCCTGCTCAAGGAGATACACCACCGGGTCAAGAACAACCTGCAGGTAGTATCGAGCCTCCTCTCGCTCGAGAGCGACTGCGTCGAGGACGAGAGGGCCAAGGCCGTCTTCGTCGAGTGCCAGACGCAGGTGCAGTCGATGTCGCTGGTACACGAGCAGATCTACCGCGGCTCGACGCTCGACGGGGTCGAGGCCAGCGCCTATTTCGAGAGGCTAGCCGAGTACCTGGCCGGGGTGCACGACGCCGGCAACCGCGGCATCCGGCTGCTGGTCGAGCCGACCGACGTCGTGCTCTCCATAGATACCGCGATGCCCCTGTCGATCATAGCGACCGAGCTCGTATCGAACTCGTTCAAGCACGGCTTCGCCGACGGGGCGGGCGGCCGCGTGAGCATAGCCATGGCCCGGGACGGCGACGAGTACGCGTTAACGGTGTCCGACGACGGCGCCGGCTTCAGGGCCGGGCAGCACGGCCGAGACGCCTCCGCGCCGGCCGGCAAGAGCAAGGGCATCGGCATGGACCTGGTCGAGGCGCTGGCCGCCCAGCTCGGCGGCAGCCTGGAGCGAGGCCGTCCGGCGGCTGCCGGCGAGGCCGCCCCGGGCCGCTCGGGCGCCGTCACGACGGTCCGGTTCCCCGTCAGGGACGCGGCCCAGGACCGATAGCCTCGACGGCCGCCTTCTCGTCGGCCAGCAGCATCGCCTCCCCCGGGGCCAGGGCGAGTGCCGCCCTCACGGCCGCCAGGGCCTCTCCGTAGGCTCCCGCGTTGTACAGCGCCGCGAAGCGGTTATGCTCGGACCTCGCCCAGTTGGTCCTGGCGGTCCGCTCCAGCGAGGCGACGGCCTCGTTGCCGGGGAAACGCTCGGCCGCCTCGGAGGCCAGGGCCCAGGCCCCGAGATGGTCCCCGGCGGCCCGCAGGCGCTCGGCGAGCCCCGCGTAGGCGAAGGCGTAGGCGCGCTCGAGCCAGGCCTCGTCGGCGACTCCGTCCGCGGCCGCCCTATCCGCTATGGCGAGCGCCTCGTCGGCGTCGGCGACGCGCAGCGCCTCGGTCGCCGCGGCCAGAGCGGCGGCGCGTCGGATATCGTCCAGCCGCCGGTCCGGGCCGTACGCGGACCGGGCGGCCTCCGCCAGGTCCAGGGCCTCGCCGTAGGCGCCCTTCCTCATGCGGTAAGCCGTCGCGTTATTGATCCTGCCTAAGAGCGTAGAGAACGACGACGGATCGGGCGCGTAGGCGTACGCGTCTACCGCGAGCGCCAGCGCCGCGTCCCATAGCCCCGAACGCTCGTACATCGTCGCGCGGTTGCGCAGGGCCAGGGCGACGACTCCCCTGACCGACACGTCGGCGGCGCCGGCCGGCGGATCGCCCTTGCGGGCGTCGTAGCCGCCTGCCGCGGTGGTCTCCACGTCGACGCGGCCGCCTGCCGTCTCGAGGTAGCAGTAGGCGTGGTCGTCGAGCAGCACGCCCCGGACGCGCAGGCCCGCGGCGCTCGCGAGTATCGCGTACAGCGTCGACGAGCCGACGCAGTTATACTGCCCTTCTATGAGCGCGCGGTCCAGGCGCGACTCGGTCAGCCGATAGTCAGACAGCCGCGCGTGCATCGCCGCTAGCAGCGCCGCGCCGAGCCCGTACTCGCCGGCCGCCGAGGCGGCCAGGGCCTCGGCCTCCGCGATCGCGCCGAGCCCGACGGCCTCGGCGGCCGCGGCGCGCGCGGCGTCGGCGCCCGAGAACAGGATGGCGGCGGCGAGCAGCTCGGCGGCCGGCGGCGCCTCGGGTCCGGAAGCCAGCGCCAGGACCTCGGCGCGCGGCGCCGGCAGGACGGGGGCGGCGGCTATCGGAGGCGCCCCCGCGGCGGCCATGAACAGAGCCGCGGCGACGCCGAAGCCGCGAAACGCATAGGCGATACGCCCCGTCGTCGATCCATATCCTCGAGAGTGACAAATACCCATGGTATCGGTATTATAGAGCATCGCAAAATCACGTGCTACGCGAGCGGAGGTAACGCCGATGGAATCATACGACCTTGTCATAGTTGGAGCCGGGGCCGCCGGGCTGGGAGCGGCGCAATACGGCGCCCGGGCCAACCTGAAGACCCTCGTCATCGAGGAGATGGCCCACGGCGGACAGGCCTTGCTCATAGACAAGCTGGAGAACTACCCCGGCATACCCGAGCCGGTTGACGGCTATACCTGGTCGGAGACGATGCGGACGCAGGCCGTCGATTTCGGCGCGGCCGTCATGTCGTCCAGCGTCGCCTCGGTGCGCAAGGACGGCGAGCGCTTCGTCATCGAGACCGGCGACGGGACTATCGAGGCCAAGGCCGTCGTGATCGCGACAGGCGCCAAGCACCGCCACCTCGGAGCCAAGGGCGAGGAGGAATTCGCCGGCCGAGGCGTATCGTACTGCGCCACCTGCGACGGCCCCTTCTTCCGGGGCAAGCGCATGATCGTCGTCGGCGGCGGCGACTCCGCCTGCGACGAGGCGATGTTCCTGTCGAAGCTGGCGGACAAGGTCGTGATGGTCCACCGCAAGGACCGCTTCCGCGCCCAGAAAGCCGTAGCGGCCCGGGTCCTGTCAAACCCGAAGATCGAGGTCCGCTTCGAGACCGTGCTCGACGAGATCAAGGGGACCAAGGCGGTCGAGGCGGCCGTGCTCAGGAACCTGCGTTCCGGCGAGGTCGAGGAGGTGCCGACCGCGGCGGTGTTCGTGTTCGTAGGCTCTATCCCGCAGGTCGACGCGCTGCCCCCCGAGGTGGCCAAGGACGATAGCGGATCCATAGTGACGAACGACCGGATGGAGACGAGCGTGCCCGGCCTCTTCGCGGCCGGCGACGTCCGAGCGACGCCGTTCAGGCAGGTCATCACCGCCGTCTCGGACGGCGCTATAGCCGCCCACTGCGCGGCCCAGTACATCGACGAGCTGGAGGGCAAGGCCTACCTCTAGGCCGAAGCGGCATGGCCACCGAACCGACCCGTTACGCTAGAGCCTGGCGCCTCGGCATCGCGGCCCTGGCCGTGGTCGCGGCGGTCGGCGCGGCCATCCCCTTCTCGTACTCGCTGACCCGCAACGACAAGGCCGAGGCCGCGCGCGCCGCCGTCTCGGCCCAGGCGCTGCTGGCCGAGGAGCCGGCCGGCCCTGTCGACGCGTCGTCGTTCTGGTCGCTCGCGGGCGTCGACGAGGAGGCGGCCCTGGACGCCCTGCTGGCCCGGATGGGACCGGACGAGCGACTCGGCCAGCTGTTCATGCTGTCCTACGGCGGCGAGGAACCCACGCCGCTCCTGTACTCGTGGATACGCCGGCGCGGGCTCGGCGGCGTCAAGATCTTCGGCTGGAACGCCGACGACACCGGCAAGCTCGCCGACGCCATCGAGGACATCCAGAAGGCCGCAGAGAACGGCCCGCTCGACGTGCCGCCGTTCGTCGCCACCGACCAGGAGGGCGGCTGGATCAGGCACGTGCGCGGCTCGACCAGCGTGACGCCGGGTAACATGGCGATAGGCGCCTCGGGCTGGCCGAGCGACGCCTACCTGAGCGCCTACTACATCGGCGTCGAGCTGTCGGCGCTCGGCGTCACGATGAATTTCGCGCCGACGGTCGACCTGGCCACGCGCCCCGAATCGACCATCATCGGCCCGCGGGCCTTCTCGTCCGACCCGACCGAGACCGGCATACTTGCAGCCGCCTGGGCGCGGGGCATGGCCGACGCCGGGGTCCTGGCGACCGCCAAGCACTATCCCGGCCACGGCGACACCGAGCTCGATTCCCACGGCATCCTGCCTGTCATCGACATCGACGAGGAGACGCTCTGGAACCGCGAGCTGGTGCCGTACCGCATGCTGGCGGCCGAGGGCGTGCCCGGCGTGATGAGCGGGCACCTGGCCTTCCCGCGGATCTCCGGATCGAACGAGCCTGCCTCGCTGTCCCGCCACTTCATCCAGGAGCTGCTGCGCGACAGGATAGGCTACGACGGCCTCGTAATCACCGACGACCTGATGATGAGCGGGGCGGCCAGCTCCGGAGGCCTGTCCGAGACCTGCGAGCTGGCGATCCGCGCCGGCAACGACATTCTCATGTTCAGCCGGACGCTCGCGCTCGACGACGCGGCCTGGGCCCGACTGGCCAGGCTGTACCGGAGCGACCCGTCGTTCAAGTCGAGGGTCGACGAGTCGGCCAGGCGCGTGCTCCGCGCCAAGCTGCGCTGGCTCCTGCCGCTCGGCCGCGACGGGGTCAGGCCCGACGCGGCCCCGGAAGCCGCGATGCGAAGCGACGAGTCGCGCGAGTTCTTCGCCGAGCAGGCGATGCGCAGCGCGACGGTCCTCGGCCGCGCCGAGCTGCCCCTGCCGGAGACGGGCCGGGTGCTGGTAGCCGGCCCCTTCGGCGATTTCGCGGCCGAGGCGACGGCCCGCGTGCCCCGGGCGACGATCTACAGGTTCTCGTACCAGCCGAGCGCCGACGAGCTGGCCGCGGAGCTGGCGTCGTTCAAGGCGCGGCTTCCCTCGGCCGACGCGGTCGTCGTCTGCGTAGCCAACCCCGAGGGCGCGGCCTTCGCGCGGGCGGCGCGCAAGGCCGGCAAGCGACTCTACGTCGTCTCGTCGCTCAACCCCGCGTACGCGATGGAGTTCAAGGACGACGCCACTATCGTCGCGGTCTACTCCTACGCCCGCGAGTCGTTCAAGGCGGCCTTCGCGGTGCTGGCCGGCGACGTCGAGGCTATCGGGCGCCTGCCGATAGAGGCGGGCTCCTGAGCCCCGAAGGCTGGCGGAGGGCCGCCGACGGCGACGCGCCCGCCCTCCGCGACTTCCTCGAGCCCCGCGAGGGCTACGCCACGGGATTCTCGCACAAGGCCTTCTCCGCCTCCGGCGAGCTGACGCGCATCCGCCCCGAGCGGGGCGGCCTCTTCATACTGCCCGAGCCTAGCCGGAGCGGACGGCCGTCGATGGCGGTGCTGCTGCCGGCCGGAGGATCGGCCTTCCCGGTGCTAGGCGGGCGCTTCGACGACGGGGGCGACGGCGCGGCGGAGGCGCTCCGCGGGCTCGGCCGCTCGCGAGCGGTACGGGCCTACCGCCCGGCGGCCTGCGTCGGGGCGTCCGACCACGTGGCGGCCCTCGAGGCTGCCCTGGGCTGGAGGCCGGCGCTCGAGGTCGAGTACGACGCGATGCGACTGCCGCCCGACGCCCGGCTAGCATCCGGCCGACGGCCGCCCGAGACCGGCTTCGCGTCCGGCCGGGCCGAGGTCAGGCGCGCCGGCCCGGAGGACCTGGACGCCCTCTACCCGATAGCCGCCGCCTACGAGAAGGCCGAGGTGATGACCGAGCTGCACGCCTTCGATCCCGGGACATGCCGCGCCGCCCAGGCGCGCAGCCTGTCGAGCCAGATCGTCTATATCGCGACCGTCGGGGGCAGGCCGGTAGCGCGAGCCCAGACCAACGCCCGGGGCATCGCGACCGACCAGATAGGCGGGGTCTTCGTAGAGCCTGAGCAGCGCGGGCTCGGGTTGGGCAGGCTCGTCATGGAGGCGCTAGTAGCCTCCATCCTGTCGGAAGGCCGCGCGGCCTCGCTGTTCGTTAAGAAGGCGAACGACGTCGCCCGCTCGCTCTACCTGGCCATGGGCTTCGCCTACGTGCGGGACTACCGCGTCTCGTACTTCGCCTGAGCCGGCTACGCCTCCTCGGGCAGCCAGAATTCCCCTGACAGGCAATATTCAGGCGCCGCCGCCACGAAGACGGGCCCGCCCTCGGGCCACTGGACGACGAGGCGGTCGCCGCCTACGACGACGACGGTCTCCCGGTCGGCGTAGTCGGCTACCACGGCGGCCGCGGTCGAGGCTGCCGCGGCCAGGATAGGGTCGGCCGAGCCGCGGCGGATCCGCAGCTCGTGCCTGGCGACGGCTATCGCGTCGACGCGGGCGACCTCGCCGCGGGCGCGCCGGGCCGCGCCGCGCCGCGCGTCGCCGCGCGCGCCCCGGGGGCCGTCGTACAGCGCCACGTCCGCCCTCTCCCCGCCGACCCGCAGCGACATGGCCACGCCGGCGCCCGGGGCGGCCGCCAGGCCCAGCCCGCCCGAGCCGTAGCGCCTGTCCAGCGGCGAGCCGTCGTCGGTGGCGGGCAGGCCGACCGACAGGCCGAAGCTCCTCGAGTCGAGCACGAGTATCTCCGCGGTCCCGTCGCCGGTCCGCAGCTCTATGGTCTCGGCGTCGGCGCGGCCGGCGTCGAACAGCAGCCGCGACGCGCAGAGCAGCGCGGCCGGCGTCGGGGAGCGCTCCTCGCCGCCCGAGTCCCAGGTCCGTACGCCGAGCCGGTCCCCGTCGACCTCGATCGCGGCCACGCCGACGGCGGCCGCGCCGCGATGGCGATCGCAGACGGCCCGGGCGACCGCCGGCCAGGGGCGGTCGCCGTCGGCCGACGGCGGCGCGGCCGTCGTCGTCGACCTGTCGAACACGATCCACGCGCAGTCGGCCACGCGCAGCTTCAGGAACGGTATGTTCATGACGACTACCCTAGCGCTCGCGGGCGAGGCGATCAAGACCCGTCGGCTTGCCCGCGACGGGCGCCGTCGTTACTATTATACGCTACAACTATACCGGCGAGGTTACATGAAAGACCTGACCCAGGGCGGCGAGACGCGGACCATCATCGCGTTCGCCCTACCGATGCTGATCGGCAACGTTTTCCAGCAGTTCTATAACATGGTCGACAGCATCGTGGTCGGCAACTTCGTCGGTACGACCGCGCTCGCCGCGGTCGGCACCTCGTTCCCGGTCATCTTCCTGATGATATCGCTGGTGATGGGGCTGACGATGGGGACGATGGTCCTCGTGTCCCAGTACTTCGGCGCTAAGGACCGCGCCAAGGTCCGCGCCGCCGTCGACACCGGCTACATCATCATGTTCTGGTCGGGCCTGGCCATGTCGATCATAGGCGTGCTATCGACGAACGCTATCCTGACCCTCCTCAAGGTGCCGGCCGACGTATTCGACGAGGCCGCGACCTACCTCCGGATCATCTTCGGCGGCATGCTCGCCACCTTCGGGTATAACGGCATCTCCGCGGTCCTGCGCGGCCTCGGCGACTCCAAGACGCCGCTGTACCTGCTCGTCGGCGCCAGCCTGCTCAACATAGCGCTCGACCTGCTGTTCGTGGTGGCCTTCGGCTGGGGCGTCGCCGGCGTGGCCTGGGCGACGATCATCTCGCAGGGCGCGTCGTTCCTAGGCGGCCTCGCCTACGTGGCCAAGAGGAATCCCCTGGTCAGCCTGAACCTGCGAGGCCTGCGCTTCGACCGCGACGTATTCAAGCACAGCATGCGCATCGGCCTGCCTACCGGCATCCAGCAGACGATGGTGGCGCTCGGCATGATGGCGCTGACCAGGCTGGTCAACGGCCAGGGCACCGCGACGATAGCCGCCTTCGCCGCGGCCTCCAGGCTGGACACCTTCGCGTCGATGCCGGCGATGAACCTGAGCCAGGCCGTATCCACCTTCACCGGCCAGAACATGGGCGCCGGCAAGACCGACCGGGTCAAGCGCGGCCACCTGTCGGCCATCCTGGTCGGCGCCGCGATCTCCGTGGCTGTGGGCGTCGCGGTCATCCTGTTCGGGCGCGGCCTGATGGGCATGTTCACCCGAGACGCCGAGGTGATGGCCATAGGCGCCCGCTACCTGGCCATAGTCGGCGCGACCTACCTGCTGTTCTCGACGATGTTCATCAACAACGGCGTGATGCGCGGCGCCGGCGACGCGTTCATACCGATGATCAACACGGTGCTCGCGCTCTGGGTAGTGCGTATCCCCTGCGCGGTGCTGTTCTCCGGCCCGCTCGGCATGGGCTCGGACGGCATCTGGTGGAGCGTACCGGCCGGCTGGCTGATGGGCGCGGCGTTCTCGACCTGGTACTACCTGGGCGGCCGCTGGAAGCGGAAGGCCGTGGTGCGGACGGGCCCCGAGGCGGCGGGGCGATAGCCTATACGCTCGCGACGCTCTATACTCTATCCATGGGAAACAAGCCCGCGGCCCCGTCGCCGCGACGCAGGCGAAGGACCAGGATCGAGCGCTACCGCTCGCGCTTCCTGGCCTTCAACGTGCTCAACTCGTTCTCGTTCATGCTGCTCTCGGGCAGCATACCGACGCTGTTCGCCCTGGACCTCGGCGCGTCCGGCACCTATATAGGCCTGCTCGGCTCGCTCAACTTCATCACCTACTTCTTCATGCCGCTCGGCAGGCGAGCGATACGCGGCAGGCCGATCATCAGGGTGTTCGGCTGGTCGTGGATGCTGCGATACTGGGGCATGGCGCCGGCCGTAGCCGCGCCGTTCGTGGCGATGGCCGGCTATCCGTCCTTGGGCCTCGCCCTGCTGCTGGCGGGCAGCCTGGTCTTCAATATCTTCAGGGGCGTCGGCCTGATCGGCAACAACCCGGTGCTCGGCCTGATGGCCGGCGATAGGGACCGGGGGGCCTTCCTGTCGAGCGTCCAGATCACGAACGGCCTGTCGGCCATAGCCACGAGCGCGCTGACCATGCTGGCGCTCGCGCTCTGGTCGGGCAGCCCGCTATACGCCGGCATCCTGGCGCTCGGCGTGGCCTCCGGCTCCGTCGCCTCGTCGCTGCTCCTGTCGCTGCCCGAGCCGGAGGCCTACAGGCCGGAACCGGGATCTTCGTTCGCGGCCACCGTGCGCGAGGCCTGGGCGGACCAGCGGCTCAGGCGCTTCGTGGCGGTATTCGCGCCGCTGTCCTTCGCCGGCGGCACCGCCCGCACCTTCGTCGTCACCCACGCCAGCGTGCTCTACGGCCAGAGCCCGGCCCTCGTGATGGCATACTCTGTCGCCTTCAACCTCGGCAGCGTCGCGGTCGGCTACCTGTCGCGCAAGCTCATGGACCGGCTCGGCGCGAAGCCGCTGTACGTGCTCTTCGCCGTCGCGATGGCCCTGGCGATGGCGCCGGTGGCCTGGAGCCCCGCGACGCCCGACGCCCTGCGCGCCGCGGCCTACCTGGCCCTGGTCAACTTCATAGTCGGCGCCGGCGTGGCGGGCCAGGAGAACGCCGGCCAGACCTACTTCTTCTCTATCGTCAAGCCGAGCCACATGCTCGACCTCGGCGTCGTCTACTACGTGATCTTCGGCGTTGGCGGCGCGCTCGGATCGACCGTGGGCGGCGTCTTCCTCGACGCGGCGAGCGCCGCAGGCCTCGACACGGTCTCGTCGTACCGCTTCCTGTTCGCCATCCTGCTCGCCGTCACCGGGCTGTCGGCGCTCGGCGCCCGCTCCTTAAGCGCCCCTGACTCCGCGTCGGTGCGCGAGTCGCTCGGCGTGCTGTTCTCGATGCGAGACCTCAAGGCCATCGGCCTCCTCGAGCGGCTCGAGAGGACGGGCTCGCCGGCCGACGAGATCCGCATCATCCGGGAGATCGGCGCGTACGGCACCTCGGTCGCCGAGCGCGAGCTGCTGGCCTACCTGTCCAGCCCGAGGCTCGACGTGCGCGTCGAGGCGCTCCTGGCCATGGAGAACCTGGCGAGGCTGTCGCCGAAGGCGCTCCGGGCGATGATACGCGAGGTGGAGCGCCACCCCTACACGACCGCCTATATCGCCGCCCGCGTCCTCGGCAGGCGCCGCTGCGTCGAAGCCCTGCCCGCCCTGCGCTCTGCGCTCGGGACCGACGACTACATGCTGCGCGGCGCCGCGGTCACGGCCCTCGCGGCGCTCCGCGACGAGGAGAGCCTGCCTGCCATCGAGGCTCTCGCCTGCGAGACCGACAACCCGCGCCTGATGGTCAGCGCGGCCTCCGCCATCGAGGCCTTCGGCCGGGCCTCGTCGGTGCCGGCCCTCGTCTCCGTGCTCAAGCGCAGGGAGCCGCCGCCCTACGCGTTCGACGAGATCGTGCTGGCGCTGTCGGGCATACTCGGCGGCCTGAGCGGCTTCTACCGGCTCTACTACGACTTCGAGCAGGGCCCCGACGGCGCCGTGTCGGCGATGCTCGAGCAGCTCGACGGCTCGGCCGCGACGGGCGGCCCGTCGCGGGACGATTTCTCCTCGTCGATCCGCGCCTTCGTCGGCCGCGGGGAGCGCGGCGAGGTCGTCGCCAGGGCCATCGCCGGCGCCGGCTTCCTGGACGAGGGCGCGGCCACGGTGCTGGAAGAAGCCTGCCTCGACGACGAACTGGCGGCCCACCGCGGCTTCAGGTTCTTCCTGGCCGCCTGCGCGGTCGAGGCGAGGATCGTATCGGGACAATCGAAAGGATGACGATATGGGAAGGACGATAGGGTTCATAGGGGCGGGCAAGATCGTCGACATCATGCTCGGCGCGCTCTGCCCCGCCTTCGGCGACGACGAGCTGTGGGTCTGGAACAGGACCGCCTCGCGGTCCGAGGCGCTGGCCGCGCGCTACCCGGTCCGCGTGTCGCCGAGCGTCAAGGACCTGGCCGAACGGTCGGACTGGCTCTTCGTCGCCGTCAAGCCGTACGCGGTGGCCAAGGTCCTGTCGGAGGCCTGCCTGAGCGTGCGCGACGACGCCCTGGTCATATCGATGGCCGCCGGCGTGACCATCGACGCGATCAAGACGCACTTCGCGGCGCCCCCGGCCATCGTGCGCATCATGCCGAACCTGCCGCTCAAGGCCGGCTGCGGAATGACCGCCATCTGCCCGGACGAGGCCGTCAGGCAGGCGGACGTCGACGCCCTGCTGGCGCTGTTCTCGTCGGTCGGCCGGGCCCGGCTCGTCGAGGAGCGGCTGTTCGACACGGTCACCGCGCTGTCCGGCTCGGGGCCGGCCTTCGCGTTCCTGTTCATCGAGTCGATGGCCGACGGAGCCGTGCTCAACGGCATGGACCGGGCCCAGGCCTACGAATTCGCGGCGCAGACCGTGATGGGCGCCGCCAAGATCATCCTCGAGTCGGACCGCCACCCCGGCGAGCTCAAGGACATCGTCGCCTCGCCGGCCGGCACCACGATGGCCGGCATCCACAGCCTCGAGCGCAAGGCCTTCCGCGCCATCGTGATGGACGCCGTCGACGCGGCCGCCGCGCGCAGCCGTGAGCTGAACTCGTAAAAAAACGCCCGGGGGCTCGGCCCCGGGCGCGTTGCGATCCAGGCGCCGGAGCGCCCGGATCGTCATCGATCAGAACAGCACGTCGGCGAAATCCTCGGCGGTAAACTCGTACTCGGCCACCTTGTCGTCGTCGTTGTCGTAGACCTTGACGCTGACGGTCATATCGACCTCGTTCGCGGCGGAGCCGGCCACGTCGGTCAGGGTGACGGCCATGTCGTAGTTCTCGACGAACTTGACCGAGACGATGTACTTGCCGCCCTTGTGGCCGGCGGCCTCGTCGAGGGACATGCCGGCGTTGAGCGACAGGGCCGCGTAACCCTTGGCCGTGAAGCCGCTCACCGATCCGGTGAGCGCGGCGTCGCCCTTGGCCTTCAGGTTCATGATGGCGCCCTTGAGCCCGCCGGCCGCGTACTCGCCTATCACGGCCTCGAGGTCCGCCTTCATCGACGCGTCGATGGCTACGCTCGTCAGGTCCTCGTCCGTGTCGGCCGACACGTCGTAGGCGAGGCTGCCACTCAGCGTAACGGTCGGATCCGACGATACTATCTCGCCGTCGCTCGACCAGTCCATCGTGACGCTACCGTCGGAATTAACCGTGGCAGTCGGAGCGGCGCGCGACGCGGCCGCGCCCGACTCGGCCGCGGAGTACGCGGGCATCAGCCTCGGGAACGCGCGGGCTATCACGTCGCCGGCGGGGCCGGAAACGGCGAACTCGGCGACAGGCAGAGCGCCGGACTCGATGCCGGCTATCACCGCGGCCTTGGCGTCAGCCTCGTTCGCCGCGGCGCTTCCCGTGAAGTCGTCGAGCTCGGACGCCTTCACGCCGTCGGCGTTATAGAACAGCGAATCGACGACGGCGCAGGACGACGCCATCACGGCCAGGGCGACTAGCGTCGCCGCAAAAGCCTTCTTCATACAACCCTCCAAAATAGGCATAGTTAACGATTCGAGAATATATTCACGAATATAACATAGATATGGAGATTTTTCAAGACACGAATGTCGACTAAGCTCGATTCTTTATTATTCCCCCATAGTGCTATATACTCACTCCAATCGGGCCGATCCCGGCCGCCGGCACGTCCGGGCGGAATCGATAATGGGAGAAATAATGATGTTCGACCTTGGCAACCTCGTCGCCATAGGCATTACGCTGATCATCCTGCTCGCGTACCGTATCCTCGACCGGGACAACCGATCGCTCGAGAAGGTCAAGAAATACGCCGACAAGCTGCGCGAGGAGCTGTCCTCCCACGCCGACCAGCGCGCCGAGGACCTGAAGGCCTACGCGATAGACCTCGAGGTGCACCAGAAGGCCGCCAAGGAGGTCCTGCGCCGCGTACAGCTGGCCGAGGAGGCGCTGAGCGCGAAGGCCGACCAGATAGGCGGCATGGCCGCGCGCATCGCCGAGTACGACAAGGCGCTCGCCGAGCTCAAGGACATGAGCGCCAGGGTCGACGAGAACCTGTCTGTCATCCACGACGAGAGCGCCTTCGTCGACGGCGTCGCCAGGACGCTCAAGGCCGCCAAGCTCGAGATAGAAGCCCTGAAGTCGTCGATACCCGGCATACGGGAGGGCATCGCGGCCGACGCCAAGGACATGATGGACGACCTGCGCCGGACCTACTCCGACGAGCTGCGCTCGGCGATGGACGACGCCCAGGCCCAGGTCGAGGCGCTCAGGGAGCGCGCCGAGCAGGGTACCGCCGAGGTGGCCGAGACAAACGCCGAGGCGGTCCGGGCCGCCGAGGAACGCTACCGCGCTATCGACGCGATGCTGGCCGACGCGTTCAAGCGCGCCCGCGAGGAAGGCGAGAAGCTCGAGGACGAGAGCTTCAAGCGGCTCGAGGCCCAGATCGACGCGCGCGGCGCTAAGCTCGGCGAGGCGATCGAGGCCCGCTTCAACGCGCTGCGCGACCAGGCCAAGGAGCGGGTCGTCGAGACCCAGGGCCTGCTCAAGTCGTTCAAGGCCGAATGGCGCAAGGACGCGGACGAGCTGCTGGCCGGCGCCCGCGCCGAGGCGGAGGCGACCGTCGTCAAGGTCGGCGCCCGCATGGAGGACGCCGAGGCCCGGGCCGCCAAGGCCGAGGCCAAGGCCCTGGAGACGGCCCAGGCCGTGCAGGCCAAGGTCAAGGACCAGCTCAAGGCCTATCAGGAAGACCTCGCCGAGCGGCAGTCCGCCATCCGCGGCGCTATCAAGGACGGCCTCGCCGACACGAAGTCCGCCGCCGAGGGCGCCGTCAGGGAGATGGCCGAGGCCCTGTCGTCGTTCAAGTCCCGGATCGACGAGACGGCCGCGGAGCAGGCCGCCCGCGTCGCCGCGATGGACGCGTCGCTCGGCGCCGCCGAGAAACGGGCGAACGACGCGGTCGCGGCCCTGAGCGCCAAGTTCACCGATCGCGGCGCCGATCTCGAGAAGCGCGTGCTCGCCGGCTTCGAGGCCCGCTCGGCAGAGCTGCGCGGCGTCGTAGAGCAGGGCCTTACGAGGCTCGAGGGCATCAGGCTGGACGCCGACCGCATGGAGTCGGCGCTGCGCGAGTCGATGGCCGGCGTCGAGCGCCGCGTCGAGGAGGACTTCGCGCTGTTCGGCAAGGACCTGGCGGCCAGGCAGGCGTCGTTCGAGGCCGAATTCAGGGACGACTCGGCCAGGGTAAAGTCGGCGGTCAAGGACCTCGAGAGCGACCTGAACGCGCTCAAGAGCAAGGCCTACGCCGACGTCTCGGAGAAGCTCAAGATATTCGAGGACGAGTTCTTCGCCGACCTGCGCCAGCGCAGCGACGACGCCAACGAGCGCTTCGCGGTATGGCGCGCCGAGATGGACGAGCGGCTCGAGGCGTCGATACGCGAGGCCGACGCCGCCCGCGCCGAGACCGACCGCGCCTGGTCCGATGAGGCGCGCGCCAAGCTCGCCGAGACCCAGGGCCGCGTCCAGGAACAGCTGGACAAGCTCGGCGCCCAGGTCGACGCCCACCGATCGGCGATCAGCGAGCGAGTCGGCGAGGCGGACGAGGCCCTGTCGTCGCTCAAGGCCTCCGTCAAGGCCGACCTCGACGACGCGCGCGCCGCGGCGAACGCGTTCATGAACGCCGAGCTGGACCGCTGGAAGCACGACGCCGGCGAGCGGCTCCGCGGCGCGGAACGCCAGGCCACGGCCGACGGCAAGGCCCTCGCGGAGGCCGCCGATAAGGCCCGCGCCGCCTTCGACGAGGCCCGGGCCACCGTGCTCGCCCACGCCGAGGCCTGGAAGAAGGAATACGCCGAGTCGACGCGGACCGCCGAGGCCGAGCACGCGGCGGCGATAGCCGCCCTCGGCGAATCGTTCAAGGCCGACGTCGCCGCCATCTCCGACAACTGGGAGAAGGAGCGCCGCAAGGTCATCGACGCGGCCAAGCTCGAGCGCGACGCCCTATCCAAGGACGTGCGCGCGCTATCCGACGAGGTCGGCCGCTTCCGCCAGGAGCTGGCGCAGAAGACGGCCCAGGCCCTCGACGACTTCAACCGCTCCTACGACGGCATGACCCAGGACGCGGCGCGCAAGGCCAGGGAATCGGTCGCGGCGATGGGCGCCGCGGTCGAGGACTACCGCCGCGAGTCCCGCCTGCTCCAGGAGGGCCTCGAGCAGGCCAAGGCCCAGATGGCCGGCTCGCTCGACGCCGAGCGCAAGAACCGCGAGAAGGCCTTCGAGGAGATGGATAAGCAGGTCAAGGCGTTCCAGGCCCAGACGAAGCTGTTCGAGCGCGCGGACGAGCTCAAGGCGTCGCTCGGAGAGGCGGTCGAGGCGATGAAGGCCGACCTGGCCCGCGTCGAGTCGCGCCGGGCCGAGATGGCCGAGCTCGAGACCCAGTACAGCCGCGTCAAGCGGCTCGAGGACGAGCTGGGACAGAAGATAGCCAGGTTCCTCGCCGAGAAGCGCCGCCTCGACGCGATGGAGGACGACTTCAAGCGCCTCCTAGCCCTGTCGCAGACGGTCGACCAGAAGCTGGCCTCGGTGACGTCGAACAACGACCAGCTGACGCAGCTCGAGGCCGAGTTCCGCCGCGTGGTCGACGCGGCGGACGAGGCGGCGGAGAAGTACGAGCGCGTCGAGAAGAAGTCGAATATACTGAACGCCACGGCCGACGCGATCGACAAGAACTTCCAGGCGATAGGCGAGCTCGAGCGCAACGTCAGGACGATGGACGCCGACATCCGGGAGATCCCCGACCGCGTCATCGACCTCAAGCGATCGCTCGACGAGGTCATGTCCTGGAAGCCCAAGCTGGACGCCACAGTGGTCAGGCTCGACGAGGTGGACGGCGTGCTGGCCGACGCCGAGAAGCGGGCGGCCGAGCTCCAGAAGGCCCGAGAATGGCTGGCCCGCGCGGAGACGCGCTTCGACGAGCTCAATAAGAAGACCCAGGATCACCTCAAGCTGCTCAACGACCTGCTCAAGGACGAGCCGAGCGCCGGCCGCAAGGACAAGGGCGCCCCGCCGCTATCGGTCCAGGAGACCGTTCGCAAGCTGTCCCACCAGGGCTGGAAGGTCGAGGAGATAGCCCGCGCGGTCAAGCTGTCGCGCGGAGAGGTGGAGCTGATACTGGAGCTGGGCGGCCAGGACTAGGGTATCGAGCGGAGCGCGGTCCTGCGCCGCAGGCTATGGGCGAGCGCCTCGACCCGCTCGTAGACCTCGACGCGGCGGTCCAGGAAGTCGGTGAAGACGACGAGTCGGCCGTCAGGCGACACGGCGAGGCCGGTCGGCTGGTTGCCGCCCCAGTGCCGCTCGACGATGGCTAGGCTGTCGGTATCGACTACCAGGAGCTCGCCGAAGGCCAGATCGGAAGAGCGTCGTGTAGGGAAAGAGTGT
>ERZ795053.2707-NODE-2707-length-20972-cov-9.118564_pt1 | contig 20972 bp, 8 predicted proteins | sample MGYA00375137_ERZ795053 | MGnify/ENA primary metagenome ERZ795053 (study PRJEB30182, sample SAMN05720284) | activated sludge metagenome | isolation source: Anaerobic digester | place: Hong Kong | collected 2014-12-17 ...
GGTCGGTGGTCGTGGTGGTGTCGAAGGTGGTCGTCGTGTCGGGGATCGTGGTCGTGGTGTCCGGGACCGTGGTCGTGGTGTCGGGGACGGCCGTCGACGTCGTGGTGGTGTCGGCGATCGTGGTGGTCGTGGTGTCCGGGATCGTCGTCGTGGTCGACGTGGTGGTCGTCGTCGCCGTCGTCGTCGGGGCCACGGCGGCCGGCGTCGAGCGGAGCGAGGCGAGGAAGCTCACGTCGCTCGAGCTGGGCGAGTCCTGGTGCACCTCGACGGCCAGCGTGTTGATGCCGACGGCGACCAGCTCCGGGGGCAGGGCGAGCTCGCGCACCGCCTGCTCCTCGCTGCCCGACCGGTTGGCGACGGCCCGGGTGTCGGCCGTGATCGGTCCGGTCGGCATGTTGTCCCGCGCCACCTCGACGCCGTTCAGGTAGACGACGGCGCCGTCGTCGGCCTGCAGCCGCAGCGTGAGCGTCTCCGGCACCGCCGAGGCGGTGAAGCCGGTGCGGAAGTACGACGTGATCGGCTTGGCCCCGGGCAGGGCGCCGGCGGGCAGGACGGTCGCCTCGTCCCCGTCGCCGTAGCCGAGCGGGGCCCGGCCCTCCGGCCAGGCGTCGGAGTCGAAGCCGCGCTTCGTCCAGCCGGCGGGCACGGGGGCCTGGCCGTCCTGGTAGCGCCACGTCGCGGCGCCGTCGAGCCGCACGGGACCGGCGGGGACGTCGCGCCGGGGCAGGATGGCGAAGCCCTGCACGGCGACGCCCGAGATGCTGGTGAAGTCACCGGCCACCACGAGCTGGTCGGGTGTGCCGTCGAGGGCGCGCACGCCCCAGTAGCGGTCGAAGGTGGGCTGCAGGTCGAGGTCGCGGACGCTGTCGCCGGTGTCGTTGCCGGTGAGGCGCTGGGTGGTGTCGCCGTCGCACGCCTCGTGGAAGCCGGTGAACATCGAGCCGTCGATCACCGTCACCGCCTGGGCGTCGCCGTCGCAGCGCTGGCGGAAGAGACGACGCCCCGTCGCCACGTCGTGCCACGAGCCCTGGTTGCCGGCGCCGGTCTGGGCCACGGCGAGGCGGGTGCCGGTCCCGTCGATGTCGAGGTCGTAGGGCGCCCCGTCGAGCCCCCAGTCCACCGGCCGCACCACCCCGTCGCGATCGAGCTCCACCAGCCAACGGTTCGCGGCGCCGGCCACCGTCGTGAAGGCGCCGCCCACGTAGACGGCATCGCCCGAGGGCGAGGCCACGAGCGAGGTGACGGTCGCATCGAAGGCCGGCGCGGGCGGGAGCACCGCCGCCGTGGCGGCGTCGAGGACGGCGAAGCGCGACCGGGCCTCGGACCGCAGCGTCGAGAAGCTGCCCCCGACGTAGAGCCGATCGTCCTGGGCGTCGAGGGCGTACACGTTCGAGTTGGCGCCGGCGTTCCAGGCCGGGTCGACGGCGCCGGTGGCCGGGTCGACGGCGGCGAGGCGCGAGCGGCTCGTGCCGTTCACCGAGGCGAACGAGCCACCGACGAACAGCCGGGTGCCGTCGAAGGCGAGCGACCGCACCGTCCCGTTGGCGTCGGCCCGGAACTCGGGCCGCAGCGCGCCGGTGGCCAGGTCGAAGGCGGCGAGGTTGGCCCGCGGCACGGTGGTGGTGCCGTCGGGGCTGGTGACGTTGGCGAAGGCACCGCCGACGTAGAGGGTCCCGCCCACGATCTGGGTCGCCCACCCGATGCCGTCGACGCGCCACGACGCCACCGACACCTCCTGGAACCGCACGGGCGCGGGCGAGTCGTCGAACGGGTCGCAGGCCGCGAGCGACAGGGCGGCCAGCAGCGCCGCCACCACCACGCCGATCGCCCGTGCCCGCGTGCGGGGCATCCGCTCGCCCATCGCTACGGAGCGTACTGAACTCCCGATCCGACCACAATGGGTGATCTCGGCCTCGGGCGGCCGAGATCGTCAGCGATCGGCCCTTCCCTCCAAGCGGCGCATCCGCCACGATGCGACGGTGCTGGAGATGCGATCGACGTGCGAGCGCTGCGAGGCCGCGCTCCCCGCCTCGTCGGGCGATGCCCGGATCTGCTCGTACGAGTGCACGTTCTGCGCGACGTGCACCGATGGTCCGCTCGGCGGCCGGTGCCCGAACTGCGGCGGCGACCTGCAGGTCCGTCCGCAGCGCGCCGAGGGCTAGGCCCGACGCAGCTCGGCGGTGAGGTGGCCCTGCAGGGGCTGGTCGACCGCGGCCATCGACAGGCGAGCGCGCAAGACGTCGCCGTCGAGCTCGAGCGTGCGCTCGAGCGAGGTGACCGACTTGGCGGTGTCGGTGCCCACGACCACCGTGGAGCGCAGGTGGAGGGTCGTGCCGGCGAGCTCGCCCACCGCCACCTCCACGTGGCCGCTGGGGTGGGCGACCACCAGCTCGATGCGGCCCGGCTCGGGCACCCGGAGGTAGCCCGACTCGACGTGGAGCGGGCGCCCGTCGTCGGCCGCGGTCGTGCGCTGGGCGTAGGCCAGGAAGGGCTTGCCGGCGTGGCCGAACGTGGTGGTCTCGAGGTACTCGAAGGGCTCGATGGTGGCGTACTCGCCCCGGCCCCGGCCCTCCCAGGTGCCGAGCAGGCCGGCGAGCGGCGCCAGGTTCGGGTGCAGCGGCGCGCTCACCCGAAGGCCTCGTCGAGGAAGGCACCGAAGGCGGCGACGTCGCGCTCGATGTGGAAGCCGTCGTCGTCGTGGCGGATGTCGAGGCCGGGGCAGAAGAACCCGTCGCCGCCGACCAGGAAGTGCGGCGAGCCGACGACCCCGGCCGCCTGGCCCGCCTCCCACTCGGCCACGACCGCCTCGTGGTGGCCCGGCTCGGGGAGCGCCACGCCGTGCGCCTCGGCGATCTCGGCGAGCACCGCCCGATCGGCGATGTCGCGGCCGTGCTCGAAGAGCGCGTCGCGCACCGCCAGGGCCACGCGCTCGCCGGTGGCCTCGTCGACGTCGTAGGCCGCGGCCGTCAGGGCCAGGGCCGGCAGCGACGTCTCGGGCCACGCGCCTGGGTCGAACCTGGCGAAGAGGTCGGGCGCCACCTGGGCCCGGATCGCCTCGACCTCCGATGCGATCAGGTCGCCGTCCATCGGCGCGGCGTTCACCAGCTCGAGCGGCCAGGCCCGGACCCGCATCGGCGGCGCCTCAGCCGCCTGGCGACGCTCGTGCACCCGGCGGATGCCGACGTGGGCGAACGGACAGCGGACATCGGCGAAGACCTCGATGGCGTCCATGCCCGCAGCCTACGCCCGGTCGAGCGCCATACCCCCACCCGTATGTGCGGCGCCCCCGGTTGGATTCGAACCAACGACCGTCGGATTAGAAGTCCGATGCTCTATCCAGCTGAGCTACAGGGGCGGGGCCGGAAGAGAACGTGGCGCGAAACCTCGAGCCTCGAGCCGATCCGGCGACGAGGAGCATCGTACGGGGCGACGGTCGCCTCATCGGGTGTCGATCTCGGCCGGTCTGCTCGAGACGCGACGCTGCTGCCGGTTCCGGACGCGTCGAAGTCGCCAGCTTGGGCGGTTTGGGTGGTTTCAGGCTGCGGCGGGGAGCGGCGGGTCGCTGCTGCGTCGCCGGTGGCTGTGCAGGGCGAGGCTGTTGACGCCGAGGGCGAAGGTCAAGAGGTTGAGGTGTTGACGCTCGTGGCCGATCGAGTGTGCTCGGCGGAGCCAGAGGGTGTCGTCGAGGGCGCGGTTGATGGACTCGGCGTCGCTGCGCCGTCCGTACAGGGCCGCGAAGTCCGGGTCGGTCGGCGGGATGGGTCGGACGTTCTCGGTGCGGTTGAACTTCCGCTTCTCGTCCTCCGCGTTGCAATGCAGGCGGACCTTGATCGTGCCGCCGCCGAGGTGGTCGGGAAGGGCGTAGGTGTTGTACCAGCGATGCCCGGACTTGTCGGTGTTGCGCTGGGTGCGCAGCCGCCGCAGCTCGGTGAAGGCCCGCTCGCCGGTGTCGGTGAGCGTGGCGATGCCGACGGCGCCGCCCTTGGCGAACAGCGAGACGACCCGCTCGGTGCCGTCGGGTCCGGTGATGGTGCGGTCTTCGATGTGGGTGGACTTCTCGACCCGTCGTCCGTCCTTGCGGCGGGGCTTGCGGCTGCCGGCCTTGGCGGCGGTGACCTTGTTGAGGGGCAGAAGCCCGAGGTCGCGCAGGAGCCGCTGGTGGTGGACGCCGCGCAGAGCGGTGTCGTAGATCAGCCCGAGCGCCCCGGGGCACAACGGGGCGAGCTCGGTGATGGTGTCCATGGCGCATGCGGCTTCACCGCCGGGGCTGGGGACGTGGTCGACGTCGAGGATGATCCGGCCGTGGAGATCGCGGCTGCGCGCGGCCATGACCACCCACTTGGTGCCCCACGCGGTCTCGCCGGTGCCTTCGAAGTGCAGCGCCGCGTCCTGCTCGGCGCGGAGCTGGCGGACCTCGCCGGTGGCCTTGTCGGTCTTGGTGTCACCGGGCTTCGCCTTGAACAGCGGGGTGAGCACCTTGCCATCGGCATACAGCATCCGGGACAGGTCCGGGTGCGTGTAGGAACCGGGCCCATCGGGGTCCAGCAGACCCAGCTGGCGGGCTTGCCGGGCGGCGTGCTCGCGGTGGATCCGGCGCAGCGAGGCGAACACCAGCGGGTGGGTGAGCCAGCGGGTGCGGCCGTAGGTGTAGTGGTGACGCCGCATCGGCTCCTCGGACAGCCACCGATCCGGGTCGTCAGGGAACCGGCGGGCGATCAGCACGCGGAGGTGGGCCCACACGACGGGGTGGGCGAGCTCGGCCTCGACACGACGTGCCGACCCGTAGACCGAGAGCAGGGCGTCGAACAGCACCCACATGTAGGGCGGGAACATCCGGGGCCGGCCACCTGCCGAGGGATCGGGTTCGGGGACCGCGTCGGCGAGCGCGAACAGCTCATCGTTGGCCACCAGGGCTTCGAGCCGCTCGAGCGACGACACCCCAACCCGAGCCGCCTCGACCGTCACGGGCTGTCGGGCTCCGTCCACTCCCAGCCGATGATCCGCGCCGTGCGGTCCAGGCTCCGCACCCCAAGCGCCCGAGCAGCAAGGTCAATCCGACCGGTCTCCTCCAACACCCGCCGCCCCGCCCACGCGGCGACCGACGACGCCCGCACATCCGGCTCCTCCGCCAACCCGGCCCGCACCAGCACGTCCTGCAACACCGTCGCGGCCGCCACCTGGCCTGCACCCTCAGGGCTGCCGCCCCGATACAGAACCGGCAACTCCGGATCGCTGCCGATGACCTGGAGCCGCACCCGCAACTGCTCCATGCCCCAGGGGGTCAGCGCGCACCACCGCTCCCCCACGCGCTTCCCGCCATGGAGGAACACTCGGCCTGCCCCGAGATCAAGATCACACGCCCGGATGTACGGGAGCTCGCTGGTGCGAGCCGTCGCCTCCGCCAACGCCCACGCCGCCAACCTGCGGGTGTCGGACAAGGACCACTGAGCTGCCCCACGCCCAAGCAGCACTTCGTCGTCGGTCAACGGCCTCGTCTGGAACGGGGTGCGGGGCGGAAGCCGCAGATCCAAGGTCGGGTCCCCAACAGCAGCGCCAGCGGATCGGGCCACCCGGAACAGCAGCCGGACCGACAGGCGGCGGAGATGCCGCAACGACACCGACGCCTCAGCACCGTCAGCCGCCGGCGCACCGACGAACGAAACCGCGACCTCAGAAGTCACCTCGGCCAGGTCCCTGATTCCGAACCCGGTCGCACAGAACCATCCGAACCGATCGAGCGTCCGCACCACTCGGTCCGCTTCCGCCCGGGCCTCCCAGTTCGACCGAACCCACTCCCCCGCATGCACAATGGCAGTCGCCAGGACCGGCCCCGCGTCGGGGCGCGTACCATTCATCCGTCGGGACCTCCTCGAAAGGTTCCGGCCAGGCCCCGGGCAGTGACAGCTGCGCCGGGGCCATCTTCTGTTTACGATCCAACACTACGATTCGCGGTGTTCGATCGTCAACTACCATCGCCGCATGCGGGTCGATCCCTCTGACCTTCTCGATGCTGGCGAGGTAGCGGAGGTACTCGGACTGTCGCGTCGTGAAGCAGTCAGCACCTACCGACGCAGGTACCAAGACTTCCCAAACCCCGCAGTGGAGAAGAGCTCAGGAAAGTGCGTTCTCTGGCTGAGGGCAGATATCGAGGCGTGGTCTAGGGTGCACCCGCCGCGCGGGTAGTCGAGCCACGAGCGCATCGAGTTGTGTCCCGGCCGACACGGCCCCAGTTCGATGAGCTGGATCGACATGCCGACAGCCACGGCGGGCGCATTCACCTGCCGGCCGTTGCCAGAACCCTCGAAACGATCACTTGCTGGCCCAGGGCCTAGTCCGGGGCTCGCCCCGCAGCCCCCGCAAAGTGGACATCCCCACAAGAACTGACGCCATCGCCGACATCCGACCCGATGCCCCGGGCAACAGCGGCGAGAGCCCTAGCGCATCTCGTTGGCCATGAAGCGCAGCCTCCGCTGCAGCATCTCGCCCTCAGTCCGGGCGAGCGTCCGGTCGAATGCGTCTCTCGCAGCTTCCATCCTGACCTCACCCTCGACAGAGAATCCCTCGCACACAAGCACGTAGGGCTGTCGGAAACCATCCGCGTTCTCGACACGTCGGGCCACCAACGTCCGTACCAAACCATCCGACAGCCAGGCACCCGACGGCGACTACACGGTCACCGTCACCTACTACGCCGAGTGCGGCAACGGGAGCGGGCCGCAGAACTACGAGCTCACCTTCCTGGCCAAGGGCGTCGAGGCCGAGCTCACCCCGGCTTCGTTGCGGGCGACCGACGAGGGCACCATCGCCACCTACGAGGTGCACGTCGACCCCGGGGGCGCCTCGCTGCTGGGACGAGCCGGAAGCCGGGTGCAGAAGGTGGCGGGCACGGTGAACCCGGGCGAGTCGAAGTCCTACAAGTCGACCAAGGCCCCCGCCACCACGACCACCACCGCGGCCCCCACGACCGCGGCCGCCCCATCGACCGCGGCGACCACCGCCACCGAGGAGACCGAGGAGGATCCGGTGCCCGAGCCGCCGGACTGCTCGGAGTACCCCGAGGGCTCGATGATGCGGGTCCTCTGCGAGCACGACCCGTTCTCGGCCTGAGCGATCGGTGGGCCCTGGAGCGGGCCCACCGATCAGACCAGCCGGCGGCGACGACCGTTCAGGAGGAGGATGGCGCCACCGAGTGCCGTGAACAGGAGGCCGAGGACCACCAGGTCACCGACGTCGGAGCCGGTGGTCGGCAAGGCACCCCTAGCGGGAGCGGGCGGCGTGGGCGGCACCGGTGCGGCCACCACCGGCGCCATGCCACTGGAGTCAGCGTTGTCGGCCGACACCAGCTCGACGCCTGCGGCGGACACGCTGCCGAGGTTCTCGATTGAGGTTCCGGCGCCCGAGAGCACCTGGACCTCGATCCGCAGTTCGGCGACGTCGCCCGCAGCCAGCGCGTCCGCCAGAGCGCACGACACACGCTGCCCATCGGCTTCGCACGTCCAGCCGTCCCCGACTGCGCCCTGGTAGGCCAGCTCGGCGGGCAGGTCATCGGTGACCACCAGGTCGGCGGCGGCCGAGGGGCCGTTGTTGGTCACCGAGAGGAGGTAGGTGGCCGACGAACCGACCACCAGTGCATCGGACTCGAGCGACTTGGTCATCACCAGGTCGAACGCCGGCGTGACCTCGACGTCGTCGGTGGCCTCGTCGTTGTCCGGGTTCGGATCGAACGTGGTCGGCGTGACCAGCACCGTGTTGGTCGATGGGCCCTCGGCCTCCGGTTGGGGGATCACGGTGACGACGATGGGTTCGGCGTCACCGATGACGAGGTCGGTCGGCAAGGTGCAGGTCACGTCCTGGGCTTCGATGCCGCAGTCCCAGCCCGTGCCGCCAGCGTCGACGATGGTGAAGCCATCGGGAAGGGTGTCGGTGACCACCAGCGGGCCGTAGGAGGTGGAGGGGCCAGCGTTGGTGACCTGGAGCGTCCAGGTCGACTCCTGGCCGACGACGAAGTCTCCGGCATGGGTCTTGTCGACGGAGACGTCCGCCGAGGGGATGACCGTGACGGGGTCGTCGTCGGCATCGTTGGTGGGCTCGGGGTCGAGGGTGGGGCTCGACACGGTTGCCCGGTTGACGATGTCGCCCTCGGCGGCGGTACCGACGGACACGGTGACCTCGAAGGAGCTCGAGGCATCGAGGTCCAGACCGTCGGGCCGGATGCAGGTCACGAGCGAGCCGGTGGCGGCGCAGTCCCAGCCGTCTCCGCCACCCTCGACGAAGTCGAGCCCGGCGGGGAGGTCGTCGACCACGGTCAGCGGACCGGGATCCTCGTTGGGTCCGAGGTTGGTCACCGTCATCGTGAAGGTCCCGTCGACCCCGACGGTGAAGTCACCGTCGTGGGACTTGTCGATGGCCAGGTCGGCCAGCGGGGCGACCACGGCCGGGTCCTCGTCGGTGTTGTTGTCTTCGTTGGTCTCGGTGATCCCATCGGGCGCCTCGACGGTGGCCACGTTGGTGACGCCGGGGTAGGCCTCGGGGCCGACCTCGACGATGAGTTCGATGGGGGCGAACGAGCCGCCAGGGGCGACCGCCTGGTCGGTGCTGCATGTCACGGTGCCGCCGACGTCACCGCAGGACCAGCCCGTTCCCGTGGAGGACAGGAAGGTGATGCCGGTCGGCAGGTCGTCGGAGACGGTGGTCGTGCCCTGCACGGTCGAGGGGCCGTTGTTGCCGACGGCCACCAGCCAGGTCGCCTGCGCTCCCACCTGGAAGTCGCCGGCGTGGCTCTTGGCGATGGTGAGATCGGACTGCGGGGCGGTCGTCGTCCGACCGTCCGTGCGGTCGTTGCCAGGGTCGGGGTCGAGCGTCGGGCTGGAGACCTCGGCCTCGTTGACGATCTCCTCGTCGGCGGGGACCGCGGGGTCGACGTCGAACTCGAGGGTCAGCGTGGCCAGGTCACCGACGGCGTGGGGCCCGGTCGGGAGGTAGGTGCAGGTGACCGTGCGGGCGTCCGGGTCATCGGTGCAGTCCCAGTCGCCTGCGGTCAGGTTCCCGACGTAGGCGAGGCTGGCCGGGTAGGTGTCGACCACGGTGATGGGGCCGGCGTCGGCCGAGGGGCCGGCGTTGGTGACGACCAGGTCGTAGCTGTCGCGCAGACCGGGGGTGAAGGGGCCGTTGGGCAGCTTGGCGATCGACAGGTCGGCCGAGGGGATGATGTCGGTCGGGTCAGGATCGTCGTTGTTGTCGGGCGCGGGGTCGGTGGTCTCGCCGGGCGACACCACCGCGGTGTTGGTGACCCCACCCTCGGCGGCGGTGGTCACGTCGACCGTGAGCGTGATGACCGGTAGCGATCCACCGACCGGGACGACCGCCTCGGTGGTGCAGGTCACATCCTGGCCGGTGATCCCGCACGACCAGCCGGTTCCGGAGGCGGCGGTGGGCACGAGGCCGGTCGGCACCGAGTCGGTGACGGTGATCGGTGCGGCAACGGTTCCCACGGCGACCGACGGGCCCTGGTTGGCCACCTGGATGGTGTAGGTGCCGGGGGTGCCGACCACGAAGGCGTCGACGGCATGGGCCTTGTCGATCGTCAGGTCGGCAGCCGGGGCGATCTCGACCGGGACGTCGTCGGTGTCGTTGTCGGGGTTGGGGTCGGCCGTCTCAGCGCCGACCGAGGCGACGTTGGTGAGCGACGGGGCGGCGTCGCCGTCGACCAGGGCGGTGACCGTGATCTGGGGCAGCGAGTCGCCGCTGGCCAGCGGGCCGGGCTGGGTGCAGACGACGGCTCGGCCGGTGACATCACAGGTCCAGTCGGTGCCTTCGGCGGTGGCGTCGGAGAAGCCGACCGGCAGGGTGTCGGTCACCACGATGGGCCCGACGGCCTGCGCCGGGCCGTCGTTGGTGACGTCGAGGCGGAACACCGCGGTCTCGCCCGACAACAGCGTGTCGTCGTCGACCGTCTTCACGATGGCCAGGTCGGCCTGTTGCTGGTAGCCGAAGTCCACGTCTGTGCGATCCTCACCGGGGTCGAGGTCGACGTCGGTGGTGGAGGGCGTCGTGGTGCCGTCGAGGTCGGTGGTCTCGACGAAGCCCGGGGGCAGGTCGGTGACGTCCACCCGGTAGGGGCCGGGAGGCAGGTCCCCGACGGAGTAGCCGCCGTCGGGATCGGTGGTCTCGGTTCCGACGACGACGTCGTCGGGGGTGCCGAGCTGCCCGTCGGGGCCCGACCAGATCACGGTGACCGTGGCACCGCCGATGCCGGGCTCGCTGTCGTCCTGGACGCCGTCGCCGTTCTGATCGTCCCAGACGAAGTCGCCGAGCGACCCGGTGCCGACGACGCCGGCATCCCAGGTGCGGTCCGTCTCGCCGGAGACGAGGGTGGTGGTCACCGTCTCACCGGTCGTGGGATCGGCATCGGAGTCGGTGGCGGCATCGCCGGCACCCGTCGGGGAGAGCTCGAAGCCGGCGGGGGCGGTGAAGCGCACGGAGTACTCGCCGGGATCGAGGTCGGCGAAGAGGTAGGAGCCATCGAGGCCGGTCAGCTGGGAGTCGACCACGACGCCGCCGACGAGCAGCTCCACGGTGACACCCTCGATCCCGGGCTCGCCGTCATCCTGGATGCCGTCGGCGTCCAGGTCGTACCAGACGAAGTCGCCGATGGCGGCGCCGAGGTACATCCCGGCGTCGATGGTGGGGTCGTCCTGCCCGCTCTCGAGCGTGACGGAGACCAACCCGGTGGTGGGATCGGCATCGGAGTCCAGACCGGTGTCGCCGCCCTGTGCGGGTGAGGACAGCGAGTAGCCGTCGGGGGTCACGAACTCGACCACGTAGGCGCCGGGGGCGAGGTCGCCGAAGGAGTACCCGCCGTCGGGGCCGGTGGTCGTCGTGGCGATGGGGGTGGGGTTGCCGTCCTCGTAGAGGCGGACCGTGACACCCTCGATGCCGGGCTCGCCGTCATCCTGGATGCCGTCGGCGTTCAGGTCGTCCCAGACGAAGTCCCCGAGGGAGACCAGCTCGAAGAAGCCGGCGTCGATGGTGAGGTTCTCCTCGCCGGGGGCGAGGGTGACCACCGGGCTGCGGCCACCCGCTCCGGCGTCGGAGTCCAGGGCGTCGTCGCCCTGGTCGGTGCCGGTGGGCGTGTAGCCGTCGGGGGTGGTGAAGCCGACCACGTAGTCGCCGGGGGCGAGCAGGTCGAAGAGGTACAGACCGTTGGGGTCGGTGGTGGTGGTGAGGATGACGGTCGTGCCATCCGCGGCGTACAGGGTCACCTCGACCTGGTCGAGCACCGGCTCGCCCTGGTCCTGGATGCCGTTGCCGTTGGTGTCCTCCCAGACGAAGTCGCCGAGGCGGGCTCCGATCAGCGTGGGCTCGTCGGTTGCATCGTCGGTGTAGGTGTCTTCGGCGTTGGCGGGGTTCCCGTCGGCGTCGTCGCCGGTGGTGACGACGGTGTTGATGTGGTCGGCGTTGTCGCGTGCCGCGAAGGCCGGGGTCGCCTGGTAGGTGACGGTGAAGCTCCCGCCGGGGGCGAGGTCGGCGATGTTCGTCCAGGTCAGGTCTTGACCGCTGACGGCCGGGTCGGTCAGGGGCGAGGCCGCGGCACCACCCACAGCGACGGTGGCCGTACCGGTCACGTAGGACCAGTTGTCCGGCAAGGTGTCGACCAGATCGACGCCGAGAGCGTCGGCCACGGAGGCGGTGTTGGTCACCTCGACGGTCCAGGTGAAGGGCACGCCGATGGTGGCGGTCCCACCCGAGGTCTTGGTGACGGCCAGGTCCGGGAAGTCCGGGGTGACGGTCACGGTGTCGTCCACCGGCCCGTAGGTCCGGTAGTCCCGGTCGGGGTTGGCGTCGCGCTCGGTCTCGGCCACGCCGAAGTAGGTCTCGAGGGTGGCGGTGTTCTCGAAGGCGGTGCCGGGACCGAAGGCGGACGAGTCGCCGACGGTGGCCTGGTAGGTGAAGCTGACCTGACCACCGGGGGCGACGGGCCCGGCCACCGGCCAGGTGATGGTGCGGCTGTCGGTGTCGTAGGAGCCGCCGGCGATGGTGATGGAATCCTCGTCGGGGATCAGCCCGTCGGGGACCACGTCGGTCACGGTGAGATCGTGGGCGGCAGAGACATCGTCGCCGGTGGCGTTGGTGACGACCACGGTGTAGGTCAGGGTCTCGTCCACATCGGCGACACGGACATCGGTGTCGCCGACCTGGCCGGCCATGTCCTTGTCGATGGCGAGGTCGGGCTCGACCACCGACACGGTGTCGCGTGCCGGGTCGGTGCTGTTGGTGAAGTCACCGGGGGCGGGGGGGCCGCTCGGCGTGGTGGTGATCTCGTCGGTGGTGTTCCAGTAGGCGGCGACCCGGTTGGTCAGGTCGTCGCCGGCGGCCACCGGCGACGCGTCGTCGTAGGTGTCGGCCACCACGACGGTGTAGGTGAGCTGGATGCTACGGGGCGATGCTGCCGGATCGATATCGTCGATGAACCAGGCGATGCGGGTCTGACCGTCGGTGGGCGTGTCGGCTTGGGGGCCGAGGGTGGTGATGGCGGCGCAGACGCCGGCGTCGCCGGTGCAGTCGTCGAAGCTCTCGAAGGCCATGCCGTCGGGCAGTTCGTCGATGAGGGTCCCGTCGAAGAAGTCGATGTTGGCGGGGATGGTGAAGTCCACCGTCGCGGTGCCGGCCTCACCGATGGTGCGGATGTCGGGGTCGATGGCCTTGGCGAGCGGCGGCTCCACCACGTCGACGCTGCTGGACGAGTCGTCGTCGTAGCTGCGCTCGGTGCCCTGGGGGTCGCCGGCGGGCATCGAGGTGGCGTCGACGACGACATCGTTCGTGTAGGTCGTGCCGGCGAGGATCTCGTCGTCCGCGGTCACCTTGTAGGTGAGATCGACGGACGCGCCGGGTGCCAGCGAGCTGATCGTCCAGGTGATCTCCTGGGGCGGCCCGGCGCTGTAGATGCCGCCGTTGGAGATGTCGAACGGGTCGGCGCCGAGCAACCCGGGCGGGAGCGTGTCGGTGATCACCAGGTCGTTGGCGGTCGAGACCCGCGACGCGCTCGAGTTCGTGACCCGGACGGTGTAGAGGATGTCGTTGCCACCCTGGATGGGCGCAGCGCGATCGTTGGACTTGGTCACGGTGACCAGGGGCTCCACGACGGTGACCCGGGTCAGGCCGGACTCGACGGTCGACAGGGCGTCGCCGAGCGAGTCCTCGGAGCGCAGCCGTCCCCGGTTGGTGATCGCGCCCGACGTCCTCGTGTTGGCGCTCTCGTCGTCGATGGTCACATCGAACGTGATCGTGAACACGTCGTCGGTGGCGCTGTCGTTCTGATAGGCGGGGGGCAGGGCCAGCGAGACGGTGGAGCCGGGGGTGTACGTGTACCCCGAAGGCAGGGTCGTCGTACCGCTCTCGTTCCAGACCGTGCCGTCGGGGAAGGTGACCGAACCGGAGCCGGCCACGTAGCTGTGGCGGTTGCTGAGCACGTCGCGCAGATCGGCGTCGTAGGCGCTGGTGTTGGCCGGGATGGTGCCGGTGATCGTGTAGCGGACGGTCTCGCCGATGGTGGCCTGGCCGCGGGTGTCGTCGCCGGAGTTGGTGGTGTTGTTGCCGCCCTGGTCGGTGAGGGTCTCGAGCGACTTGGTGACGCTCGGGCCGTCGATGTCCACAGAACTGGTGTCGTCGGCGGCGCCGGTGTTCGGCGTCACCGTCGTGTCGATGTTGTCCTCGGGGAAGTAGTCGATACGGGTGCCGAGGTTGGTCTCGGTCTGGAAGGTGCGCACGCCCGCCGAGTTGGTGAGCCGGTCGCCGGCGGCCACGGGCTGGCTCGCGGTGGTCCCGTCGGGCATCGTCACCGCGTAGGTGAGGGTGGTCGAGCCCGCTGGCGCCAGCGGGCCGGCGATGACCCAGCTCATCCGGTCCGGACCCGTGGGATCAGGGGTGCAGGTGGCGGTGCCGAGCACGGAGACGTCGTCGCAGCCGACCTCGGGGGGCAGGAAGTCCCAGACCTCGATGTCGAGCGCAGGCTCGTTGCCGGCGTTGGCGATCTCCAGCGAGTAAACGACGTCATCCCCCTGGACCAGCGCCGTGGTGGCGTCGTTGGTCTTGTCGAGGCCGAGGATGGGTTGCGCCAGCTCGTAGTTGACCGAGTCCCGCAGCGGGAAGACCTGGCCGACGGTGTTGGCGGCCGAGAACTTCATGAGGTTGTCGATGATGTCGAAGGCGTTGCCGGCGGCGGGGTCATCGTTGGCGATGACCGAGAAGACCACGTCGAAGACCGCGCCCGGCTCCACGTAGCAGTCCTCGGTGTCGGGCGTGCAGGTGTCTTCTGCGAGGTCGGTGCCGAGGCGCCAGGTGAGGGTCTCGCCGTCGACGTCGATGACGGGATCACCGGAGACGACGACCGCGGTGTTGGCGGCGGTGACGGTGGCCGATCCGCTCTCGTAGGTCGTGTTGGGCGGGATGAAGTCGGTGACGGTGGCGTTGCGGGTGTCGATGCCGTCGTTGAAGTTCACCCGGAGGCGCCAGCAGACCCGATCGCCGGGCGAGAAGGCCGGGTCGGGAGCGTCGCCGTCGAGCCAGTCGGTCACCCCGGTGCAGGCGGTGGCCAGCGGTGCGCCGTCGACCGGGGCCGCCACGTACTTCTCGATCGTGTCGAAGGGGGCGGTGAGGCCGGCCCCGGAGTCGTCGACGTCGGGCGTGCCATCGGTCTCGTCCCCGTCGATCTTGGCTTCCGGGGTCTGGCAGGTCGTGTCGCCGCCCACGCAGATGCGGTAGTCGACGCCGGTGATCGAGACCTCGTTGTTCCAGCCGTCGCGCCCGACGGTGGGGGTCGTGTCCTCGCCGTCGGCCTGGTAGTAGGTCCGGACCTCGGTGGGGAAGGTGATGGTGACCGAGCTGGAGCTGTCCATGCGGGCCAACGCGTCGGTCTCAGACAGGTCCCAGGTGAGGGTCCAGGTGCCGTTCGAGTTCTCGACCGGCGGCGTGGTGGTGCTGAAGGGGGTGCTCGGGTTCTGGGTTCCGGTGATCGCCGCGGCATCGCACTCGTTGCGGGTCCCGGGCTCGGTGGTGTCGAAGTCGATGCCCTCGACCAACGGGCAAAGGCCGTTGGGGAGGGTGTCGGCGACGACGATGTCGTCGACGTAGCGGTACTCGGAGGTCTCGATGAGCAACGTCCAGGTGACGACGTCGCCCTGCTTGACGTCGCCGCCGGGCACCGACTTGTGCACCGACAGGTCCTCCGCGGTGCGGGTCAGGTCGGCCGAGACCGTGGACGTCGGGGAACCGGGGGCGGCGACCGCGCCCTGGTAGGTGCCGGTGGCCTCGGCGTAGTTGGTGAGCTCCTGCTCGTCGAAGGTCTCGGTGCCGTCGTTGTTGTCGAGGTTGGCGGTCTGGGCCCCGCCGGTGTCCGGAGTGTCATCCTCAGCGAAGAGGGTGTTCTCGCGGATCGGGATCCCAGCGAGGTAGGTCAGCACGTACTGACCGCCCGGCGACAGGTCAGCGAGGTCATCCCAACGCACGTGGGTGTAGACGTCGAACGGAAGGGGGCCGTCGTCGCCGTCGGGATCGATCTCGATGGTCTCGACCAGGTCGGGATCCACGCAGTTGCCGGGGTCGCTCAGGCCCACGAGCGTGGGGGCGCCCGGGTACTCGGGATCGGGACCTGGATCGAGGGGTGCGTCGGGGTTGGTGGGTGCGTCCGTGGTGTTGTCCACGCCGCCGCAACCGAGGAACTCGAGGCCGGCAGGCAGGTAGTCCTCGACGATGTAGTCGTTGGTGTCGACCACCAGGTTGTTGGTGATGGTCAGCGTGTAGGGGGTTGCATGGTCATGCACGCCGCGGAGGATCTCGCCCTCGGTGTTGGGCTCGGACTTCTCGAGGAGGAACGGGACCAGGGTGCTGGTGGCATCGTCGGTTGCGCTCCCGGTGAAGCTCGAGGACCCCTCGATGGGCTCGCCGGTGGTGGCGTCGAAGTCGGGGACGAAGCGGGGGTTGGAGTTGACGAAGGCGCCAGCCGTGTTGGTGTACGACTCGTTCACGCAGAGGATGTCGGTGGTGCAGTCGGCGGTCGGCGAGTCGGTGGTCTCGTGGCTGACCTCGTAGCCGAGGGTCACCGTGTTGTTGGGTGCCAGGTCGGCGACGTTCAGCCAGATCAGGGTGGTCTGACCGTCGGCGGGCTGGTCGTCGAGGATCACCGGCTCCCCGGCGGTCGCCGGGGAGACGCTGCTCGGGACGTAGCTGACCCCGACCGGGAGCACGTCTCGGAACGACAGGTTGTAGCCCCACGCATCCGTCTCGTTCTCGGCGGCGAGGGAGACCGGCGAGGTGTCGCCGTAGAGGACCTGGGCGGGAGCGCGCTTGGCCAAGGAGATGTCCGGTGTGCCCTCGGCGGCGGCGGGAGAAACGCCCACCACCAGGGGGAGGGCGGCGGCAACCAGTGCCACGAGCGCCAGCAACCCGGCGCGCTTGCGATCGATGCCTTGCATGCTCATCGTCCTGTCCAGAGAAGGAGTGCGCAGAGGCACACCATCGGTCCTGCAAACTATCGGACGAATTGCCCAACTGTTGAGGTTCTCTGAAAGCAGTTCACGTTCGGTGCTGGCGGTCGAGGCAGGCTCACACTCCGCGAGCGATCGAGCATCGCCGCCCACCCAGGCCCCGGACCCGGCCCGACCGGTGCCGAGCTACGCCCTCACCAGGCCCGGCTGACCAGCCGAGGCGGTGGCGCCATCGGAACCGGTTCCTCGGCAGCGGGCACCCCATGTCCGGGGAACCGAACGTCTGCGGCGAGCATCCGCCCCATGGACGGGCCGTCGATCGGACGGGAGAACAGGTAGCCCTGCGCGATGGGGCACCCGAGGTCTCGGAGCCAGGCCACCTGACGTTCGTGCTCGACCCCCTCAGCCACGACCGATTGGCCGAGCGCCGCCGCCAAGCCGATGACTGCGGCCACGATCGCCTCGTCCTCGCGATCCTCGCCGAGACCATCGACGAAGCCACGGTGGATCTTGAGGGCGTCGAGGGGGAAGCGCTTCAGGTAGATCAGCGACGAATAGCCGGTGCCGAAGTCATCCACCATGAACCGCACGCCAAGCTCCTTCAAGCGGTCCATGGTCTCCAGCGCCGCCGAGTCCTCGCCCATGACGACGCTCTCGGTGATCTCGAGCCACAGGCGAGATCCATCGAGACCGGTGGCCTGCAGCACCTCCCTCACCACCGCCACGAGAGAATCGTCCTTGAAGTGGCGGGCCGAGAGGTTGACCGACAGCGACAGGTCGGGTCGGCACGCCGACCAGGCCGCCAGGTGGCGGCACGACTCCTCGAGCATGAACCGGTCCAGTTCGGCGATGATCCCCGTCTCCTCGGCCACTTCGATGAAGCGATCCGGCTCGAGGAGGCCCCGCGTCGGGTGCTTCCACCGGACCAGGGCCTCGACCCGGGCGATGCGTCCGGTCGAGAGGTCCACGCCGGGCTGGAAGTAGGCCGACAGCTCCGCTGACTCGAGCGCGACCCGAAGCTCGCGCTCGAGCTCAGCCCGATCGACGAGCTCCGCCCGCATCTTCCCATCGAAGCGGACCATGCCGCATCGTCCGCCCTGCTTCGCCCGGTACATGGCCACGTCGGCATCGGCGAGCAGGGACTCCCCTGCGACGGGCTCGTCCGCTTCGGCGACCCCGATGCTCACGGTCAGCTCGACCTCGCGGTCACCTATCGTGATCGGGTCGGCCACCCGCTCCAGCAGACGCTGGGCGAGCCTGCCGGCGATGGCGCCGTCGACCCCTCGAGCGATGACCACGAACTCGTCGCCGGACAGTCGGGCGACCTCATCGTCGCCCCGCACGACCGATCGCAGGCGGCTGGCCACCTCCACCAGGACCTGATCGCCGACCTGGTGGCCGAAGAGGTCGTTGACCACCTTGAAGCGGTCGATGTCGATGAACAGCAGGCTCAGCGGGCGCTCGGCCGACGCATGTGCCATAGCAGCGTCGAGCGTCGCGATGGCGCCATCCCGGTTGAGCAGACCGGTCAGACCGTCGTGACGGGCCTCGAACTCCGCCCGGTCGAGGGACCGCCGAAGCTGGTCCACGGCAGCGGCATCGGTCACCGCGACCGATGCGTACTCGGCGAGGCTCACCAGGATCTTCTGCTCGGCGGTCGTGAAGCGCCGGCCCGGCCTGGCGCTGGCCACGTTGATCACCCCGACAGGTCGTCCATGCTCGAGCACCGGCGTCGCCATCGCCGCTTGCAGCTCGTAGCGTTCGTTCCGCCCCACCCGGTCGCGCTCTGCTTGGTAGTCGTCGGATACGACGAGCCGGTTCTCCGAAAACGCTCGACCGGCGAAGCCGTGGCCGAGGGGCATTTCCGCGAAGGCCTCCAGAAGGTCCTCCGAGTACCCCAGCAGCGATGCATGCGAGGCCCCCACCCCGTCCCCCGGCTGGATGCGCAACCCGACCACCTCGGCGTCGAGGAGCTCCGCGGCTCCCTGGGTGATGCTGTCGAGCACCTCCTGCAGCGGGGCGCGGAGCGAGATCGACCGCTGGATGCCGAACATCCGCGCGTTCAGATCCAGGGGTTCCCCGACGGCATTCGAAGCGGTCGCGGTCACGGTCAGGGTCCCGTTGTGACGCGAAGGCGGCTGGGGCGATCACCGCTGGCGGCGATCCAGAGCTCCTCGTGCTCGACTTGGAGCCGCATGCGGAGCTGGCGACCCACGGCGACCGAGTGATCCACCGTGCCGACGTTGATGTCCTTGCGGACCCAGTCCGCGACGCCCCCGTTGTAGGGGTCGTAGACCACGTCGGTCTCCACCAGGAGTTGGCAGTCGGAGCCGTCGGCGGCACAGTCGTACACCCGGACGTGGGGCCGAGCCTTCTTGTTGGCGTCGAAGTCCTTGGCCGTGGCCCACAGCTCGAGCGCCACCGGCCCGTCCAGGTCGAGCGACGAGCCCACCACGTCGTGGGTCCAGTAGAGGTTCTTGTCGGCCGAGCTCTGCGTCTCCTTGCCGTCGCCGTCGTCGAGGAAGATGCCGGGGTCGTCGGATGCGTCGTGGTCGGGTTCCGGATCGGCGGCCGGCAGCGGGGCACTCAGCAGGCCCCAGGTGCTCCCCGTCAGCGAGGTGCCCAGGAAGAAGTCCTGCGACAGGAGAGCCGAGTCGACGTTGACGGTCACCACGCCGATCGCACTCAACCCCCTCCCATCGGTCAAGCGATACGAGAAGGTGTCCGTGCCACCGAAGCCGGTGTCCGGCGTGTAGGTGAACGAACCGTCGGCACCGAGGGTGACCGAACCATCCGAGGGATCCACCTCGGGGACGGTCGACACCATCAGCGAATCGCCATCGGGGTCGTAGTCGTTCGCCAGCAGGCCGGGGGCCGCGACCACGAGGGGGGTGTCGCCCGGGGTGGCGTAGGCATCCTGGTTGGCCACCGGGGGCTCGGGAATGATGTCGGCGGTGATGTGGAGCTGGCTGGGGCGGTCACCGCTGGCGGCGATCCACAGATCGTCCTTCTCCACCTGCAGTCGCAGGCGAAGCTGCCGGCCAACCGGGATCGAGCGGTTCACGGCGCCGACGGCGATGTCCTTGCGCACCCAGTCCGCGACCTCGTTGTTGAACTCCTCGTAGTAACGCTCGCTGTCGGTCAGGAGCTGGCAGTCGGAGCCGTCAGCGGCACAGTCGTACAGCCGGACGTGGAGACGGGCCTCGTCCTTGTCGTCGAAGTCCTTGGACGTCGCCCACAGCTCGAGGTTCACCGGCCCGTGGAGCGAGAGGGGCGCACCGACCACGTCGTAGGTCCAGTAGAGGTTCTTCTCGGGGGTGTCCTGGTCCTCCTTGCCGTCGCCCTTCTTGAGCTCGAAGCCGGGATCGCCGGAGAGGTTGTGGTCGGGTTCGGGATCGGCCACCGGCAGCGGACCGCCTGCGAACTCCCACGCGCCCGCGTTGAACGATGTGCCCAGGAACAGCCGCTGGGAGATGACGGTGGCGTCGACCGTGATCGACACCTCGGCGACGGCGCTGAGACCGGTTCCGTCGTTCACCCGGTACGAGAACGTGTCCGTGCCCACGAACCCGGCGGCGGGCGTGTAGACGAACCCGCCGTCGCCGATCGCCGACAGGACCACCAGCCCGTTGGACGGGAGCTCCACCGGGATCAGCGAATGGGACAGGGCGTCTCCGTCTAGGTCGAAGTCGTTGGCCAGCAGACCGGGGGCGGGGACCACCAGGGGGGTGTCGTCAGGCGTCAAGTAAGCGTTGTCGTTGGCCACCGGGGCATCTGGCATCGGGGTCACGGCGATGACCACGGTGGCGGTGTCGCTGCCACCGTTGCCATCAGTCACGTCATAGGTGAACACATCAGTCCCGTTCGCGTTCGGGTCGGGGATGTAGGTGAAGGTGCCGTCACCGTTGTCCGCAACCGACCCCAACGTCAGGCCAGAGTCGTCGTAGCCCGCAACGGTGAGCGCGTCGCCGTCGACGTCGCTGTCGTTGACCAACACATCGACCGTCACCCCAGCCGGATCATCCTCATCCACCGCCCCGGCGTCATCGACCGCCACCGGGGCATCTGGCATCGGGGTCACGGCGATGGCCACGGTGGCGGTGTCGCTGCCGCCGTTGCCATCAGCCACGTCATAGGTGAACACATCAGTCCCGTTCGCATCCGGGTTCGGGATGTAGGTGAACGTGCCGTCACCGTTGTCCGCGACCGACCCCAACGTCAGGCCAGAGTCGTCGTAGCCCGCAACGGTGAGCGCGTCGCCCTCGATGTCGCTGTCGTTGACCAACACATCGACCGTCACCCCAGCCGGATCATCCTCAACGACCGCCCCCACATCATCTGATGCAACTGGGGCATCGTTCACGGCGGTGACGGTGATCGTGACCGCGGCGGTGTCGGACCCACCGTTTCCATCAGCCACGTCATAGGTGAACACATCAGTCCCGTTCGCATCCGGGTTCGGGATGTAGGTGAACGTGCCGTCACCGTTGT
>ERZ795053.2708-NODE-2708-length-20967-cov-5.580480_pt1 | contig 20967 bp, 15 predicted proteins | sample MGYA00375137_ERZ795053 | MGnify/ENA primary metagenome ERZ795053 (study PRJEB30182, sample SAMN05720284) | activated sludge metagenome | isolation source: Anaerobic digester | place: Hong Kong | collected 2014-12-17 ...
AATCGCGTGCACTTTCGGCACAAACAGGATGTAGGCTCTGTTTGTGCCAGTGCACGAGCGCAGGTTGAGATGCGCTCGCCGCCATGATGCGGCGTGAGATCGAGGCTGTAGCTGTGGTATACGTTTCGCCGACTCAGGATTCGCTTCGCAGCGAATCCCGGTTGAATGGCGAACGAGGGCGTACAAGCGATGCGCATGAGCGTGTTCTCGTCCCGGATCACGGTCGTGCTGGCCCTGTTGGCGGTGGCCTGCGCCGGTCCCGAGGAGCCGAAGCGCAAGAAGGTGGAGGTCAGCCGCTACCTGCTGCAGGTTGAAGAGAACCAGACCGGCTCCTTCCAGGCCCTCCAAGCCGCTGCCGCCAGCGGCGATGCCCAGGCTCAGCACGCGCTTGGCGTCGCTTATGCCGAAGGCTTGGGCGTTACCGCCGATCCGGCCGCGGCCGTCAACTTGTGGCGCGCCGCCGCCGCACAAGACGACCCCGATGCGCAGAACGCGCTCGCCGTGGCTCATGCACGGGGCTACGTCGTACAGCGCGATATGGACGAAGCCCTCCGCCTGTGGCGGCGCGCCGCCGAGCAAGGCCAGACGCTGGCTCAGTACAATCTGGGCAATGCCCTCGTGGTTACCGCGCAGGACCGCCCGCAGGCCACGGAAGGGATCGCGTGGCTGCAGCGAGCGGCCGACAATGGCGATCGACAAGCGCAGTTCGTGCTCGCCAATCTCTACTACACGGGACAAGGGGTCGCGCGTGACCCTGCCGAGGCCACGCGGCTGTGGCAGATGGCGGCCGCACAGGGGCATCGCGAGGCCGCAACCGCGCTGGTGCATCCGGAGCGGGTCACCGCCGAGCCACCGGAGGACGTCCCCTTCCCCGTCGCCCTGCGGGACGACGCTCCGCTGCCACCATCGTCGTCGCGCGGTGCCTCCTCGTCTCGGCCGGACGATGTGCGTGAAGACGCGGCCGACGCGGTCGCAGCCCTTGCGACGCTCGGCAAGCCGCGCCTGGACCGCTCCCCCGCGCAGTCCGCGCGCGCGACCACGGTATCACCGACCAAGGCTGGCAAGCGCGGCAGATCGAAGGCAGCGGTCGGTCGCGCGGGCAAACAGCCGTCGAAGGGTGTTCAGAGCAGCGGCCGCAGCGGCAAACGCGATGTCGTTGCGGCGCCCCGCGCCTCCCGCTCCAGTACGGTTCCGACCAAGATTGCTGCGAAGCCGAACGCTGGAGCGCGCGTTGCCCTGCCGGCGGCAAAGCCAGCTACCGCCAAGGGAGGCGCGCCAAAGAGTGCGCCGGCCAAGGCGGCCAAAGCACGCTCCCGCTAACGCGCAAGCCGCCGCGGTTGTGCTGATGCCGCCTGCGGCCCAGGGTTATCGGCGCCGCAGCAGTGAGCCCAGGATGCCGCGCACGACCTCGCGACCGAGTTGGCTGCCAAGACTGCGCGCGGCCGTCTTGACCAGAGTCCCGGCGATGCTCTCGGGCTCCCGCGGAGCGCGGCGCTGGCTTGTGGGTGCTGTCGGCCGCGATGGCGCGGCTGTTGCGGGCGCAGGCGTCGCCACTGCTGCCGCACGCTCCTTCAGGTGTTCGTAGGCGGAGATGCGATCGATCGCGACATCGTAGCGGCCGGCGAGCGGGCTCGCCGCCATCACCGTCGCCCGTTCGGTTGCACTCGCCGGGCCAAGGCGGGAGCAAGGCGGCCGAACGCGCGTGCGCTCGACGACGTTGGGAATGCCTTTGTCGCCCAGGGTCGAGACCAGCGCCTCCCCGACTTCGAGCTCGGTGATCGCCTGTTCGGCACTGAATTTTGGATTGGGCCGGAAGGTCTGTGCCGCCACGCGAACGGCCTTCTGGTCCTTGGGCGTAAAGGCGCGCAACGCATGCTGGACACGGTTGCCGAGCTGCGCCAGGACGCTATCCGGCAGATCCGAAGGCGACTGGGTGATGAAGTACACGCCCACACCCTTCGAGCGGATCAGGCGAACCACCTGCTCCACCTTCTCAAGGAGCGGCTTCGACGCCTGGTCAAACAGGAGATGCGCCTCGTCGAAGAACAAGACGAGCTTTGGCCGCTCCAGGTCGCCTGCCTCGGGCAGAACCTCGAACAGCTCCGACAAGAGCCACAAGAGAAACGTTGAATAAAGCCTCGGCTTATTGATCAACGCCTCGGCGGCCAGGATGTTGATCTGGCCATAACCATTGGCGGCGGAGCGCATGAGATCGTTCAGGGACAACGCCGGTTCGCCGAAGAACATCTCACCGCCTTCCCGCTCCAGGATCAGGAGCCGGCGCAGGATCGCTCCTACCGAAGCAGTCGTGATGTTTCCGTAAGTTGTCTGCAGTGCGGCCGCATTCTCGCCGACGAAAGCCAGCATCGCCCGCAGATCCTTGAGGTCGAGCAGCAAGAGGCCCTGATCGTCGGCGACGGCAAAGGCGGCATGGAGCACACCTTCCTGTGTCTCGTTGATCTCCAACAGCCGACCGAGGAGGAACGGGCCGAGCTCCGAGATGGTCGTGCGAACGGGATGGCCCTTCTCGCCGAACACATCCCAGAAGACGCATGGGAAGGCGCGAGGCGCGAAGTTCTCGAGGCCAACCTCGCGCGCCCGCGTCGCAAGCTTCGGCGTCAGCGCGCCGGGCTGGCACAGCCCCGACAGGTCGCCCTTCACATCGGCCAGAAAAACCGGCACGCCACGTTCGGAAAAGCTCTCGGCCAGACCTTGCAGCGTCACGGTCTTGCCGGTCCCGGTCGCGCCGGCGATTAGCCCGTGCCGGTTGGCGTAGCGTGACAGCAGAACGACCGCGTCGTCCGCCTTCCCGATCAGAATGGTTTCTGGGGTCATCGGGGGGTGCCTTCTGTTGTCGACAAGAGGCCGGCAGGCAGCTTCTCGCAGGCGGGGTGGGATGCGGATCTCCGCCCCACCACTTCACTCCACCCGCTGCCGGGCAAGGGGGTGGGCCTTGGCAATCAATGCCTTCAGCCTGCCGTCAAGCACATGAGTGTAGATCTGGGTCGTCGCGATGTCGGCGTGCCCCAGCATCTCCTGCAAGCTGCGCAGATCCGCGCCGTGGGCGAGCAAGTGCGAGGCAAAGGAATGACGGAGCACGTGTGGCGAGACACGCGTCGGATCAATTCCGGCGGCGACCGCAGTCTCTTTCAGCAACTGGGCAAAACGCGCCCGTGTCAGGTGGCCGCTGCGCGAGCGGGATGGAAACAGCCATGGTGAGGCCGACAGCTGTGCCGTGCCTGACCGGCGCGGAGCCTTGATCGCCTGCGAGTAGGTCATCAGCGCAGCGAGCGCTGGTTCGGTCAGCGGCACGATGCGCTCCCGCCCCCCCTTGCCGGTCACGATCAGCATCCGCTGTTCGGCGGCGAGCGCGGCCCGTGGCAGCGCGACCAGTTCAGAAACGCGCAGGCCGGTCGCGTAGACGACCTCAAGCAGTGCGGTCAGCCGCAAGCCGTCAATCCCCTCGCGTGCGCGGCCGGCAATGAGCAAACGTTCGACCTCTGCTTCACTGAGGTACTTGGGCAACGACCGCCCCTGGCGCGGGCGATCGATCGACGACGACGGATCGTCCTTGCGCAGACCTTCGACAAAAAGGAAGCGGAAGAACTGACGCAGCGCGGATAACCGGCGCGCTGTCGTCCGCGAGGAAAAGCCGAGCTGCGCCTGGGCTTGAATGTACGCCCGCACCGTGTCGGTATCAGCCGAGGCCGCCGACCAGCCACGCTTGTGGGCAAATGCGGTGAACTGAGCCAGATCACGGCGGTAGGCTTCGAGCGTATTTGCCGCCGCACCGCGCTCGGCCGCCAGCATTTCGAGGAACATTTCAACGAATCGGACGGTCTCCGTCGCCGCCGCGCCGCTTGCACCAGCGTGATCGGCCGTGCTCGCTTCGGTGCCAGAATCGGCTTCGGACACGTTCGCCATCGCGCTAGCGCTGGAACCGCTCTGGAGGGATGACGATTTCCTTCTGCTGCGTTGGCGCCGGAACCTCCCACACGACCAGGAAAACGCCTGCACCAATCAGCAAAAGAATGAGGGCGATCAAAAAGATGCGCAAACCAGAGACCTCCTCGTCTGTTTTCCTCCAGGAAGGGCCGACGTGCAGGCCGCGCTCGCCGCGCCTAAGTCCCACGCGCAGCAGCAGCCAAACGCACACTACAGCCCAGCCACGGAACGGGCTATCCTGCGAATGCCAAAAGGCAATTCGTTGGTACTCTATTCGCCGGAAAAGACCAGTGCAACGATGCCACCCGGGGATCGTGGTTCCAAAGCGCGCAGGCTGATGCAGGCCCTGTGCACACTGGGCCATCGCTCGATCGTTCTTGTCGGCCTGATGGGGGCCGGCAAGACGACGGTCGGGCGTTTGCTCGCAAGGTGCCTGGGCCTTGCGTTCAACGATGCCGACCACGAGATTCAGCGTGCAGCCGGCCTCACGGTTGAGGAGATCTTTGCCCGCTTTGGCGAAGCGAGCTTTCGCGCCAGCGAGCGACGGATGGTCGCCTCTCTGCTTGAGGCCGGGCCCATGGTGCTCGCCACCGGCGGCGGTGCCTTCATGGATGAGGAGACACGCGCAACCATCCGCGCCCGCGCGCTCTCAGTTTGGCTCAAGGCCGATCTCGACGTCCTGGTCGAGAGGACTGTCGGCCGCAGCGGACGACCGCTGCTGAACGAGGGTGATCCGAAGGAGACGCTGGCGGCATTAATCGCGGTGCGCTATCCCGTGTATCAGCTCGCGGATTTTGCCGTCGTGACCAACCATGAGCCTGCCCAAGTGACCGTTTGCCGCATCATCGACGCGCTATCGCATCAACACTTGCCGCGATCGCCAGGGCCTCGTGATTCTTCAGGTAAGCCGTCAGGTGAACTCGAATGACGCGTAACGTCGAAGGCTGGGCCGCTGCCCGACGGGTTCCCGTTACACTCGGCGCGCGCTCGTACGAAGTCGTTGTCGGCGAGAACCTGCTTGACGAGGCCGGCGCGCTGCTCGCGAGCCTGCTGCCGGTCAAGCGTGCGGTCGTGATCACCGACGCGATTGTGGCCCCTCTTTGCCTAGAGCGGCTGCGTGCGTCGCTCGCAGCGGCGGGCATCCAGGCCACGGACGTCGTTCTGCCGGCCGGGGAGCAGACCAAGGATTTTCCGACCTTGCAGGGGCTGTGCGAGACCCTGCTGGATGCAGGCGTCGAGCGGACGACCGTCGTGATCGCGCTTGGCGGGGGCGTGATTGGTGATATTGCGGGCGTCGCCGCGGGCATCGTCCTGCGCGGCTTGCCGTACGTGCAGATGCCGACCACGCTCCTGGCGCAAGTGGACAGTTCGGTCGGCGGCAAGACGGCGATCAATACCCGGCACGGCAAGAACCTTGTGGGCCTCTTTTACCAGCCGCGCGCGGTCATCGCCGACACCGCGATCCTGCGAACGCTGCCGGCCCGACAGATGCGAGCCGGTTACGCAGAGGTGGTGAAGTACGGCCTCATCAGCGACGCGCCCTTCTTCGATTGGCTTGAGGAGCATGGCGCGCGCGTTCTTGCCCACCAGGAGGATGCTTTACGGCGCGCGGTTGTGACGAGCTGCCGCGCCAAGGCTGCGGTCGTTTCGCGCGATGAACGCGAACAGGGCGAGCGAGCGCTCCTTAACCTTGGCCACACGTTCGGACACGCCTACGAGGCGGAAACCGGCTTCGGCGAGGCGCTGCTCCACGGTGAAGCGGTCGCGCTCGGCATGGTGCACGCGTTCATGCTGTCGGCACGGCTCGGCTTCTGTCCGCAGGCGGATGCCGAGAGGGTGCGAAAGCACGTGGCCGCGGTCGGTCTGCCGACCACGCTTGGCGATGTTCCGTCCGGTCCGTGGCCGGTTGATCGCCTGCTGGCGCACATGCGTCACGACAAGAAGGTCCGCGACGGCCGGCTGACGTTCGTCCTGGCGCGCGGCATCGGCAAGGCCTTCGTCAGCCGCGAAGTCGCTCCGGAAGCGATCGCAGCCCTGCTGCGCGAAGAAGGCGCCGGCCCGAACGCGGCCGCGCCATCCCCAGGCGACGAGACCCCATGATCGCGACCGTCTGCGTCATCTTGTTTCTGCTCATTTGCTCAGGTTTTTTCTCGGCGTCAGAAACTGCGCTGACTGCGGCCTCGCGACCGTTGATGCATCAGTTGGAGCAGAAGGGCGACCGGCGCGCTACGGCGGTCAATCGCTTGCGGGCGAAGACTGAACGCCTCATCGGTACAATTCTGCTTGGCAACAACTTCGTGAACATCGGCGCCTCGGCACTTGCCACGGGCGCACTGATCACGATTTTCGGCGAGGCCGGCGTTGCCTACGCGACGATCGGCATGACCGTCCTGGTGCTCATCTTCGGCGAGATCCTGCCCAAGACGTACGCGTTCCGCCATGCCAACGATCTCGCACTCCGCGTTGCCAAACCCATCGACATTCTGGCCGTGGTCTTCGCCCCGATCACACGGACGCTTGATCTGGTCGTGCAGGGCGTGCTGCGCCTGTTCGGTGCCGGGCGGCAGGAGGGCGAAGGCATCTGGCCGAGCGAGGAGGAACTGCGCGGCGCGATCGCGCTGCATGAGGGCGAGGGGGACATCAAGCAAGAACGCGCAATGCTGCACAGCATTCTCGACCTCGGCAAGGTTACGGTGGGGGAAGTCATGATCCACCGCAAGAATGTCACTGCGATCGACGCGGACCAGTCACCGGAAGCCGTCGTGACAGAGGTGCTGGCAAGTCCCTACACACGGATCCCCTTGTGGCGCGGTTCGCCCGATAACATCGTCGGCGTGGTGCACGCGAAAGCGCTGTTGCGCGCTGTCCAGAGCCGGAACGGCAGCACCACCGGCCTTGACATCGTCGCCCACTCGGCGAAGCCCTGGTTCGTTCCCGACACCACGTCGCTTCTCGATCAGCTGCAGGCCTTTCGCCGTCGGCGCGAGCATTTTGCCATCGTTGTCGATGAGTACGGCAGCCTGATGGGGATCGTGACCTTAGAAGACGTGCTCGAGGAGATCGTCGGCGACATTGCGGACGAACACGACATCACCGTACCGGGCGTCGTGCGCCAACCGGACGGCAGCTACATCGTCCAGGGAACAGTGACGATCCGCGACCTCAACCGTGAGCTCGGCTGGCGGCTGCCGGATGAGGAGGCGGTGACCATCGCCGGCTTGCTGCTGCACGAAGCGAAGCGGATCCCCGAGGTTGGCCAAGCCTTCATGTTCCACGGGTTCCGTTTTGACATCCTGCGCCGACACCGGCATCAGGTGACATCCGTGCGCGTCTCGCCGCCCGAGGCTGGACGGAACAAGGCAGTTGCCGGCGGCAGCGCTTCAAATCAGCCGCCGACGCCAGAGCCATTGCCATGACCTTGAGCAAGGCAAGTCCCCGCCAGCTCATCCACACCCGCTCGATTGCCTGCCATGGCTACCAGCGCCAGGACGGCCGGTGGGACATCGAGGCGACGCTCACGGACACCAAATCCTACTCGTTCGCCAACCGCGACCGCGACGGCATTGCCGCCGGCGAACCGATCCACTTGATGCGCATCCGGCTCACCCTTGACGACGATCTCGTCGTGCTCGCCGCTGAGGCCGCAACGGACGCCAGCCCGTTCACGATCTGCGGCGATATCGCGCCCAAGCTTTCTGCCCTGCTCGGCTTGCAGATTGGCCCCGGTTGGCGCCGAGCCGTGAACGCACGTTTCAAGGGCGTCGCTGGTTGTACGCACCTGACCGAACTGCTCCTCGGCCCGGTTGCGACGACAGCCCTGCAAACGATCGCCGGGGCGCGCGCCAAGCGCCTGCAGGACCGCCATGACGGCCGGCCGCCGGCAGTCATCGACACCTGCCATGCGTTGAGCGGTGACGGGCCGATCGTCAAGCGCGAGTGGCCGGCGTTCTATCGCGGCGAGAAGTGACGCGCCGCGCGCTCAGCTGCGCCTGGCAGCAGCCTCGGCCGGCGTCAGCGTGCTCAGCGCCAGTGCGTGCACGGGGCCGGCCAGTTCGGTGGCGAGAATGGTGTTGATGCAGCGATGCCGCTCCAGGCGCGCCATCGGCTCGAAGGCAGCCGCAACGATGGTGACGCGGAAGTGCGTCTCACCCTCGGGCCGCGATCCGGCGTGCCCGGCATGACGACGCGATTCATCCACGACGTCGAGCACTTGCGGAGCAAGGGCGGCCGTGAGCTTGGCTCTGATCGTTTCCGCGACGGACATGGTGGCACGGGTTTACGGCCCTGGTGCAGGCAGGTCAACCGATGACGGCGACGACACGCCCGCGCGCCGTGGGCCTCCTCTGCCTGGTCATCGCGCTCTGGGGAGCCAACTGGCCGATCATGAAGGTCGGCCTGTTGGATATGCCGCCGCTCACCTTCGCCGCTGTCCGGCTGTTGCTCGCGACACTGACCTTGTTCGTGATCTCGCCGCGGCGGCTCAAGCTACCGGCGGCGCGCGACCTGCCGGTGGTGCTGTCGGTCGGCCTCCTACAATTGTTCGCCTTCATGCTGTGCATGTATCTGGCCTTGATGGTGGTGCCTGCCGGCCGTTCGGCGATCCTCGCCTACACGACGCCGATCTGGGTGGTGCCGATGGCGACGCTTTGGCTTGGCGAGCGGATGACGCCTATGAAGGCACTGGCGCTCGCGATCGGCTTGGCCGGCATCGGGGTGCTCTTCAACCCGGCCGCGCTCGATTGGGGTTCGCGGGCGGTCCTCATTGGCAATGGGCTGTTGCTGGCGGCCGCGGCAGCCTGGGCGATCACGATCGTTCATGTACGTGGCCGGCGCTGGCAGGCGACGCCTTATCAGCTGCTGCCGTGGCAGATGCTTCTGGCCACGCTCGCGAGCGGTTGGGTGGCCTTCGCCTTCGAAGGCGATGCCACCACCCACTGGACGCCGCGGCTGATCGTCATCTTGCTCTACAACGGCATTCTCGCCTCGGCATTCTGCTCCTGGGCGTTCAACGAGGTGGCGCGCTCGCTTCCGGCAACGACGACCTCGCTGGGCTCGCTGGGCGTGCCGGTCATCGGTCTATTGGCGTCGGCCGCGTGGCTGGGCGAGCCCCTGGCCCCGAGCACGGTTCTAGGGCTTGTCCTGATTTTGAGCGCCGTCGCGCTCCTCGTCCGCCAGGAAATCGGCGCGCGGTCGTAAGCTGGCAGCCATCACCGCTGCGCTGCCGGCAGGATCAGCTCCGCGCGCAACCCCGGTGAATTATCCGCAAGCTCAAGGCGCCCGCCATGCAGCCTCGCGACCGCCGCCACGAGGCTGAGGCCAAGGCCGCTGCCGGGTGTGCTGCGGCTCGCTTCCAACCGGTAGAAGCGCTCGATGACCCGGTCGCGCTGATCCTCAGGAATACCAGGGCCATGATCCCAGACCGTGATCCGGGCGGCCTCCCCTTCCGTGCCGAGCGCCAGGCCGACGCTTCCGTTGGCGCCATCTGCGGGCGCCGCTGAGAACTTGATCGCGTTGTCCATCAAGTTGGCGACCGCCTGAAACAGAAGCGCGCGGTCGCCTTTGATCGTCGCGCCTGAACCGGCATCGACGATGAAAAACAAACCTTTTTCCTCGGCGACCGGCTCGTAGAGATCGACCACGTCGGTGACCAATGCGCCGAGGTCGACCGGCTCGAAGTTCCGCCGCGGCGCGCCCGATTCCGCCTGGCCGATGCTCAAGAGCGCGTTGAATGTCTTCAACAGGTGGTCGGCATCGTCGATCGCTCGGCCGATTGCCTCGCGGCAGGCCGCTCCGTCCGCGTCCTCAACCAGCGCCCGATCCAAGCGATTGCGCAGCCGTCCCAAGGGCGTTCGCAGATCGTGCGCAATGCTGTCGGTGACCTGCTTGATCCCCGCCACGAGGCGCTCGATCTGATCGAGCATCGCATTGAGGTTTGCCGCCATCTGATCGAATTCATCGCCGCGACCGCTCTGCGGCACGCGTCGGCTCATGTCGCCGGCCATGATTTCGCGGCTGGTCTGATTGATGCGGTCAAACTCCCGGAGCAAGGACCGGCTCATCAGGAAGCCGCCGAGGAGGGAAACACCGACGGTCACGGCAAGCCCGACCGCCAGCAGGCGCGCGATCGAGTCTGCGATGCGCACGCGTTCAGCGACGTCGTGGCCGACCAGCAGATGAAGTCCACCCGAGAGACTGAAAACGCGGGCGCGGCCGTACTGGGCACGTTTGACTGTGGGGTCCGGATCGCTCAACGGGAACGTCACCCAGCCATCGGCATCGGGCTGTTCGAAGGGCCATCCGTCAAGGTTCCCGGCGAGGGGGCGAAAGGCCGGATCGGCGAGAAGATAGAGCGCGCCGCTGGGATCGCCTGCGCGCATCCTGCCGTTCAGGATCTCGATCAATCCAACCGTGCCGCGCTGGGAATACTGTTCGGCGAGGCCACGAATCTCGGCGTCGATCGTCGCTTCGATCTGTCGCGACACGGCGCCGGTTGCCATCCAGTAGCTGGCACCAAACAGAACAAGAACAGACGCGCTGAACAGGCAAAGGTAAATCAGCGTCAGGCGAAACTTGCGCGAATGCAGCAGCCTATGACGGTGCACGGAGGCAATACCCAATGCCACGGACGGTGTGGAGCAGCTGCGGGTGGTCGTCGCTGTCGATTTTGTGCCGGAGCCGGCTCATGTGGACATCGATGACGTTGGTCTGCAAGTCGAAGTGACAATCCCAGACGTGCTCCAGCATCATCGTGCGGGTAACCACCTGTCCCTGGTGTTCCATCAGGTATTGCAGGAGCTTGAATTCTCGCGGCTTGAGGTCGATGGGCTCACCCTTGCGCGCAACCCGGTGCGAGCGCAGATCCAGCTCCAAGTCGGCCACCCGCAAGACTGTCCCCGGCCGGCTTGCGACTGGACGGCGCAGCAATCCCTCGACACGGGCGAGGAGTTCGGAGAAGGCGAACGGCTTCACAAGATAATCGTCGCCACCGCCGCGCAACCCGTCGACCCGATCCTTGACATCTCCCATTGCACTCAAGAACAGGACGGGTGTTTGTTGACCAGCGCTTCGCAATGCCTTGACCACGGACAAGCCGTCAAGACCCGGAAGCATGCGGTCGACGATCGCAAGGTCATACGGCTCACGGACGGCCTGAAACAGCCCATCGCTGCCGTCCTCGGCAACATCAACGAAGAAGCCGGCCTGGCGCAGGCCCTTGGCGATATAGCCCGCCATCTCTGCGTCGTCTTCAATCACCAGGATCCGCATGTCGCTTTCCAAGTCCATGCCTTGCCGCGGCGGCTGCCCAGCGCCCGGGTTCGCGCTGATTATACCCATGCGATCGGCTCCTGTTGAACAAGCGACGATGGAGGTTGGACCATAAGAAGAACCGGGACCCCGGCCATTCGGGGTGGGAGCAGAATGGCTCAATGGGGTCCCGGCGGCCCGGGCTCTCGGCTGGGCCAAGTGGGTAGTCGCGGTTGATCAGGCGATGCGAAGGGCCACGAAGCGCTCGCCGTTGGGGCCGGCGACCTTGAACGTCATGACCGATTGTCCGCCACCGCGGCTTTCCTTGACGATCTTGAGAATGTCTTTCGTCGAAGTGACGGTTTGCAGAGCGACACTCGTGATGATGTCTCCCGGCCGCATCCCCTCGCGGGCGGCGATGCTGGTCGCGTCCACGTCAACAATCAGCACACCATCGACGTCTTGCGGGATGTCATAGCGCTGGCGATTTTCAGGCGTCAGGTCGGCCAGCGTGAGGCCGGTGTCAGGAATGGTGGCGCTCTGACCAGCCCGGTTGTGGCCCGCGTTCGCGGCCAGCTTCGCATCCGACGGCAGCGCCGCCAGCGTTACGCTGAAGGGCTTTCGCGCCTGATCACGCCAGACGGTCATTTTGACCGAGCTGCCGACCGGCGATGCCGCGACAAGGCGGGGCAGATCCTTGAACTTTTCGACCGTCTTCCCGTTCCACTCAAGGATGATATCGCCGTCCTTGAGCCCGGCGGCCTTGGCCGGCGTACCGTCGCCGACCGAAGAGACCAGGGCACCCTTGGCGCCATCAAGTCCGAAGGCTTGGGCCAGTTCGTCCGTCACCGGCTGGATCTGAACGCCAAGCCAGCCGCGCTCCACCTGCCCGTCGTCCCGCAAATCGGCGACGACCTGGGCGGCGAGGTTCGAAGGAATGGCGAAGCCGATTCCGACATTGCCGCCGTTCGGCGAAAAGATGGCCGTGTTGACGCCGATGACCTTGCCGTCGGCAGCAAAGGTCGGACCGCCGGAGTTGCCGCTGTTGATGGGGGCGTCGATCTGCAGGAAGTCGACCAGGGCACTGCCGGCGAGATCGCGGCCACGCGCTGAGACGATGCCGGCGGTGACGGTGCCACCGAGGCCGAACGGATTGCCGACCGCCATGATCCAGTCGCCGGGGCGGACGCCGTCGGAGTCGCCGAACGCGACGTACGGCAACGGCTTGCCAGCTTCGATTTTCAAGAGGGCGAGGTCGGTCTTTTCGTCGCGGCCGATCACCGTGGCCGGGTAACTCTCGTCGCCGATGGTCACCTTGATCGCTTCTGCGTCATCGATCACGTGATTGTTGGTGACCACATAGCCCTGCTGATCGATGATAAACCCGGAGCCGACCGCCATCGGCCGGCCCATCCCGGAACCTGGCCCCTCTCGGTTGCCAAAGCCCGGATGACGCTCACCGAAAAATCGCTTGAACAGGTCCTCGAACGGCGAGCCTTCCGGCAGCTGCCCCATATCCGGGACGCCACCCATCATCTGTACGGGCTCGACAGCGCGCGTGACCGAGACATTGACCACCGCTGGCGATACTTTTTGTGCCAGATCGGCGATGTCGTCGGGAGCGCCCTTGGCAAACGCGGCCGTGGTCGCCAACAAAGCCGCTGCGGTCGCCGTCGCAATGATGGCCCAACGCCGCCGGTTCACGGGCGGTACCGCCGGCAGCGCCAATTGCGGCGTTTCGGCTGTCCCGTCCGGTCTTACGTGGATAACAGAACTCATCTCGGATGCTCCATTGTGCTGGGGGAGGCGGCATTGCGCTCACCACCGTGTGGAGCCGAGATAGCAACCCCAGATGAACTCCGGCTGTGGGCTTCCTTAACAATTGGACAGGATCGGTGCGGAGATCGCAGCAACCGCCGGCGATGAGACTCTCGACCCCACCACCTGAGTGGCAGGGACTATCCAGATCGCTTCGCATTGTCGAGCAGGCGGGCGATCCCGGCCAGCGGGATGCCGAGCCAATCCGGGCGGTTGGCGGCTTCGTAGCAGACCTCGTAAAGCGCCTTTTCGAGCACGAACGCATCGACCGCGGCGGCGAAGGCGGCATCGTCCTGCGGTACCGAGGCGCACCCCCTGACCGCCGCGCGATAGGCGGCGAGAAAGCGCCTGGTCGTGGTCGTTCGCCACCTGGCGATCGTCGCCCGCTCAAGGGCGGCGCCTTCGCCGCTCGCCGCCGGCGACTTGCGCTTGTTGGCGGCCGTGTTGCCCGCGTAGTCGAACGAGCGCACCATGCCGGCGACATCGCGCAGTGGCGAACTCTTGGCACGCCGGCGTTCCAGGCCGTGCAACGGCTCACCTTCGAAATCGAGGACGTAGAAATCGGTCCCGGCCACCACGACCTGGCCGAGGTGAAGGTCGCCGTGGATGCGGGTTTTCACCGTTCCGGCCAGCGCGTCAGCGGGAACGACCCCAAGCCGCTCGATCATCCCCCAGTCATCCAGGATTCTCTCGGCCAGCGCCCTTGCCTCCCCGCCAAGCTTGCCCTCGGCGACGGAGCGGCCGAGCGTATCGCGCGCCTTCCCCGCTAAGCTGGCGATCTGGCCGGTCCACGCCTCGATATCGCTCGGGCCCGCGGGCTCGGGCGCGAACGCCCGATCGTCGGTATCCATCGCGAAGGCCCTGTGCAGGTCGCCAATCCGCCCCGCCAGCGTTTCCGTCAAAAGCCAATATCCTTCGTGGGCTCTCTCGTCATCGAACACGTCGCTTTCTGTGGGCGGCATCATCCCGACCTCGTTAAGGACGCGATCGAGGTGATCGAGCGTCATCGCCCAGCCATCCCCTTGATTACGGACAAATTCCTGGACAAGCGCGACGGCGGTGACCGAACCGTCACCACCCAGCAATTCGACCGAACCGAGCAGCCGTGGCGCGTTGGCGTAATGCGCGACGTCGGTCAGGAAGCGCCCAATTTCGATTTCCGGGTGGGTCCCCGCCTGCAATCGACGGTAGATCTTAATGATCAAGCGGTCGTCGATCAGCAGCGACGTGTTGCTCTGTTCGACCCCGAGGCGCCGGCAGTTCTTGAGGGAAACGTCGCGAAACTCATCGAACGCAGCCGTCGGCCGACAGGCGAGGCAGCTGTTGGCCGCGCTGCGGATGTCCTTGCTGGCGCCGACGGCTTCAAACAGGAGCAGCGGCAGTTCATCGCCGACCGTCGCATCATAGAGCACGCCGACATGGGGGCCGCGCCGGACACGCGCGAGCACATTTGGCTGCAGCCGTGAAAGCGGCTCGTCGTCATCGGTTTCCCATGCGATCGCCAGCGGCAGGGAGTAGCGTTGGAAAGGGGCGCCCTCCCGCGATACATCGATGAACGCGATGGCGCAGTCGCCGGAACCGGAGACGAGATGGACCCGGTCGGCAAAGATTGCGGTCGTCGCCAAGCCTTCCTTGTCGGCGTACCAGCGCTGCAGCGACAAGAACTCCGGCAGCACGCGATCCGCCAGCATCTTCGCGGTGCGCATGGTCAAGATCGAGGGCCAATCCGCCGGCAGCACCAAAGTCTGGAACTCGGGCAGGGACGCGGTATAGGGCTCATGCCAGGTCGGAGCTTCCGCTTCCTCGGCGAGGACGAACGCGTAAAACCCATAGCCTGGCAGAGTGATGAAGTACGGCAGGTCGCCGATCGGCGGAAACGCGCTGCGGTTGAGAATCTCGACCGGTACGCGGCCCTTGAACGTACTGAGGTCAAGCTCCGCGGCTTGCGGCGATGACGCCAGATTGGCAACGCACAGCACGACCTCATCCGGACACTCCCGCGTGTAGGCCAAAACCTTGCGGTTGCGCGGGTAAAGCAGGCGGGTGTCGCCACGTCCGAGCGAGCAGTGCTCGTTGCGCGCCATCAGCGCCCGCCGCGTCCAGTTGAGCAGTGAGGCCGGCTGCCGCATCTGCGTTTCAACGTTGACCGCGGTATATCCGTACAGGGGATCCATGATCGGCGGCAGGTAAAGCTGCTGCGGATCGGCCTTGGAGAAACCGCCATTGCGGTCCGAGGACCATTGCATCGGTGTGCGCACGCCGTTGCGATCGCCGAGGTAAATGTTGTCGCCCATGCCGATCTCGTCGCCATAGTAGAGCACGGGCGTTCCCGTGAGCGACAGCAGCAGGCTGATCAACAGCTCGATCTTGCGGCGGTCGCCGCCCAACAGTGGCGCCAGGCGACGCCGGATGCCGAGGTTGATGCGCGCCTTCGGGTCGGCGGCATAGAACTGCCACAGGTAATCGCGCTCCCGCGCGCTGACCATTTCAAGCGTCAGTTCGTCGTGGTTGCGCAGGAACACCGCCCACTGGCAGGACTCCGGGATCTCCGGGGTCTGCCGCAGGATGTCGGTAACCGGATATCGGTCTTCCCGCGCCAGCGCCATGTAGATGCGCGGCATCAGCGGGAAGTGGAACGCCATGTGGCATTCGTCGCCGTCGCCGAAATAGGGTCGCACGTCTTCCGGCCACTGGTTGGCCTCGGCGAGGAACATCCGGTCCGGAAAGTTGGCGTCGAGCCACGCCCGCAAGCGCTTGATCACCGCGTGCGTTTCGGGAAGGTTTTCGTTGCTGGTGCCGTCGCGCTCGCACAGGTAGGGAATGGCATCGAGGCGCAACCCATCGACGCCCATTTCCAGCCAGAAGCGCATGATCCGGGTGATTTCGGCAAACACCCGCGGATTGTCGAAATTGAGATCCGGCTGGTGCGAGAAGAATCGGTGCCAGTAGTAGGCACCGGCTTCGTCGTCCCAGGTCCAGTTTGACTTCTCGGTATCGCAGAAGATGATCCGCGTACCGTCATACTTCTGGCTGTTCTCGCTCCACACATAGTAATTGCGTCGCACCGAGCCGGCCTTCGCAAGCCGCGCCCGCTGGAACCACGGATGCGCATCGGAGGTATGGTTGATCACCAGCTCGGTGATGACGCGCAAGCCCCGGTGGTGCGCCTCGTCGAGGAACCGGCGGAAATCGCGGAGCGATCCGTAGGATGGATGCACGCCCCGATAGTCGGCGATGTCGTAGCCATCGTCCCGCTGCGGCGAGGGGTAGAACGGCAAGAGCCAGACCGCGGTGACGCCGAGGTGGGTCAGATAGTCCAGCTTTTCGGTGAGCCCGCGGAAATCGCCGATCCCGTCGCCATCGCTGTCGCAGAATGCCTTGACGTGAAGCTGATAGATGATCGCGTCCTGGTACCAAAGCGGCGTCGTGTCGCGCGTTCCGTGCATCGGCTTTGTTCCTTCCCTTCCGTCCGGCGGGCCCGCTCCTTGCTGAAGCGTCGCAAGGCCCGTCGCCGCGGTTGATCCACGGCAGCGCTACCCCGCCCCAACCCGCGGCGGATCCGCAAGCCGTTGCCCACGACCGGTTGAGCCCACCTCCATTATGCCATAGGATCACGCCGCTCAAACCGGCAGGTGCCACGCCAAACCGACAATCATCGATTTAGCGGGAGCAGAATGAGCGACAAGCTGCGAGTCTGGCCCGGCTGTCCCTATCCGCGCGGCGCGACGTGGGACGGCAAGGGAGTAAACTTCGCCGTCTTCTCCCACAGTGCAGAGCGCGTCGAGGTCTGCCTGTTCAGCGGCCGAGGCGGGCGGGAAACAGCGCGCATCACCCTGCCCGAGTACACCGACGAAGTCTGGCATGGCTACCTGCCGGATCTTCGCCCAGGCCAGCTTTACGGCTACCGGTGCTACGGCCCCTATGACCCGGCCCGGGGGCACCGCTTCAACCCAAACAAGCTGTTGCTCGATCCCTACGCCAAGGCGATCGTTGGTGACTTGGCTTGGACCGATGCGCATTTCGGCTATCGAATTGGCGCCGGCACCGCCGATCTGTCGTTCAGCCGCCGCGACAGCGCCCGCTGGATGCCGAAGTGTCAGGTCGTCGATGGGCCGTTCGACTGGGAAGGCGACGACCATCCCCGTCACCCGTGGCACGACACCATCATCTATGAAGCGCACGTCCGCGGCATGACCATGCGGCATCCCGATGTTCCGGACGCCATCAAGGGGACATTCGCCGGGCTCGCCCACCCAGCCGTTGTTCGTCATCTGCAGGACTTGGGTGTAACCGCCATCGAGTTGCTGCCGATCCACGCCTTTCTCCAGGACCGGCATCTGATTGAGCGAGGCCTCAGCAACTACTGGGGGTACAACACGCTCGGTTTCTTTGCCGTCGAACCGCGCTACCTCGCCAGTCGCAACCGGGATGAATTCAAATCCTTCGTCAAGACATACCATGCGGCCGGTCTCGAAGTCATTTTGGACGTTGTTTACAATCACACGGCCGAAGGCAATCAGTGCGGACCGACGCTCAGCTTCCGCGGCATCGACAACAGCTCCTACTATCGCCTCGTTGCTGATAATCCCCGCTATTACATGGACTTCACAGGTTGCGGCAATGCTTTCAACCTGCATCACCCGCGCGTCCTGCAACTGGTCGTCGACTCGCTGCGCTACTGGGTCGAGGAGATGCACGTCGACGGCTTCCGCTTCGATCTGGCAACGACGTTGGCACGTGAGGCACACGGCGGCTTCGATCCGCACTGCGGGTTCCTCGATGCCGTGCGCCAGGATCCTGTCCTGGCGCGGGCAAAGCTCATAGCAGAGCCATGGGATGTCGGCGACGGCGGCTACCGGGTGGGCGGTTTTCCGCCGGGCTGGGCGGAATGGAACGATCGCTATCGGGATACCGTGCGCCGGTTTTGGAAAGGTGACCAAGGTGGCGTCGCCGACCTCGCAACGCGCATCACGGGATCGAGCGACATTTTCGATACCCATGGCCGCCGCCCGTGGTCGTCCGTCAACTTCGTGACCGCGCACGACGGCTTCACCCTGGCTGATCTGCTCAGCTACAATGAGAAGCACAATTCGCAGAACGGAGAAGAAAATCGCGACGGAACCAACGATAACAACAGTTGGAACTGCGGCGCGGAGGGTCCGACCAATGACCAGGATATTCTGAAACTACGAACCAAGCAGAGCCGCAATCTGATCACGACCCTTCTGCTGTCGCAGGGATTGCCGATGTTTCTTGGCGGCGACGAAATCGGCCGCAGCCAGCACGGCAACAACAACGCCTATTGCCAGGACAACGAGATCAGTTGGATCGAATGGCCGGGCGCCGAGGATCCCCGGCAATCAATGCTGGCGTTCGTGCGCAGACTGATGCGGTTGCGCCGCGATCATATCGTTTTTCGGCGCCACCGCTTCTTTCATGCGCGCGCGATCCCGGGAACGGACATTCGCGACATCACCTGGCTACGGCCGGACGGCGCAGAGATGACTCCCGACGACTGGGCATGCAGCGAGGGCTCCACACTCGGTTTCCTCCTGCGCGGTGAAGCGGGCGAGTATCACCTGACGGCCGAGGGCGAGCCGCAGCCGGACGACAGCTTTCTCGTTCTTCTCAATGCCTCGCATGAGGCAATCGACTGGACGGTGCCGGGGATCGAAGTCGGCGACGCCTGGATCGGCATCGTCAATACCGATGAAGAGGACGGCTTCGGTGGCGAACGCCGGCACCAGGATGGCACGCCGTTGGTTGTGCCGGCACGATCCACGATTGTCATGATCCGCTCGTCTTGAGCGGCAAGAAAGAGGAAGGGACGATGGGGACAGCGCCCAGAACGCCCGTTTTCGGAGCACAGCTGCGCGATGGCGGCGCCCAGTTTCGTCTTTGGGCGCCGGATTGCCAGAAGATTGCGCTCTGTCTCGATGGTCCGGACGTGACGGCGGAGGTGCCGCTGGTCCGCGACGCCGACGGCTGGTGCGAGCACTTCGTCGCAGGAGTCCTGGCCGGCGCGCGTTACAGCTACCGGATCGATGGCGGCCTCAAGGTTCCCGACCCGGCGACGCGCTTCCAGCCGGACGATGTTCACGGCGCCAGCGAACTGATCGACGCCAATGCGTACGCGTGGCGCTGCAACGACTGGCGTGGCCGGCCATGGACCGAGGCCGTCATCTATGAGCTGCACATCGGCACGTTCTCGCCGGAAGGCACCTTCCGCGGCGCCCTCGACCGGCTCGATGCCCTGGTCGAGCTTGGCATCACCGCGATCGAGCTGATGCCGGTCGCCGATTTCCCCGGTGCCCGCGACTGGGGCTATGACGGCGTTCTGCTGTTCGCACCGGATTCCCGCTACGGCCGGCCTGAAGACCTCAAGGCACTGATCGACGCGGCCCATGCCCGCGGCCTGATGGTGCTCCTCGATGTCGTCTATAATCACTTCGGGCCGGAGGGGAATTACCTTCACGTTTATGCTAGGCGCTTCTTCGATCCCGAGCGGCACACACCCTGGGGGGCTGCGATCAACTTCGACGGCGCCGACAGCCGCTGGGTGCGTGAGTTCTTTATCGAGAACGCCGTCTACTGGCTGAGCGAGTACCGCTTCGACGGCTTGCGGCTCGACGCCGTGCACGCCATCGACGACCGCTCGCCTCAGCACATCCTGGAAGCGATCGCCGAGCGCGTCTACGCGGCCATTCCTGGGGACCGGCAGGTCCATCTGGTCCTGGAGAACGACGACAACGAAGCGCACCACCTGCAGCGGACGCCCGGCCGACGGCCGCCGCGCTACGTCGCGCAGTGGAACGACGATTGCCACCACGCCTTTCATGTCCTCCTCACCGGGGAGAGCGAGGGCTACTACGCCGACTATGCCGATGACCCGGGCCGGCACCTTGCCCGCTGCCTCACCTCAGGGTTCGCCTACCAGGGCGATCCGTCGCCGTTCCGCGGCGGCGAGACGCGCGGTGAACCGAGCGCCGATCTGCCGCCGACGGCGTTTGTCAATTTCGTCCAGAACCACGATCAGATCGGCAACCGTGCCTTCGGCGAGCGGCTGTCGGCACTGGCGGAACCGGCGCCGCTGCGCGCCGCAGCCGCGGTCCTGCTGCTCGCCCCGTCACCGCCCTTGTTGTTCATGGGCGAAGAGTGGGCTGCACCGGAGCCGTTCCTCTTCTTCTGCGATCTTGGCGAGGACCTGCGTGATGCCGTCCGCGAGGGCCGCCGCCGGGAGTTCAGCAAGTTCCCCGCCTTCGAGGACCCCGACGCGCGGGCACGCATCCCCGACCCGACGGCAGAAGCGACTTTTCGCGCCTCGATCCTCGACTGGCGACAGCGCGAAAAACCTGAGCACGCCGCGATGCTCGACCATTATCGCCGCCTGCTTGCCTTGCGGAAGCTGGAGATCGCGCCACGGCTGAAGGGCATAGCCGGCCACGCCGGACGCGTCTTGTGGCAGGACGGCACGGCCATCGCCGCCGAGTGGAGTCTCGGCGATGGCACAATCCTTTCACTGCGCACCAATCTCGGCCCGGACCCGAAACCGGCGCCATCGACCCGCGCGACCGGGCGGGTCGTATTCGAGGTTGCGGCGATCGCCGCCGGCACCGGACAGCTCGCGCCCTGGTCGGTGTCGTGGCGCCTAACTGAAGCCACTTGAAAGGATTGTTGATGCCGGCCTCCTGCCCCGCCATTCCGCGCGCCACCTACCGCTTGCAGTTCCACAGCGGCTTCACCTTCGCCGATGCGATGGCGATCGTACCCTACCTGGCCGAACTCGGGATCAGCCACATCTATGCGTCGCCCTACCTGAAGGCCCGGCCGGGCAGCCACCACGGCTACGACATCATCGATCACAACGCGATCAATCCGGAGATCGGCGACAACGAGAGCTTCGCCGCATTGTGCGGCGCGCTTTCCGCGCACGGCATGGGGCAAATCCTCGATTTCGTG
>ERZ795053.2709-NODE-2709-length-20966-cov-5.673186_pt1 | contig 20966 bp, 16 predicted proteins | sample MGYA00375137_ERZ795053 | MGnify/ENA primary metagenome ERZ795053 (study PRJEB30182, sample SAMN05720284) | activated sludge metagenome | isolation source: Anaerobic digester | place: Hong Kong | collected 2014-12-17 ...
TTTTTAGGTCTATCTAACGCGACGATTTATAATACCGATATCATTGATAATATTATGGATGACATTGATGAGTTTATCAATGCATCTAAAAAACATGAAGTTAGAGATATCATCACAGGTTATTTAAAGAACAATAAATAGTATAGAAACGTCTTTCCTTTAGGAATGGCGTTTTTTTACTGTTGTATATCAGTGGTAATGAGATATTGTGAGATGGTAGAATTGACATGCTCAAATGATATATGCACAATGAATCATTGATTTCGTGGAGGTTTATATGACACAACAAAAAACAATTAATGTTTGGTCAGGGATATCGATATTAGCGGGTATCATGATCGGTTCAGGTATTTTCTTTTTAGGATTTCAAATTTTAGATCGTTCTTATCAGTCATTACCACTTTCAATTCTTGCTTGGGTTGTCGGGGGATTAATAACGTTATTTTCTGGATTGAGTTATGCTGAACTGGGTACACTATTTACTGAAAATGGTGGATATTATGTTTACTTGAAAGAAGCTTATGGAAAACGTATGGCTTTCTTATCAGGATTTATGAACTTGATTTTATCTTCTTCGGGAAGTATCGCATTACTTGCTATTCTTTTTGGACAAATTATTGCAAACATTTTTCCAGGATTAAGTTCAGTCATCAGTTTAATAGCGTTTTTAGCTATCCTTGTCTTAAGCCTAATTAATTTCTTAGGATTGAAAATTGGGACACTCGTTCAAATGATTTTTATGGCAGCTAAACTCATCCCTATTGTTATGATTATTATCATGGGTTTACTTGTTGGCGAACAGGAGTTAGTTAGCACATCACTTCTTGATGGCAAATCATTTTTTCAAATTCTTGTAGCTTTTGGTTTTGCAGTTGTTGGTACTTTATGGGCTTATGAAGGATGGACAAATCTCAATGTATTAACAGGACATATGAAAAACGTCAAGAAAGATTTACCTAAAGCTTTATCGATAGCAACGATCGGTGTGATGGCTATTTATGTCTTATTTATTGTTTCACTCTATCGTGTGGTGGCTTATACGGATTTATTATCTGCAACTTATGGTTGGTTTATCTTTAATGCTGCGTACACCTTATTTGGTAGTGCGGGTCAATTGATTATTATGATTTCTGTTGCTATTTCAGTTTTTGGTGCGTTGAATGGTAGCATTTTAGTATTCCCAAGAGTCTATCAAAAGATGGCTGAAGATGGTTTATTCTTCAAGAGCGTTGCTAAAAATCATCCCAAGTATCAAACACCTCACATTTCATTGATCTTATCTGCAGTCTTTGCTTCTATTTTGGTTGCTGCTGAATTTTTGATTTCATCGATCAGTGTTGAGTCTTTACTCACGTTTGTTGTCTTTGCAGGTTTAATTTTTAACACACTGATTTTCATATCATTATTCAAATTTAGAAAAACTCACCCTGTTGAACAATATCCTCGTTATCAAGTATGGGGTTATCCAGTTGTACCAGGACTCGCTATTTTAGGATTAGTGATGTTGCTTGTTGCAACACTATTAGAAAGTTTGGTACCATCACTCATTGGTCTTGGTGTACTTATTTTGGGTTACATGATTTTCACATGGATTGAATTAAGAAAGAAGAAATTAGCATAAAAAGGTGTATGATATCTATAAAGGAGTGGTGATATGTCAAAAAGACTTGTTATTAGCCTTCTATTAGGTACTTTATTAGGTGTATTTTGTATTGTTGGAGCATCCTTGCGAATGCCTGGTGAACTTAGTACAGTCTATTTAATATCTTTTTGGTTTAATAGATTGTTAATGGGGTTAGTCATTGGATTATTGGCACGTCCAAAGGATATTAAAATTGCTTTATTACGTGGTATCTTCTTTGGAGCATTTGTATCATTTGCATTCTATAGTGCCACTGAGTTTTATGATTTTATGGGATTTATGGCTGGTGTTATTTATGGTATCATCATTGAGACTGTTTTGTTCTATGTCGTTAAAGATGTGAAAGTTTAGTTTAAACTTCGCATTTTTTTTATGAATCGTGATGTTGGTTATGATATCATAAATACAAGAGGTGATAAGTTGTGTCTAAACCAAAAAATGCTATGCGTTATTTAAATGTTAATAGATATCTATTACATAAACAACCTATCATCAGCGAAGATAAAGCCGAACTAGAATCAAAAGTCCAACACATTCTTAATGGAAAAATCTCAGGGATTAGTTTTAGTCCTTATATGGAAGGTCAAGATCCCAGTGAAAAATCACTTATTTCTGAACAACAGATTGCTGATCGTTTAGAAGTTATTAGACCTTACACAGAGTGGATTAGAACATTTTCTACCACACAAGGCAATGAAGAAGTTCCTAGAATAGCACATGAAAAATCATTAAAAACATTAGTTGGTGCATGGTTAGATAGTGATCTAGAAAACAATGAAAAAGAAATCGAAAATATCATTCGTATCGCATCTCATGGCTATGCAGATATGATAGCTATTGGTAATGAAGTTTTATTAAGAGAAGATTTAGAAGTTGAACAACTGATCGACTATATCAAACGTGTTAAACAAGCAGTACCCCATGTACCCGTGGGTTATGTTGATGCTTATTACATGTTTGTTAATTATCCAGAAATCATTGATTATTGCGATGTCTTATTTGCTAACTGTTATCCTTTTTGGGAACACTGTGCACTTGAAATATCTGTCGATTATATGAAAAAAATGTATGAACTTGTCTCACAAAACGCAAAAGGAAAGAAAGTTGTGATCAGTGAAACAGGATGGCCAACGCGTGGCGATCAATACGGAGCTGCAGTTCCTTCTTATGAGAATGCTATGCGCTATTTTATTCAAACCCAAGAATGGGTCCAAAAAGAAAATATCCATCTTTTCTATTTTTCTTCATTCGATGAAGTGTGGAAAATCAATCATGAAGGTGAGTACGGTGCTTACTGGGGATTATGGGATAAGGATGGCATTTTCAAATTTCAATCAAAAAAGGTAAAATAATTATAAACATCATATGTCTAGCATCTTTGTTAACTTGATTAACTTATAAGAAACAGGCGATCGGATGGCAACAACACAAACAATGAAACATATGGCATATAGTATAAAAGGTATCAAACTAGCTATTCTAGTTCTTTTTGTACTATGGACAATCTCGGCAATTGTATCCCATGATGAAAGTGTCTTTCAGTCAGGTGATGTATTAAAAATTGTCGTTTTTTCTTTAAGTTTACTAGCCTTAACAAGTGCTACTGTGTGGGCGCAATTTCAGCTATATAAAGGATCACTTCTTGGTTTGATCGCAATTCTTATTTTTGATATTTTTGATCTCATGGGGTATCATTTATTTTCACCCAACTTGATTACACACCTTTACATGTTGTCTTTTATTGGAGCCATCATGATTCATTTATTTAATGAAATCATTATTCAAAAAGAATTAGAAATTAGTATGATTAAAAAGGAATATGATCATCTAGAAAGAAGTCATGAAATCACCAAAGCCATGATGGAAGTAACACCCAAAATGTTATTAGATGATAATGTTGATCGGTTACTACAAAATATATTAGAGATTGCTGTTGAGCTTGTACCTAATTCAGAATCAGGTAGTATTCTGGTTAAAAATGAAGATGATATCATGGAGTTTCATGCTGCTGTAGGTTATGATTTGTCCATCTTAAAAGACATCCATCTTCGCTTTGAAGATACCTATCAATATCGGTTGCAACAGTTTTATGAACCAACGGTTATCTCAGACCTAAAAACCTTTAATGAAGCCAATCCCAGCCGAAATGTTGCTCAGGAATTTGCTGATAAAAAGACTGAATTAGCAGCATCTGTTCTCACCTGTGGTGTGATGTTCCAAAATAAGATTTATGGGTTCATCAACTTAGACAACATGGATAATCAAGATGCATTTGATGATCAAGATAAACTGTTGATTAAGCACTTAGCATCACAAATTGAAATAGCCCTTAACAATCGTTTTTTAGTAGAAAAGATTTATCAGTTATCTCAGTATGATTCACTCACAGGTGTTTATTCACGTGAGTATTATGATAAGATGATGCAGTCTTATGTCAAAGATGAACAAGTCTCATTTAGTTATGCGATGTTGGACGTCAATGATTTGAAAAAGATTAATGATACGTATGGCCATTTTGTAGGTGACCAATACATCGTTCATTTCGTACATATGGTTCAAGCTAATTTAACATCAAATGATCATATTTATCGCACAGGTGGCGATGAGTTTGCCATCATCATGATCGGTGTTAAGCTTCAAGATGGATTGAAGAAGATGGAAAAAATTAGAGACTATATTACAGGACATCCTTTCATGATCGATGATACATCTGTACCCATCACATTTGGCTGTGGCGTTGCACATTACCAAGATGATCACGAAGATTTACAAATGATTATTAGAATGGCTGATAAACGCATGTATGAAGATAAAAAAGCTCACAAGTAGACAATCTAGTTGAGGTTCACATGAACATTAAACATGAGAATGATAAACTTATTGATTTTTGGAATCATCAATTTGAATCGGTGGAACCCATGGAACTTTCAAAAGAAGATTTCCCAGTGGAAAAAGATTTAAACCGGTTACTGAAAGTTGTTGGTGATACATCAAAGAAAGTGATTGATATTGGATCCGGATGGGGATATGGCATTATTGCAGCAAAACTTTTAGGATCAATGATAGAAGAAGGTTACGCTTTAGATCCATCACAACACGCACTTCATGCCTATCAAGAAACTTTGGACAAGTCGCATATCACGGGACTCAAAGGAATATGTGGTACACATGAAGAGCTTAAAGCATTTACAGATAATACGTTTGATGGTGTGATTTGTTCTAATGTTTTAGATGTTGTTCCTCTAGAGACAAGTATGGAAATCATCGATGAGATTAAAAGGGTATTAAAGTCTCAAGGGTTATGCTTGTTGAAGTTAAATTTCTTTTTAGATGATGCATTAATTGAACGTATCCATATGGAAAAAATTGATGAAGATACATACACCATCAATGGTGTAATTCGTGGACTTAATAAAACAACTGATGCTTGGATATCCATCTTTTCAGATTTTCAACTGATTGAGAAAGCCGAATTTGATCGCATCCCTAATGGTCCAAAGGATCGCGTATTGCTCTTAAGAAAAAAATGACGATATAACACAAAAAAACCAATCTTTCATTTAAGAAAGGCTTTTTTTATGGGATTTTAGTGTGTTTTCGCCTAACCAACGATGATTTAACTGCATAGATGTATATTAATTATGTTATAATTAAGCGAACAAAACATGATTGGGGACTGTCATGAAAACTAACTTTTTAAATAAAAAGTTCATCATAACTGTACTCTTACTGATCTTAGTGGTCAGTAATTTTACCATAACATTTGCCTTTTGGGCTAGTCATGTTGCTGGTTCAACTGGTAGTTCAAATACAAGTGTTCAAATTGGACAGTGGGATTTTACAGACCCTGAAACAGAGCTCGCTATTACGACATTTCTGAATGATCATGCTTATGCATTATCGTTAACCACGTTAAGTGTCACAGAAACTGATCGATCAGTTGTTGAAGATGCGCTATCCGCATATGGCTTATTAAGTGAAGCTGCAAAAGCTGAGTTGACTGCACAAAAGTCATTACTTCTAGATCTTCTAACTCAAATCATTGTTTTAGAAAACAGTGAGTTTTTAGACTTTGAAGCGTATCCATATGATTCAGGATTAACTGGCACAGTTGTTATGAATGGTAGAACCTGGTATGGTAGCGGCGTTTATATTTCAAACGATTCGAACTATGATGTATGGTTGGATACGAGATCTTTAGCACTTAAATCAGGTGCTTACTTTGAATCGCGTGACCTATTCATCAACGGTATCGATAAGATTACCATTTATCATGGTGCACTCAATTATGATAATGGAACAAGCTTTGCATTCAAAGTAGAGTATGCACTTTCTACAGCTCCCAGCACATGGTTAACACTTCAAGAAGGTGGAAGTGATTTGATCATTGATGTCATATCAGGAAGTGCAATGACATATACTGAAATCAATGTCAATATTTTTGAATCCGTGAATATCCGTTTTACACCTGTTATTGGCAATACGACAGATTATATTAATTTAGATAATATTAAAATTTTTGAACATATCGTATCAAGCAATCTTGAAGTTACAACCTTTAGAACGGTTTATGCGGGTGCATTAGCGCTAACTCCTCAAACTGTGACAGTTGATGATAAGGAAGCAGTTGATGCTGCATTATCTGCTTATGATTTATTAAGCACAGAAGCACAAACCACACTGACTCCTGAAAAGGCACTTCTTGATCAACTGATGATTGTGATTCTTGAACAAGAAGCTGCTATAGAAGCTACTGAAGCTGTTGTATTAGCAGAACAGAGTTTTGAACAAGTAGACCTTGATGTGGCACAGCTTTTAGTTAGTGCACTTCCTGATGGTACAGAAAAGACTAACTTACAAAATCGTCTTGATGCACTTCAAATCACACTAAATAATGCTGAGGCATTTAGAGTAACATATCAAGATACACTCGCATTAACGGTCGTTGATGTGACACCTACAGATAAGCCTGATGTTGATGCAGCACTTGCTGCTTATGAAAGTTTAAGTGCTAATGAGAAGTTAGCGCTCGCTAACGAAAAAGCACATTTAGATAGTTTACTACAGGCTATCAATAGTCAATTACCAACATCTGAGCAAGTTGCAGAGTTTAGAAGTAATCATCAAGTTGCTTTAGCATTAACCATAAACACAGTTGAATTAACAGATTTAAGTTTAGTTGAAGCAGCACGTGATGCATATGATATCTTAAGTTTTGCAGCGCAACAAGAGTTACTAATAGAAAAAGCATTACTTGATGATCTATATGAAGAGATCATGATGCAACAAGCACTTCAAGATGCCGAAACTGCTGTGCTAATTGCTGAATCAACTTTTGAACAGACGGATGTTGATACAGCACAATTGCTAATCAACGCAGTTCCTGATGGACAAGAAAAAGATTTACTACAACAACGTCTTGATCTTGTACAAGATGTCGTTGATGCAGTATTAAACTTTAGAACGATTTATGAAAATACATTAGACTTAACGACCGAAACGGTTTCTGTATCTGATAAACCTGCCGTTGAAGCAGCTTTAGCAGCATTTGGTAGTTTAAGTGATGCAGCTAAATCAAAACTAGGTGCAGAAGAATCCTTATTATTAAGTCTATTAGAAGAAATCATCGCATTTGAAAATAGTGAATTTTTAGATTTTGAAAGTGATGTTCATGACTCGCTTTATACAGGTACAATCGTTATGAACGATAGAACTTGGTATGCAAACAATGTTGCTATATCCAACAGTACATCTTATGATGTATGGCGTGACACGCGTTCTCTTGCTTTAAAGATGGGCTCTTATTATCAGTCACAAGATTTCTTTATTAATGGTGTAGATAAACTCACTCTCTACCACGGTGCACTCAACTATAACAATGGATCAAGTTTTGCGTTCAAGATTGAATATGCACTATCTACAGCTCCTAACACATGGTTAACACTTCAAGAAGGTGGAAATGATCTCATCGTTGATGTGATTTCAGGAAATCCAATGACGTATGCTGAAATCGATGTTAACATTTTTGAATCGGTTAACATACGTTTTACACCGGTTATCTCCAATACATCAGACTACATCAATCTAGATGACATTCGTATTTATGAACACGTTGTTACAAGTGAACTTGAAGCAACAACATTCACAACGGTTTATGCAGGTATCTTAGCTAAAACTACTGCAACCGTTACGGTAAGTGATTTAGAAGCCATCGTATCAGCTCTTTCTGCTTACGACTTGTTAAGTCCTGCCGCACAAACAAGTTTAACAACTGAAAAAGCATTATTAGATAGTTTGTATGATGAAGTCATCACGCAAGAACAAATCATCGACGCAACAAATGCGGTGGTTTTAGCTGAAACCAGTTATCTACAACAAGATGTTGACACAGCTTATGCACTAGTTATTGCGTTACCATCCGGTACCATCAAGACAGATCTGATGACACGTTTAGATGTTGTTCAAGGTATTATTGATGATGTTTCATATTTTAGATCAAACTATCAAACTGTGTTATCGTTAACTGTTGAAACAGTTCAAGTTACAGATAAATCAATGGTTGAAACTGCTCTTGCAGCATATAGTGCAGCCAATACAACCGTTCAATCACAACTCGGTACAGAATATGCGCTATTGGTGGCATTACTACAAGAAATCAATAATCAATTACCAACAGCAACACTAGTTCAAGAGTTCAGAGATGAACATCAGGTTGTCTTAGCATTGACGATCTCAACGGTTACCGTTGGAGATCAGTTAGCTATCGAACAAGCGTTGATTGCTTATGATCTTTTAACCTCAGCAGCTCAAACTGAACTTATCAGTGAAAAAGCATTGCTTGATAGTCTGATCATTAAGGTTGCAGAACTTGAAGCATTAGATGCTGTCGTTTTAGCAGAGACAACATATCAACAAACGGATCACGATCAAGCAGTAATTCTTGTTAGTGCACTTCCTGATGGTACATATAAGACCGACTTAATCAATCGTTTACAAGTTGTTCAACAACAAATCAATACTGATGCAGCTCAATTTGTAGATGGTTTAATTCAAGCACTCCCACTACCTGGAAACATCCTATTAACTGATGAACCAGATGTTATAGCTGCACGAAGTGCATATGAGGCATTAACACCAGTTCAACAAGGTCTTGTTTCAGAGCTTAGTGTGCTTGTTGCAGCAGAAACCGAATTAACCAATTTATCATTAGCTACAAATGCTGTTATAACTGCTGAAGCATCACTCTTGCAGTCAGATGTCAATATAGCACAAACACTGATTAACGCATTAACGAACGGCACACCTAAGACAAGTTTACAAAATAGATTAAATGCTGTTCAAGATATTATTGATGTCAATCAAGCTCAAAGTCTTATTCTGACATATTTCCAAAATAACACGGTGACAGTATCTCGTTTAACAAGCAATACGATTAAAGCTAATGCCTTTACTGCTAAAGCCAATGAAGTTGTAACTGGTCTTGGTGTAACGATTACCATTACAAATTCGACTTATGTCAATAGAAACAATTCGATATACACGATTACCGTCAGCAAGAATGCAGCGAGTGTTTCATTTGATGTCAGTGTTAATTTCGTACGTAAATAATTATTTGTTCTTTTGAATAATTAAAGGAGGTATCATAGATGAAATATTTATGCAAGTTCATGTTTGAAGGCAAAGAAGGGTATTTAAGTCTCGTTAAAAAAGATGATGTTTATTATGCACTTGTCGAAAATAAAACACCTAAGATTGCATATGCGAAAGAGCATGGTCAATTAAACCTATCGTTTGATCTTAAACAAAGTTCCTATAGCGAATATAAAGTTTCTGTTATAGATGATCCAAAACTTGTTTTATGGGTTTTTGAAGAACTCAAACAAGCAAACAATCTCTATTTCAAAGAAATCAATGATCAGTTAAGTGTACTTGAGATTTACACGAAATAAAGATTACAGATAACAAAAAGAAAGTCTTTTGCGGATACGTAAAGGACTTTTTCTCATGCTGAGTCTTATGATTGGTAAATTAATTACGTTTGGTATATGATGTAAAAAAAGAGGTGAATCATATTATGTCAGTTATTTGTTATCTAAATTTTGATGAAAACGCGAGAGAAGCTTTAAGTTTTTATCAACATGTTTTTCAAACAAAGGATCCTTACATCCTAACCTATGGTGAGTACAAAGATGATCCCAACTATCAAGCACCAGAGCAGATTAAACATTTAATCATGCATGCTGAAATGGAAATTTTTGGATCTAAAGTCATGTTTTCAGATACACCAAGGGGATTTGATTTTCATTTTATTCAAGGTAATAATGTCTCCATTACAGTTCTTTCTAATGATAAGGACAAAATGAAAACATCTTGGGATTTACTAAAGGAAGGTGGTAAAGTTATCACTGACTTATCTGAACAGCCCTTCGTTTCATATTATGGATATTTAGTTGATCGATTAGGTGTTTATTGGCAGTTTATCAGTGAAACTTAAATCAATGTTCTCTTTTGTTAATCCACCTCACATGGTATAATATTCTAAAAGATATTATATAGTGGGGGTTTCACACGATGATTAAAACATTCATTTTAAAACATAAGATAGGTATTCTATCACTTATCTTTTTCATGGCTGCAACCATACTTTTTATATTGTTTATTCTTAATGATTTACCATATTACGAATCATTAACTGAGTTAAATGCTTCCTATTTTATATGGATAGGGATGACCGTTTTATGTTTAGGAGTTTCAAATTACTTGTTAATTTTATCAAAGCCCAAGAAACCTCTTAAAAAGAATACCAAGTTCACTTTATCGATAAGTTCCCTATTTTTCCTTATTGCCATCTCATTTATTATGATTGAATTTTTGATGGTACATATCAATCTCCCTCCATTGGGTGACCAGCCTACTTTTGATGAAGCATGGGCATATTTGGAGGCTAAAACTCAAATATATAGTAATGCTAATCGTGTGGGATTATTTGGAGATATAAGTTTGATTACAGGTTTTATTATGACCATCATTGGAATATCAAACGAAAAAAATGAATCCAAAGAGTCTTCTCATTTACCATTGAAGAGCATTTGATATGAATAAAATTACATGCAATAGACAGATATTAAGATTATTTCAATAAAGTAACCTCAATAAATGCATGTATTTAAATGTACTCTGATACAAGAATTCATCGTCTTCTATTGAAATGTTTCATAGATTTTTTCATGAAACATTTTTTTATATTTACTAATAGTTAAATATTGATCATTATTTAAAGAAAATCCCTTAATAAAACCGTTTTCAAGAAAAATAACGTTTCTTTTATATAAAAAGGAGTATACTATAAGTAAAGCGAACAAATATTCATATTAATAAAAAGGAGACGACTAAAATGGGTAAAACAGCTCATGAACTTTTTGTCGGACAAAAAGCTTCTTTCACCAAGACATTGACAGAAGCTGATGTCATTTTGTTTTCAGGTATAACCGGAGACTTAAACCCTGTTCACATCAATCAAGTCTATGCAGAACAGACAATGTTTAAAAACCGTATTGTACATGGAGGCCTTGTATCCGCGCTTTTTTCAACGGTACTTGGCATGTATCTACCGGGCAATGGCACGATCTTTCTTGAACAGGATAGCAAATTTGTAAAACCTGTTTATTTCAACGATACGATTACTGCAACTGTCACAGTTGAAGAAATTATACTCGAAAAGAACCGTGTAAGACTAACCACAGAAGCCATCAATCAGAAGGGGGAAACGGTTGTTAAAGGTTACGCAATCGTGCTGGCACCACGATGAGCTATTCACTATATATCGATGCAGTTAATGATTTTACAAACCGGTTTGTTAAACCTATTGCACACCAAATTGACGAAGAAGAAACTTTTCCTGCAGATACAGTTAAACAAATGGGGTTACATGGATTAATGGGTATTCCTTTTTCTCAAACATATGGAGGCATGGGTTCAACAACTAAAGCATATGTTGATGCTGTTAGAATCTTGTCACAAAGCTGTGCAACAACAGGTGTTATTCTTTCAGCTCACACTTCTTTAGGTACACATCCGATTGATGCATTTGGTACTGAAGAACAAAAGAAAAAGTATTTACCAAAACTTTGTTCAGGTGAATATCTCGGGGCATTCGGCTTAACAGAAGCTGGTGCTGGAACAGATGCCTCCATGCAGACTACAAAAGCAGTTGATCATGGTGATCATTACGTATTAACCGGCAATAAGATCTTTATCACGAATGCTGGTTATGCAGATATTTATATTATTTTTGCTATGACGGATGCGTCTAAGGGTATTAAAGGTATTTCAGCATTTATCGTAGAAAAAGATTTTGAAGGTTTCACTGTGGGACCTAAAGAAAAGAAGTTAGGCATTCGTGGTTCATCTACGTGTGAACTTATCTTAAGAGATGTCAAAGTTCCTAAAGAAAATCTTTTAGGTGATGTCGGTATGGGATTCAAAATTGCGATGCAAACTCTTGATGGCGGTCGTATTGGAATTGCTGCACAAGCACTTGGCATTGCAGAAGGTGCATTTGAACGCGCCTTAATCTATATCAAGAAAAGAAAACAGTTTAACAAACGTATTGCTGATTTCCAAAACACACAGTTTGCTATAGCAGAGATGAAGACTAAACTTGAAGCTGGGAAATTACTATTATATCAAGCTGCTTCAGATAAAGATCAGGGTGTTTCATACTCAATGAGCGCTGCGATGGCAAAACTTTATAACTCACGTATCGCAGTAGAAGTTACAGATCAATGTATTCAACTATTAGGTGGTTATGGTTATATCAGAGATTATGAAATCGAACGTTATTATCGTGATGCTAAAATTACAGAAATTTATGAAGGGACATCTGAAGTACAAAAGATGGTTATCGCAGGTAAGGTGATTAACGCATGAACATTCTCGTCTTAGTTAAACAAGTTCCAGATATTTCAATTATTAAAATTGATCCTGTAACCAACACATTAATCCGTTCAGGCGTTCCATCGATTATCAATCCTGATGATTTAGCAGGTGTTGAAGAAGCACTTGTGTTGAAAGAACGTTATGGTGGAAAAGTTACTGTCATCACCATGGGTCCACTTCAAGCAGAAAACATGATTTACTCTCTTTATGCACGCGGTGTTGATGAGGGGTACTTATTAACTGACCGTAAATTTGCAGGGTCAGATACATGGGCAACATCAAACATTTTATCGAGCATGATTAAAACATTACCATATGATCTTATCATCGCAGGTTATCAAGCGATTGATGGTGACACAGCACAAGTTGGACCACAAGTTGCTGAATTTCTAAATATTCCCCAAGTGACTCATGTTTCCAAGATTATTGAGCAAAAAAATTACAAGTTAATTGTTGAAAAGAAGTATGAAGAAGAAACACATCATTTATCAGTTAACATGCCATGCTTAATCACTACAGTTAAGTCCATGAATACGCCTCGGTTAATGAAAGCTGATTTAGCAATGCACATTGAAAACAAGACAGTTCATATTATTGGTGTTGATGGTATTATTGTTGATCAAAAAGAAATTGGCCTTCAAGGATCACCAACAAAGGTAAAAAAGACCTATACCAAAGAAGTTATTAAGCGCTCTAGTCCGATAGAAATCGAACCTAAAGAAGCAGCAATGAGAATTCTCTCATTGATCAAGTAGGAGGCACAACATGAACAAGATACTTATTTTTCTAGAAGGCAATGCTAGAGGTCTTCATCCAGTTGGACTAGAACTGATCTCTGAAGTTATAACGCAAACGAAAGACATGAATGATGTCACAGTTGATGCTCTTTATGTAGGATCTCATCTATCAGATGATGATCTATTAAAAGTTAAAGATGCTGGTGCAACCAAGTTCTATCAAATACTTGATGATTCACTTAAGTATTATGATACGTTCTTATACAGTTCAAACATCATGTCATTTTTAAATCAGCATGAATACGATGTTTTCCTCATTGGATCGACGTTGATGGGAAGAGATTTTGCTCCAAGAATATCAGCACGACTTCATACCGGATTAACTGCAGATGCAACGATTTTACAATTCTCACAAAGCGAACAAGGGTTCCTTTTAGAAGCGACACGTCCAGCTCTTGGTGGCAACATTTTTGCAACCATCCTTTGTACAAACTATAAACCACAAATGGCGACTGTAAGACCAGGGGTATTTGCGATTAAGTCACAGCCTTCATCTTCATTTGAAGTTATATCTGTGAAGCCAAATGTGAAAGAAAAATCACCTGTAGAGATTTTATCGATTACCCCTAATGAAGTTGAAAAGATTGAACTTGATAAAGCACCATTCGTTATTGCAGCTGGAAGAGGAGTTCAAACCAAATTTGATGATTTACTCAAGATTGCTGAAAACTGTCATGTTGAAATAGCAGCCTCACGTGCTGTTGTGGATGCAAGAGTGACATCTAAATCACGTTTGGTTGGTCAAACAGGGCAAACCATTAGACCTAAAGGATATGTTGCTTTAGGTATCAGTGGCGCTGTACAGCACTTAGCGGGTATGGACCAATCAGAACTGATTATTGCAGTTAACAACGATCCTCAAGCACCAATTTTCAATGTAGCACACATCAGTTATATATGTGATGCCAATAAGGTTATCGATGAATTGTTAGCACTTCAAAACGCATAAACAGATGTTTAAAACATAAGCCTTTCTAAGTGAGGGGCTTTTTCTTACGTTTCAATGACGTTTAAATCGGTTGATTCTTAAGATTTCCTTAAATATGATTAATGAAACAAGGTTTCAATTGTATTTTTTTTATGATTCATCTAAAATAGATATAAGTCATTTTTTGTCTTCAAAAATAATGACTACGATTTAGACGAGGTGATTTGATGAACGTAATTAGCAAAACAGAGACTTCAAACCTTGAATATATTGAATCATTACTTGATCAAGCTGCAGTTGCTGAACAACAAGATATTGATAAAGCTCTTCAATTATCTATGGAAGCACTTGAACTATCAAAAAAACATCGCTTTAAGAAACATGAAGCTAGAAGCAATGTTCGTATTGGACGTTGTCAATGGATCAATGGCAACTATAATGAAGCTATTGAGTATTTAACACAAGGACTAGAAATATCAGATAACATTAGTGATGCCTATATTAAAGCAGATGCGCTTATTGGATTAGGTAATGTTTATGTTAATTTGGAATTGTTTGATAAATCGATTACACATTATGATAACGCATTAAATATCTCCCAGAATCTAGGTTTTGACGAGTTGGAATCGATGATTCTGAATAACATGGGGACACTTCACGAAGATTTAAAAAATTATCCAGTCGCTCTCGAATATTATCAAAAGAGCTTAGAAAAAACCATTCAAATCGAAGATACCTATGGAGAAGCTATTGCAAATCTCAATATTGGCAATATTTTTCTAAGTCTCAAAGAGCCCAATCAAGCTGAAAAATATATCAATAAAGCAGTTTTATATGGAAAAGAAAATCATAAAAAACTTCTTTTAGCGCACAGCTATTTCTCACTTGGAAGACTACATCAAATGAATCAACAGTACGAACTCAGCAAAAACATTCTTAAACAAAGTGCTGAACTCGCTGAAGCAGTCAAAGACTTATATATACTATTCCGTATTTATTTAGAATTAGCCACAACCAAACAAATGATTGGTGAAGATCGTCAGGCAGAAAACTTTCTTTTGAAAGCAAACAAGGTTGCTGATCAAATTAACATGAATGAACTCTGTGCACGCATTCATGAACAAATGGCACTTTTTTATGATCGTATCGATCAGGAAAAAGAGGCTTACAAACACTATAAAGCCTATTATAAATCAAGTAAAGCAGTTGAAGAAAATAGACGTCTTGAACGTATTAAGAGCATAGAATTCCAAGCGAAATTATCTGCATCCATGGAAGAAACAAAGATTTATCGCCAATTATCTAATGAACTTAGAAGAAGTTATCAACAGATGCACGTATTAAGTGATATCGGTCAGTCTATGACATCAACATACAAACTATCAGATATATTTGAACAACTATATGAAAATGTCAATTTATTGATGAGTGCTGAAAGTTTAGGTGTAGGCTTATTTGATGCAAAAGAAAATGCTTTACGGTTTGATCTCTTTATTGAAAAAGGGAAGTACTTGGATAGTTTCACGTTATCGCTTGATAACAAGAAGAGTTGGAGTGTCTGGTGTTATCTCAATAAACAGACTGTCAAGATTAATGATATTGAAAAGGAGTACCTCAAGTATATTGAAGGTTTAGCAGCTACACGTGGTGACTTGATGTATTCTGCTATGTATGCGCCGCTTTTAGTCGAAGGTGATGTCATCGGTGTATTTAGTATTCAAACGAAAGAGAAGAATGCATACACAGATAATGATAAAGACTTACTACAAACACTTGCTTCTTATTTAGCGATTGCGATTAGGAATGCAACGAAGACTATTCAATTAGCTGAACTTAATCAAACACTTAAAAATCTATCAGAACAAGATGGTTTAACCGGTATCCCTAATCGAAGACTCTATGATGAAATGTATGATAAATACTGGCATAAAGCACTTGTTGAAAAGAATGTATTAACTGTTTTAATGATTGATGTTGATAATTTCAAATCCTATAATGATCAATACGGCCATTTGGTAGGCGATGAAGTTATTAAAAAGGTTGCTAAATACTTATATCAACAGAAACAACCTGATGATTTTGTGGCTCGATATGGTGGCGATGAGTTTATTATGCTCTTACCAACGTATACAGCTAATGACATTAAAGCTTATGTTGAAAGACTCAAACGTGGTATTGATGAATTAAATCATGAATTTGAACCTAGTGAACGTGTGACACTATCCATTGGTATGGCATCATGTATACCAACAGATTCCATGCGTAAAGAAGATCTTGTTGGTCAAGCAGATAAACAACTGTATTACGAAAAAGATTTGTTTAAAAAACACTTGAAGAAATAAATAAAAGGCTCATCGATCAATCGTGTGATCTTGAGCCCTTTTTTATAATATAAAACTTGAACCTGTTCTCACATAACTGATACGATCTTTCATCGTTTCTTTAAGTATGTGATAAGCTTGTTCCCCTGTGCAATGACAGGTATATAGTGGAACTTTTGTTGACATCAGACATTGTGCTATGTGGAAGATGATTTCTGGTGACTCACTGATACCAGTAGAACGGCTATACATATGAAGTCCACCAACAGCTGCTTTAAGTGGTTTATTTAACTGATGCTGCGCTTCATTGATGATGTTGAGCATACCGTGATGAGCACAACCGGCTATTAAGACATGTGTTTCATTTTCGGTGATGATCACATGTTGTTCATGTTTAAAGTCATCACGAGCTAAACGGTTGTCATCATCCATATACAAGTTTTTATTGCTTTGTGGATAAAAACGATCACCCGTAATTTTTGAGAAGATATAAAGTTCTTCATCGATCACAACATCATTTTGAATCAACACTAATCGATCACCTAAGTGATGTGGAAATGGAATACCGATGTTGACGTAGTCATTTCCTCTTTTTGAGAAGTGGGGATCAAATGCTTTTTGATGTGCATAAATCATAGCGTGATCATTAATTTCAATAAATCGATTTAATCCACCGCCGTGATCATGATGACCATGGGAGAGGATAAACGTATCGACAGAAGATAGATCAATTCCCAATTTGTTAGCATTTTCTTCGAAGAACGTTGAATCACCAGCATCAAACAAGATACGGTGATGTTGCGTTTCAATATAAAGCGATAATCCATGTTCTGCTGACAAGTTGGGATTTTCGGTTGTATTCTCAACGAGTACAGTAATCTTCATTCTTTTTTCGCATCCTGTTCATTATTTTGGCAAGGTCTCACGTGTTCATGTTCTGGATGATCGCACATTCTGTAGTCACCTTTGTCAATGATAAGATGTTTTCCGCAGACAAGCATTTCAGCAACTTTACGTTTTGCTTTATGATAGATGCGCTGTAAGGTACCACGGGAGATGTCGAGTGTCATAGCAGCTTTTTCCTGATCGAATCCATCAAGATCAATAAGACGTATCGTTTCATATTCTTCAACGGTCATGGTGATGGTTTCAACACCCTCTAAAATAACATCTTTAACGCCGAATGATGTATGTTCAGGTAAAAAACACACACGGCGTAACCGCTTTGGTCGTGACATAGAGATCTCCTTTTTTATGTGCATATGCACAATACTGATTTCAGTATAACTGAATCTTTGGATTAATACAAGACAATGTAATCTCTTTTCACAGTTATTCATGTGCTAATATAATGTACAAAAAACCAATAAAATAGACAAAAAAACAGGATAATAAACGGAGTGCAAAATAACAATAAAAACAATCAAAATTCATTGACATCGCCTGATTAAATCAGTATATTTTAGTTAAAAGCGCTTACATACGCGCGTATCGGGGTGAAAAAGTGAAAAATATAGTTTTAATGATATTTGTTTTGTTTGTCTCACTTTTTGTTGTGAGCTGTCAAGAGGATGAAATCAATCTTGATGAGTTAATTCAGCAAAGCGTTATTCAATTACCTTCAGAGGTCACAGATGACATGCAGTTACCTCAGAATGTAACCGTTGAAGGTATTACGTTCACGATTGGATGGTCATCTGATCATGTAGAAATTATCTCACATACAGGGGTTGTCAATCGGCCTGCTGCTGCTGAAGGTGACGCACTAGTCACGTTAACAGCAACCATATCAACAAAAGATTTTCAAAAGACATTAACCTATCAAGTGACTGTTAAGGCAGAAGCGGCAGTTGTTACTTACCAGGTGACATTTCAAAGTAATGGTGGATCAACACTTGATCCTGTTACAGTGGATGCTAACAGTTTGATCACCGAACCAACTGATCCAACGAAAGTACATTATACATTCTTGGGTTGGTATAAAGATGAACTTCTACAAAATGCTTGGGTGTTTGATAGCGATACTGTTACAGCAAACATAACACTCTATGCAGCATGGGAAGAAGATGACACATACACGGTGACATTTGAAGATGCAGAAGGTTCTGTTTTTCAAACTCAAACCATCTATGAGAATGAAATAGCAAGTATGCCTACAACAGAACCAACAAAACTTGGTTATGAGTTTATGCAATGGGAACAAACTCCTGGAACTGCATTTAATTTTACACAGGCAATCACTCAAAATATCACATTAAAACCTGTTTTTCAAATCATCACATATAACGTGACATATCATATTCCAGATGGTGCAGTGTTGTCAGAAACAGGCGATCTTACATTTAACATCACATCGTCTCCTACACTTAAAACAGCAACCTTAACTGATTATAATTTTGTAGGTTGGTATGATAGTGAAACTGGGGGAAACCTCATTTCAGAAATCGAAGTAGGTTCAACAGGAAACAAAGATTTATATGCGCGTTTTGAACTTGCTGTTCAACTTCCTTCAGGTACATTACTTTACACAGCAGAAGATGTACTCAATTTTATTACTAATGGAGCAACCGGTGAAGTTCATTTAATGAATGATATCGATATGACAGGACAAACACTTACTGGTAGTTCTCTAGCTTTTCAAGGTACATTTGATGGACATGGTTATACCATTAGAGGTGCAGTCATCAATGCATCAGGAAATAAGATGGGTTTCTTATTTAAAGAGGTATTAAGTGGCAGTATTGTAAAGAATGTCACATTCGCAGATAGTATTCACAATGGTGGAGGTACATCTGAATCATCAGCATTCATATCTGCATTTGCACAAGGCGGATCACGTTTTGAAAATATCACTTTTTACAATGTATCCGTTATTCATACAGGCTCATATGCTGCTCTACTTTTCGGTGATGTCATCACTGAAGTTACTGGCGAAACCATTTATCTAAGAAATATCACAGTCATCAATGACGAAAATCATTGGATTGAAGGTAACGCTTATGTAGGAGGTCTCATTGGCGCTGCACGTAAACCAGTTACAATCGATGTCGAAAATGTTTATTTTGAATCGAAAGTTAAAGCGCCTAATCAAGCAGCGGGTGCCATCATGGGTCGTTTAAACTCTGCAGGTATTACACTTAACGTCAGACAAGTTGTTGTTAAAGGATTTATAGAGTCTGCAAAGAATGTCGGTTCTATTTTAGGAACAAATATATCCGGATCAGAACTCATTGCAGATCATGTCTTTATCAGTAACATTCAGCAAAATTCAGGTACACAAACCGTGAAGATGGGAGCAGGTAATTTACCTAGCGGTTCAACCCAAACGGTTACAAATATGTATTATCATCAAGAAACAACCGTATTCCAAGTTGCAGGTACACCAGTAGCTGTTCCTGATGGCACAGGTTTATCAACACAAGAAATCACTTTAGCATGGTTTGAGGCAAGCGGATTTAACCAAACATTCTTTAAACACGTTAATGATACATTACTTCGCAAGTTTGATAATGAAGGACCCGTCACAGAAACTGGTATGAGTATTTCTACTGCATCGATTAAAAAGTATTATTTATTAGGTGAAGATCTCGATTTAAGTTCATTGGCAGTCTATGCAAATTTCTCAGATGGTTCAAGTGTTGAATTGATTGCAACAGATTACACAGTGGATGCAACAGCTTATCAGAAGAATCAATCAGGCACCTATACGATATATGTTGAATATAAGACATATAGTAAGAGTTTCACTGTAGATGTTGTTTCTGTCACACACATCGTAGCAAACGATTTATTGATGAAACAAACATATGCGACCGGATCCTCACTCGACTTAACCGATCTTAACGTTTATGCAATCTTAGATGACGGCAATGAACTCAAGCTCAGTTCTTCAGAATACACGGTAGATGATTCACAAGTCTCATTCAGTCTAGCTGGAACTTACCAACTCACCATAACATATCAAACATTTACACCGGTCAATGTCATCATTCATGTTCATGAACTAGATACAACCAGTCCAACAACTGTCAATGTAGCTGTTGATTTCAATCACGTTGGCATCGATGGTTTAGTTGTTGGTGGTAGACCCACATTTAAAACAGTTAAATCTGCACTACAATATTTAGTTAATCAAGCATACTCTGAAACAACATCTAAAGTGATGTATATTCACAATGGAACATATCGTGAAAAGATTACGGTTACTGTACCTTATCTGACCATGGTTGGTGAAAGTAAAGATCAAACCATCATCACATATGATGCAGCATCTGGATTAAAGAATCCAAAAGGGTTGTACTATAAAAGAACGGAGGAACAATATATCACAAAAGCAACTA